>Ga0208764_10001066_pt1 | contig 17860 bp, 18 predicted proteins | sample ETNtaG_18_FD_185762 | JGI IMG/M metagenome (GOLD analysis project Ga0208764, IMG submission 185762) | Marine microbial and viral communities from oxygen minimum zone, Eastern Pacific Ocean - ETNP201302SV91 (SPAdes) (version 2) | ecosystem: Environmental > Aquatic > Marine > Oceanic ... | reverse complement strand
TGTCCTTATCCATACCGCTGTCTGCAATTCTGCTTGTTGTAAATAATTTCATCCCATCGCTACTGAATTCTAAATCATATAAAGTACCTCCTGAAGCAATACCGTTTGTACCATCTCCTAATGTACATCTTTCAGGATCTCCTGCGTAAGTTCTTGAAGAAGTATTGTAAGGTGTAGATAGATTATATTCGTATATTGCTTGATAAGTTTCACCTGTAGGTACGGTAGCATGAGATACAAACATTTTTGTTCCATCTTTATTAAATTCGATAGCAGATGCATGCGTAAGTTCATCAGATGGATAAGGACCGTCATCAAATGTTACTGTTTGAACATGAGTTACAATTTCTCCATAAGAATTAGAGATTGGAAATAAAAATAGTAAAACTAAGATAATTTTTTTTAGAAAATTCATAAAAAAAAATAACTATCTTATTTTTTTAAATCTTCATATATTTTGGGCGCCCAAAGTTGTGCATCCTGAGAAGTGACATGAAAGTCATATTTTTCAGGCTTTACGAACATTTGATTGGTATCGTCAAATCTACCTTTTTGAATGGTATCTACCCAAACAACATAATCTGCTGGAAATAAACTTCTTGCTGCAGGTGTTGGGCAAATAAAATCAGCAATAACATTATTTCCTTCGCTTTTTAATTTTAACGCTTCATCAGACATTCTTTTTGCTTGTCTTGTTCTGCCTTCTTCTGAAAAATCCCAATCGTTTGCAGCTTTTCTAATTTCATCTGCATTTAATCTTTTTGCTTTTATTAATTTAGCTAACTCATTTGCTAAAGTCGTTTTGCCTGCACCAGGCAATCCCATTACTAAAATTATTTTCATTAGATATCTTCTAAAGGGTGATGAGACATAAGTTCAAGACCATTATGACCCACTAAATATTGTTGTTCAAGTTTAACTCCCTCTTTCCCTCCAACTTTTCCTATATATGTTTCAACGGTAATTGTCATATTTTTTTCAAAAAAACCTTCTCTTTGACCTCCATCAGTTGGGTACCTGATCATTGGCCACTCATCACAAAGTCCAATACCATGTACCATGCATGAGTATCTGTTTTCATAATATTCTTCAGGAAGTTTCCAAGATTTTTCAGTAAACTCTTTAAAAGACATTCCTGGTTTAATTAATCTGGCGTTGTGATTAATATGCTCAACTCCCATTTGATATAATTTTTTTTGATCATTGTTAAATTTATTTCCTTCTACAAATGCTCTTGATATGTCCGCACAATATCCATAAGGGCCAACCATGTCGGTATCAAAAGATACCATTTCACCTCTTTGAATTACTTTGTTGCTACTTTCTTGCATCCATGGGTTTGTTCTTTCACCTGAAGATAAAATTCTACATTCAATCCATTCACCACCATGTTCAATATTAGTTTTGTGTAAAATTGACCAAAGTTCATCTTCAGTCATGCCAGCATTTAATTCATTACGCATTTTAGTTACACCAATTTCAGCAACATCTATTGCTGCCTTCATGCATTTTAATTCTTCAGAAGATTTTATGACTCTTGCTTGTTCTAAAATTAATTTAGCATCAACAACTTTAATGTTTTCTTGATTTAAAGCTGTTACTGCAGGGCCATTAATAACATCAATTGCTATTTTTTTACTTTTAAAATAAGAATTTGATAATTCCTTAACTTCGTTAATCCATTTCTTTAATTGTAAGCTTGCTTGATCACCATTGCTAAAATAATCCCATGTTATTGCTGGTCTTATTTCATCAATTAAATTCAAATGCTTGGATAGTATTTCACAATTAAAGTACTCATAAAGTATTGCTGGTCCACTCACCGGAATAAAGCAGTATCGTGTAAGATTATGCATATTATAAACGCTCATGTTTACAGTATCTAATGCATATCTGATGTTAACTGGGTCAAATAATATACAGGCCTCTAAATTATTTTTTTCCAATTCTTTTTTAACTCTATCTAGTCTGTAAGATCTAAGTTTATCAAAATTAATTTCATCTTCTCTTAATCTTTTTTTGGTAATGAAATTTGACTTTGGTTTGAAATCAGGATTAATTTTTCTTTTAAATACCATATCAAACTATATTTGTTGCCACCCATTTGTGAAAATGGTGAGTTGGATTATCCATAATTGGAGAAAAGTTTCCTCCGTTATATGATGGAGAATTTCTGCCTTCTTGCATACCTTCTATAATGTTCACATCCTCTGACTGAACACCTTTCCACAGTTTATGATTCTGTTTCCTTAAAGATTTATATTTTTTTGAATTCGCCGCTTTACCTCCCACATAATATATTTCCATATGCTCTATGGTATATTTATGATTAACGGGCTCTAACCAATAAGCATAATAATGGTCTTTATGTATTCCCAACATTACATTTGGAAACAATGCAACGTATTCTGCTATATGTTGTTTATCTTTTGGCCAATTTGGAAAGCAAGGAAATTTTTCCTTTCCTTTAAGCCTAGGATTGTAAACAGTTGTACCTTGACCAGCAAAACGGTTTGGTAATCCTTGTATATGGTAATGATCTTCAATTTTTGAATATGAATTCAACCCTGGATGAACCCAAGGCAAATGATAGCTCTCACAATAATTTTCTATTGCAAATTTCCAATTACAATTTGCTCTTAATTGAAAATATCCAAAATCATTAGAGTGAGAAATTAATTTTCTATCTTTTTCAGGCCAAAATTTTGCCCATCTATCACTAAGTGGTTTAATATATTTATCTAATGAAATTTCGTTATTGCTTATATTAATCATAATTAAATCTAACCAAACAGCTGATCTGATTTCTTTTAAACTGCTATCTGATTTATTAAAATCTTTAGCAGTATGTTTATTCATTCCCCCAATATGTGGAGTTGCAACTAATTTACCATCTGTATTATAAGCCCATGAATGATAAGGGCATCTTAAGGTATTTTTTATGTTGCAAGATTTTTGTAATATTTTATACCCTCGATGGCTACAAACGTTGTGGAAAACTCTAATTTTATTTTTTTTATCTCTTAAAATTATAATTGGCAAATCAAGAAGATTGAAAGGTTTGGCGTCACCTTTTTTTGGTAATGAGCTTGCTACACCAACAACTACCCATTTATCTTCAAAAAGCTTTTTTCTTTCAATCTTCGTATATTCTTGGTTTATATAACATTCGTTAGGCAAACCATGCGATTCTGATATTGGCTTGCTAACAACATCTAATTTCTCTTTTTTTATTAACTTATAAACCTCGCTATTACTTTTGCCATTAATCATGTAAAATCTTACCATTGGCAAAGCTTTTGGCAACAAATTTCAAATACTTCTATGTAGTGATTTTTGTAGACAGTTTTTTTAAAAATGGATAATTATTCTGCAATGAATTTCTCGATAGAAATTGGTCCTCATACTGACCTTGAAACATTACCTCCTGTAAAGGATGTTTATATTACCATGTTGCCAGGTGGTGACTACATAGAAACAGCTCAAAAGGCTGGTGATTTAGTTAAAAAAGGTTTTAATCCAGTTCCCCATTTTCCAGCTCGATCGATTCTAGATGAAGCACAGTTAAATGACTACGTTTCGCGCTGTAAGGACCTAGGGGTCAAACAAGCTTTGGTGATCGGCGGAAGTAGCAAGCAAATTGGAGTTTTTGACAGCTCAGTTAAGATTTTAGAAACAGGATATTTTGAGGGACTTAAGATAGGAATCGCTGGACATCCAGAGGGGAGTCCTGATATATCCGATTCAAATTTAGAAAAAGCTATGAAAGACAAAAAACCTTACGCTGATTATATAGTAACACAATGGTTGCTAGATTCTCAAAAAATCATAGATTTTGTTTCTAAACAATCAATACCAGTTCATGTTGGAATTACTGGGCCACTAAAAATAACTAGCTTAATAAAATTTGCTAATATTGTAGGTGCAAAAAATTCCTTAAATTTTCTTAAATCTAATTTCAGTAAGGCGTTAGATTTAATGAAACCTAAAGACCCTAATGAATTAATTGGGAAAGTAAAAAATTTTACAGAAAATTTCCACATTTATACATTCGGCGGCTTGAAGGAAACAAACAAGTGGTTGAAGGAGAACAAATATGTCTAATGAGTTTGACTATACTAAACTAAAACATGTAACTTCAGTTGATCAATCTGATAGAGAAGTTCCGTATAATTTAAGACAAAGTGGGCCTACAAAAGTTGAAATGTTAATTTCGACAAGAGTAAGAAAATCGCCATATTGGCATTTATCTATGCAAGCTGGTTGTTGGAGAGCGACAGTATACAATCGTATTTATCATCCAAGAGGTTATGTAAAACCAGAAGATGGTGGGGCAATGGTAGAATATGATGCAATTGTTAATCACGTTACAATGTGGAATGTTGCTGTTGAAAGACAAATAAGAGTTAAAGGTCCAGATGCAGAAAAATTTACTGACTATGTAATAACTAGAGATGCAACTAAAATTTCACCAATGAGAGCTAGATATGTAATTTTGTGTAATGCGTATGGTGGAGTTTTAAATGATCCAATTCTTCTTAGAATTTCAAAAGATGAATTTTGGTTTTCACTATCAGACTCTGATATTGGAATGTATCTTCAAGGTGTTAATGCTGATGGTAGATTTAATTGCACAATAGAAGAAATTGATGCTTGTCCAGTTCAAATTCAGGGACCAAAATCAAAAGCACTAATGAAAGATTTGCTTGGTGATCAAGTTGATTTAGACAACATGCCTTTCTATGGTTTGGCTGAAGTTAAAGTTGGTGGAAGAAGCTGTGTAATTTCACAATCTGGTTTCTCAGGTGAAGCAGGTTATGAAATATATTTAAGAGATGCAACTTTATATGCTGATGATATGTGGAATGCAGTTCTAGAAGCTGGAAAAAAACATAAGTTAATGGTTATTGCTCCTGCTCACCACAGAAGAATTCAAGCTGGAATTCTTTCTTGGGGTCAAGACATGGATATGCAACATAATCCTTTTCAGTGTAATCTAGGTTATCAAGTTTCTTTATCAGGAAAAGGAGAATGGAATAAAAAAGCTGACTATGTTGGTAAAGCAGCTTTAGAAAAAATGGGTGCTGAAATTAAAGCAGGTAAAAAACCTTACAAGCTTCAATTAGTTGGACTTGAGTTGGGTGGAAAACCGATTGAAGAATACGCTCCTGATTTTTGGTTAATCTCAAATGCAGATGGTGGAGATCCAGTTGGATTTATCACATCTCCTTGGTATCACCCTGAAAAAAAACAAAATATAGCAATGGGATATGTTCCATTTGATGGAACGTTAAATGCTAATGGCTTTCCTAAAGGGAAAGTTGGAACTAAATACAAAGTTCATTTACCTGCCAAATATTCTGATACACCAGGAAAACCTGTTGAAGCAGTAGTAGTAGATATTCCATTTAAAGAATCTTTTAACGCTAATACAAGAGAAGTGGTTAAAGGATAAGTAATTATTAAAAAAAGGGGAGATAATTCTCCCCTCTTTTTTTTAAAAATAATAAAAAATTAATGTTCGCAGAGTTTTTAAATATTGTTTTTGCATCTTTCAAATTAGAAAAAAATCTTTACAAAAATAACAAATACTTTGGAGAAGCTGGTATTTATTTTGCGGGTGTAATTATGATTTTATACGGTGTGGCTGGCGCAATTGCAGCTAACACGTTTGTCAAAACATCAATTGGAATTTCTGGTTTAACGGCAATTTTAACATGGTTAGTTTGGGCAATTATCATTTATGTAATTGGCGTCAAAATTTTTCCAGATAAAGATACTAAAACACCTTTTAAAAAAGTTTTAATTGGTGTTGGATATGCTCATGCACCAGGTTTATTAAGATTTTTTGCTGTAATACCTGAATTAGTAATACCCATCATATTTATTACTCAGTTCTGGGTTTTTGCATCATTAATCATTTCGATGAAACAAATTTTAAATCTAAAATCTAATATTAAATCTTTTGGAATAATTTTTTTATCTTTTTTAATAATCGCTATCGCTTCAGTTTCTTTTATATTGAGTAGAATGGATGCTTTACCTATTAATTCTTACAGTTAAACAGGAAAAATAGTTTTTGATGTTCTACAAGATTTACATATTTTGAATCCATTTAAAATTAAATTCTGAGAAACACTTTCATCTTCTTTCTTACATTCTTCACAAAAATTATTTAGTTCTTTTGGATTCTCATCTTTAAAATTTTCATATTTATGTTTTTTAGTCATTATCTGTTAAGCCCGCTCCTGCACCACTAAGTTTTAAACTGTCTTTTTCCTCCACAAATGTATCTTCAGACAATTTATAAAGTTGTTTCCATTCGTTTTCAGAAAATGAATCTGAATTTTCTAAAAATCTTGCAGAAACTAGACTTGCACTTTCAATAACATCTTTTTTTACCCAGTTTGAATAAATGCTAATATTAAAATTCAATAAAAATTCATTGTTGTCTAATTTTAATAATATTTTTTTTCCAATAACTTCTGATGCTCTACTGGCAAATGGTAAAAACAGCAACGGGTAAGCTAAATTTTCAAATTTTATTTCATTTAAATTTTCTAAAGATTTTATTTGATCTAAAAAACTAGTACCCGAAATAATTGGACAAAATTGATGAGATTTTACTTTGTTGTCTTTATTAATTAATTTTAAATTTTCAAAATTCTTTTTTTTTTTTATATTATAATATTCAATTAAATTTTTTATTCCTGAAAAACCAAACATTTCAAGCATACGTGTATTTTTTCCAACTTCTTCTGAGATGCCCCAAGAATATCCTGATGCTTTACTTGCTCTCTTTGACGTTGTTTCTATTTCACTTAAAGATTTCATTTAATTTAACGAATTGTATACCCATTGATCATTATGATTTTTTAATTCACCTGGCAATGGTGCTCCTTGAAACATTGAAATTCTTAACCATTTATCTGACCTAGGATCAAATTTTATTGCTCCAAAAAATGATAACTTTAATCTCAACATATCAATAGGTACTATAGAATAACCAATTGTATTATCTTGAATTTCTGAATAAGGAAATTTTTCAACTATAAATGCTCTTCTTACAACATGTCTAAGTTCGTTGTTATGGGCCAAAAACTTATAAATTGTCGAACTATTTTTCGATATGGATAATGCTTCATAAAGTTTTTTAATATCCCTTGCTATTGCCAAAGGCTGTTCTAATTCTCCTCCAGTTTCTTCAAATCTATTAGCTAACCTAGGTTCTTCTTTATTTTTCGAAATAAACCAAAAATTTTGAATATTTTCTTTTTTATTAAAATCTATTTTTAATATTTCTGAATATCTTTCCTCTAAAATTATTCTTAAGTCTTCCACAGTTCGCTCTGTTGGAATATTAAAATATTTTTCTTCATCAGAGCTCATTTGATGAATTAATGGATCAATAATATCATCATAGGGTTCCATCATAAGTGAAACTAAATATTCAATACATTCTTCTCCTAAATTTTTTTCACTCCATAAATATATTCTGTTAAATAAATAATTTTCTGAAATGTTGTTGTCATTTTCAATAAACTTAATAAATTTATTTAAATCATCTAATAAATTATTAATTTTTTTTTTTTGATATTCGCTGTCGGTATTCCAGGAAGTAATATTTTTTATTGATTTTTTTAAACACGTTTTAAATAGTTCTGTATCTTCTTTTTTTACGTTTTTAATTTCTCTTATGTTTTTTAAAGCATTTTCTCTTGCTAATATCCAATTATTTAAAAGTGTTGGATGATTGACTATGAACGGTGCCATTCCTAGTCCGGTAGAGTTTCCTATGCCCAAATTCCTACTTATATCATCTTTTAAAACTGTAGCTTTTTTAGGATTTTTATATTTTGCAATATGATTCACTTGATCAAAAGTAAATTGTCTTACCAAATAAACTAACATCATCTCTAAACGAAATGGACCATATATTTCCTTTCTATTTTTAATCCTAAATCGATCTGCTAAACCAAATTTTCCAGACCCATAAACTGCAGTTGTTCTGTACAAGTAACCAACTTTCGATAATAATGTAATATCGGGTTGTTTTCCGTTGCTTAAACTTTCTACTACATGATTAAATACACGAACCGATTTATTTGCTCTTGATAAAGTGAGCTCTTTGTACGAAAGTCTTCCAATTTCTTGTTTGGGAACTTCAGTTCTTAATCTCTCGATATCTTTTTTTGATGGAGTGCCATCAAACAAAGCAAAAGCTGCATCCCATTTTGTAGCAATAACTCTATCAGATCTTTCATTCTCTTTAAGTTCATTGGCAAAACAAATCAATGAATAGACTCTTTTATCTTTTTTAAAGGAATAAACTGCTGTTCCATAACCAAATTCATTTAAGTCAAATAAATCTCTCTTGTATTCCCAGTTTTTAAATTCTTTTAAAAAACTCCTTAAAAATGAAAGTTTTGATTGATGAAAAGATCCAAGTCTTGGCAACTTCATAATAATTTTTGGATCCCTTAGTTTTATTTCCATTAATTAATTCCTTTGTAAAAGTTGTACCAATTATTACCCAGTATTCCGTTTATCTCTTCTTCGTTAAAACCAATTTTTTTTAAACCTTTTTCTAGATTATCAAATCCTCTTGCATCTAAAAACCAACTGGGTTGATTGGGAAATCCACTTTTTTCTTTTGTGCCTTCCCCATAATTTTTTTTTTTAGTCCACGTTCCATTTCTCATCCACTCAACAACGCTGTCTGGATGTTTAATGCATAAGTCAGATCCAATACCTAAATTTTTTACGCCCATGATGTCGACTGTTTTTGCCGTCATTTCACAAAAACTTTCTAATGTACAATTAGATCCATCTTTCAAATGATGTGGATATAAAGATAAACCTAGCATTCCACCACTGCTTGATAATGATTTTAATAGTTCATTTGATTTATTTCTTATTGCTTTGTGCCAAAAAGATGGATTAGCGTGAGTAATTGCAATTGGTTTTTCGCTCAATTCTATTGCATCAAAAGTACTTTTTTCAGCTGAATGAGACATATCTACTACTATGCCTACTCTATTCATTTCTTTAATTACTTCTTTTCCAAAATTAGTAACGCCACTGTCGTTCTTTTCATAACAACCTGTCGCTAATAAAGATTGGTTATTGTAAGTTAATTGCATAAATCTACAGCCTTGTTCGTGAACCTTTTCAATTAAATTAATATCGTCTTCAACTGGGGAGCAATTTTGAAATCCAAAAAAAATTGCAGTTTTTTTTTCTTTTTTTGCTTTTTCAATGTCAGAAAATTTTCTTCCTAAAAAAATTAAATCTGAATTTTCTTTAAAATAATTATTCCATGAATTTAATACTTTTTGAAACTCATCAAAATCTTCATGATATACTACTGTCGCATGAACTGCATCTAGGCCTGCTTCCCGATTAATATTGAAAATCTCTCTAGACCAGTTACAATACTGAAGATTATCAATACGATAATTAATATTTTTATTCATTTAAAAATAATATATTCTAATCTTGTTGATTTAAAAGTTTAATAAACATGGCACAAAAAGACGTTGGAAACAAAATACCCATTTATAAATTAAAAAGCACTAAAGAAGTCATGAAATATTATGATGAATGGGGTGAAAAAAACAAATATGACCAAGACATGAAAGATTGGAACTATACTGGGCCGAAAGAAACTACAAAAGTGTTTATAAAATATGCAGTTGATAAAAAAATCAGAATTTATGATGCTGGATGTGGTACGGGACTTGTTGGAATCGAGCTTAAAAAACATAATTATCTAAACATAGATGGTGCCGATTTATCAAAAAAACTTTTAGATTTAGTACCCGAAGGTTATTATCAAAACCTCCAGCAGGTAGATCTTAATATGCCAATTAAAGCTGAAAACGATCAATATGGTGCTGTGATGTGTGTTGGAACTTTTACTTTCGGACATGTAAAGCCACCTGCCTTAAATGAATTTGTAAGAATTACAAAAAATGGTGGGTTAATTTGTTTTACTATTAACGAAGGAATTTACGAAGAATATGGCTTTGATAAAAAAATAAAAGAATTGACTAATAATGGTCAATGGAAAATTAAAGAATTTTTTAAATCAGATTATATTGCTAGCAAAGATGTTAATGCTTGGCTAGGAATGGCAGAAGTAATTAAATAATCACATGGCTATAAAAAAATCTTACAAAAAAGTTTCGATTGTGATGGGTAGCCAATCTGATTTTAAAACTATGAAGTTTAGTAAAAAAGTTTTAAATATTCTTAAAATTAAACATGAAATAAAAATTGTTTCTGCTCACAGAACTCCAAATAGATTGTATCAATTTGCAAAGACTGCTGAAAAAAATAATATTGCAGTGATTATAGCAGGAGCCGGAGGATCTGCACATTTACCAGGAATGATTGCTTCTTTAACAAGTATTCCTGTTATCGGAGTACCAATCGAAAGTAAAAAACTTAAAGGCCTAGATAGTCTTTTATCAATTGTACAAATGCCAAAAGGAATTCCTGTTGGAACTGTAGCTATCGGAAAAGATGGAGCCATAAATGCTGCTTTACTTGCTGCTTCAATTATTTCTTTAACTGATAAAAAAATAAAAAATAAATTAAATCTTTGGAGAGCAAAGCAAACTCGATCAGTTAAAAATAAACCAAAATAATGGCCTCCTTAAAACCGACACTTGGAATCATTGGTGGGGGGCAATTAGGAAGCATGCTTGCTTCTGCTGCAAAAAAACTAAATATAAAAACAATAATTATATCAGATGATGAACAGGCGCCTGCAAAAAAATTTTGCGATAAATTTATTTTTTCTAATTATAATAATGATGAAAAAATTAATGAATTTATTAAAGAAACTAATGTTGTAACTTTTGAATTTGAAAATATCCCATTTGAAATTTTAAAAAAAATAAATAAAAAAAATCCTGTAATACCAGATCCAGATATTAATAAAATTGTACAAAATAGATTTGAAGAAAAAAAATTCATTAATAAAATGAGAATTAAGACAACAAAATATTCGTTAGTAGAAAAAAAAGAAGATTTATTAAATAATAAAAATTTGTTACCTGGTATACTTAAAACACTTACATTGGGTTATGATGGAAAAGGACAATATAAAATTAATTCTATTGGTGAAGTTTCTGATTTAGATATTAATTTTAATAATAAATATATTTTAGAAAAAAAAATTATTTTAAAAAAAGAAATATCAATAATTATAACTCGCTTCAAAAAAAATTCTTTCCAAGTTTATGAGCCAATTGAAAATATACACGAAGATCAAATTCTTCAAAATTCTAAGATACCCGCTGAAATTGACAAGAAAATATACGACCAATCAATTTCTTGGGCTAAGGAAATATCAGAAAAATTAAATTTTATCGGAACATTATGTGTTGAATATTTCATAGATAAAAACGATGTTTTATATGTTAATGAAATAGCTCCTAGAGTACATAATTCTGGCCACTTGACGATTAATGCATACAATATAAGTCAATTTGAAAATCATATACGTGCAGTTTGTCAATTAGATCAAGTGCAACTAAAAAAAATAACAAATGCTGTAATGATAAATATTTTAGGAAAACAAATTATAAAATACAGAAATAAAAAATTTTCTGATAATGAATTTTTCTATGATTATCTAAAAGAGAAAATTAAAGACAAAAGAAAGATGGGTCATCTAACTATTTTGAAAAAATAGTCTAATTTTTTTCTTTTATATATAAACTTTTAATCGAAGCATAAAAATCATTTGAATTTTTTTCTATATCTTGCAAAGAATGATCAAAATTTTTTTTCGTATTTAAAATTATTTTTTTAGTATTCTTGTATTTTTCAGAGGTTAAAATGTTTAAAATATGTTGTGAAGTTGTTTTGCCTGTTGTTTCTTTAATTATAATATTTGAACTATAGCTTAAGCTTGCTTGATATATATTGCCTGAAGTTCCGGCAGCAATAACAGGTCCTAATAAAGATGACGCTGTCGATTGATAGCATCCAGATGCAAAAATCAATAATCCAAAATAAAAAAAATAATTACGCATTAGCTCCCAAAATTGATTAATATTGATTCGTTTTTTTTTGACAAGTTAGAAATGAAACTTATACAGTCTTGACAATCTTTATTTAAGAGCTTTTGTAACCAAACTCTAAAGTTGAATCTGCAACTGAGTGATAAAAGGACTCGCCAAAACTCCTAAGGGCAAATAACCTTATTTTTTCTGGGTTCTCTTCAAGCATATCAATGGTAATAGTTATTCCATTAAAAATAGAATTGATGCACATATTTTTTTTAAGTTCATTAAAATTATATGGACATCCTTTTTTTAATACTTCTTTTAAGTTTTTTCCTTCTAGTTCTATTATAGTTCTTGAATGTGATAAATCTGTAATTGCAAAATCTTTTTCATTAAATAATTTTTTTAAACTAACTAATAAATCTTTTTTTTTAGATACCAATAACCAATTTCTTGGACCGCACCATAAAATTCTAGTGTCATTATTACAGTTCACCTTTAAAGGTTCATTGGTTAATTTTAGACTGTCAATATTAATATCTTTTATTTGAAATGTAGAGTTTTTGTATTGTACAATTTGAACAATTAACAAATTTTTTATCTCGCTTATTTTAATTAAATCGCTTTCATTTTTCTCTTCATGGTCACCAAATAAACCTTTTTTTATAACATTTGCTAATGAAGATACTGAAGTCATGATCTTACCCTCTCTCCTTTTGGATCAACATAATGAGATGATACTATTTCAACAGGTATAGATTTATTTTTAAGAGGTGACATGGCAAATAATTTTTTTCCAATCATATTTTTTCCATCTTTAAGAATGGCTAATGAGAAAGGGTTATTATGCTCAACGCTCCAGCATGAGGCTGATATATGGCCAAGTTTTGGATTTGGTAATTTTGCACTTGAATCTTTTACTAAATGCGACCCTTCTGGAATACTCGTTTTTTTATCAAGCGGAACTACTCCCACAACTTTTTGTCTATTGTCTTCTACAAAAGCTTTTCTATTTAAAGATCTTTTTCCAATAAAATCTTTCTTTTTGCTAACTAGTCCTTGTAAACCATTGTCGTAAGGAATAGTTCTTCCATCTAATTCTGACCCTGCAACATGTCCCATTTCAATTCTTAATGTAGATAAAGCTTCAGTTCCATATGGTTGAATTGCAAATTCTTTTCCAACTTCAATTATTTTTTCCCACATAAAATTTCCATTATCAGACTCAACATTAATTTCATACGCAAGCTCGCCGGAAAAAGAAATTCTAAAAATTCTAGCATGTGCACCAAATAAATTGGTTTCTGTATACCCCATAAATGGCAAATCTTCGTTTGAAACATTTATTTCTGGAAAAAGTTTTTGTAATAGACTTCTTGATTTAGGACCTGCAATTGCTGCACCAGCCCATTGTTCTGTTGTTGAAACTACATTTACATTTAGTTCAGGCCAAACAATTTGTAGGTAATATTCTAGATGAGACAAAACATTTGCAGCCTGAGCTGTGGTAGTTGTCATGTGATAGTGATTTTCAGAAATTCTTGTTGTAGTTCCATCATCCATGACAATACCATCTTCTCTTAGCATTACGCCGTATCTTGCTTTTCCAATAGGAAGTTTTAACCACGAATTTGTATAAACTCTATTTAAAAACTCTGCAGCATCTGGTCCTTTGACGTCAATTTTTCCTAATGTTGTTACATCACATACACCAACATTTTTTCTAACATTTTCCGCTTCTCTTTTAGATGCTTCAAATAAATTTTCTGTTCCTTGTTTATAGTATCTAGGTCTTAACCAAACGCCCGCATCAACAAAAACTGCATTATTTTTTTCATGCCACAAGTGCATTGGTGACTTTCTTGTTGGTTTTGAATGTTTGCCAATTTCTCTTCCTACTATAGCTCCTATCACAACTGGAGTGTAAGGTGGTCTAAATGTTGTGTGACCTACTGCAGGAACTATTTTATTTTCAACATTAGAAACAAGTTGTAATCCATTAAGATTACTAGTTTTACCTTGATCTGTTGCCATTCCTAACGTTGTATACCTTTTAACATGTTCTATTGATCTATACCCTTCTCGTAACGCAAGCTCTACATCAGTTACAGCAACATCATTTTGAAAGTCCAAAAATCTTTTATATTTTTTTCCTTTAGGAAGAGGAACACACCAAAATTTATCATGTTTAGTATGTTTTTTTTCTGAAACTTGAGGAACAGTTACTTTGTTATCTTTTTTTGTTATTTGTTTTGATTTTTCATAACCAGTTTCAAAAGATGTTTTTAAAGTTTCTTGTAAAGAAAAAATTCCATTTGCCGATCCTAAAGTTGTTTCTTGTTGTTTTGATTTACCAGGAATAAAAGCACTTATATTTTCATCAAATTTTGTTTTGTTTCCTGATTGAGAGGCTAAATGTATTGTTGGAGTCCAGAAACCAGATACACATATACTATCACAACTAATATTTTCTATTTTTCCTAAATCTTTTTTGTCATCAGAAATTTTAGAAATTTCTGCGTATTTAACTTTTTTATATCCTTTGGCCGCTACTACGACATGAGAAAATTTTATATCTATTCCCATGTTTTTAGCATCGCTAATAATTTCAGAATCTGGATTACTTCTTGTATCTAGAACTATTGGTGAAATTCCATTTTTTTTAAATTCGATTGCAGTTTCGTAAGCACTGTCGTTGTTCGTAAATATTAATGGTTTTTTTCCAACAAGAGCGCCATAAATCTTTAAATATTCTTTAGCTGCAGAAGCTAAAACAACCCCAGGTGTGTCATTGTTACCAAAAATAATTGGCCTTTCTATAGAACCTGAAGAAATTATAACTTCTTTAGCTCTAATATACCAAAGTCTTTGCTTTGGACTGTATTTTTTTGATTTCGGCAAATGATCATTAATTCTCTCTGACATTACCAACATGTTATGATCATAATAACCAAAAACCTGTGATCTATTTTTTACTATTACATTTGGCATTTCCTTAAGCTCAGCTATTGTTTTGTCAGCCCATTCTTTTCCACTTTGATTTCCAATATTAGCTTCACTGGTTAATAAACTTCCTCCAAATCTTGATTTGTCTTCAGCTAAAATTACCTTTGCTCCATTTTTTGCTGCCGCATAAGCGCTTGCCAAGCCCGAAGGTCCTGATCCTGTAATAAACAAGTCACAATATTCATACTTATGTTCATATCTTTCTTTATCATGATTTATTGATGCAACTCCAAATCCTGCAGCTTTTCTAATGAATGGCTCATAAATTCTGTACCAAAAACTCCTTGGCCACATAAATGTTTTATAATAAAAACCAGCTGGGAAAAATTTATTCAAAAAATTATTTATTGCACCAATGTCAAAATTTACACTTGGCCAACAATTTACACTCTTGGCTTCTAAACCTTCAAAAAGTTCTTGTTCTGTTGCACGACAATTTGGATCAGTTTCTCCGTTTCTGTATAGCTGAACAATAGCATAAGGTTCATCAACTCCTGCTCCAAAAAAACCTCTTGGTCTGTGATATTTAAAACTTCTTCCAACAAGATGAACGCCATTTGCAATTAATGCAGAAGCAAGAGTGTCTCCCTCATAGCCAAAATATTTTTTTCCATTAAATTTAAATGAAATTTTTTTATCTCTATTTATTAAACCTATTTTATTTATTCTAAATTCTTGAGACATTTTAAATATCTTCTTTAATTTCAGCGGTTTTATAAATTTCATGAGTCACTGTATCCCTTTGAGCTTTAAACCACTGCCTGCATCCTGAAATATGATGCCATAGTTCTAAATGTTTTCCTCTTGGGCTTTTTCTTAAATAAACAAAAGTATCCCACTCTTTGTCAGTAACTTCTTTGTTTAACTCAGGTCTTTTAACGGTTGCGTCTCCACCATATGCAAATTCATTTTGAGATCTCATCCCACAGTGAGGACATTTAATATGTAACATTTACGAAATCCAAGTTTTTGTTCCAAGTCCTTTTTCATCAATTAAATGACCTGTATTAAATCTGTTTAAGTTAAACCCTGCATTTAATTCATGAACTTTGTCTTGGGCTATAGTGTGTGCAAAAACCCATCCAGATGCTGGTGTTGCTTTAAAGCCTCCATAGCACCAACCACAATTTAAATATAACCCTTCAATGTGAGTTTTATCTATGATTGGAGAACCGTCCATGGACATATCCATTATTCCACCCCATGTTCTTAACATTTTTAATTTGCTAAGAAATGGAAACATTGCAATACCTTCTGTTAATACATGTTGGAGGGTAGGAAGATTGCCTCTTTGAGCATAACTGTTATAACCATCTAAATCTCCTCCCATTACCATCTCTCCTTTATCTGATTGACTACAATAAAAATGTCCTGCTCCAAAAGTAACAACCTGGTCTAATATTGGCTTAATGGGTTCAGACACGCACGCTTGTAATAAATGAGTTTCTATAGGTAAAGTCATGTTTAACATTTCTGCAAGCACAGAAGTGCTTCCAGCTACGCACAAACCTACTTTTTTTGTTTTAATATTTCCTTTTGATGTTTTAATTCCCTTTATTTTTCCATTAACAACATCAAATCCATTTACTTCACAATTTTGAATTATATCAACTCCCATAGAATCTGCTTGGCGAGCATACCCCCAAGCAACTGCGTCGTGTCTTGCAGTGCCTCCACTCGGTTGCATTAAGGCACCAAATATTGGAAATCTAACATTCTGAGAAAAATCCAAAACTGGAACTAATTTTTTTACTTCTTCTCTTCCTAAAAGCTCAGCATCAATTCCATTTAGTTTCATAGAATTTCCTCTTCGTGAATAAGCATTCATTTGTGCATCGGAGTGTGCAAGATTAATTATTCCTCTTGGTGAATACATTACGTTAAAATTCAAGTCTTGGCTCATACTTCTCCACAAATCCATTCCTTTCTCATAGAATAAGCCGTTTTCATCATGCATATAATTTGATCTGAGAATTGTAGTATTTCTTCCTACATTACCTCCACCTATCCATCCTTTTTCAACTATAGCAACATTTGTAATATTGTGTTCTTTGGCAAGATAATAAGCGGTGGCTAGACCATGTCCTCCTCCTCCAATAATTATGGCATCGTATTCATCCTTGGGTGTTGGATCCTTCCAAGCTACTTCCCAATCTTTATGGCCTTTAAAAGCATTTTTTATTAGACTAAATACAGAATATTTTTGCATAATTAAATTTATAGCAATAAGTATAAATAGTTCTTTATTTTTTTTATATATATTTTTTAGAACTTTAAAAAAACCTTAAAAAGAGATAATAATCCAGCTTCGAATAAATTTGAATGTACAAGAATAGTCTAAAATGAGCAAAGTTAAATCTGATATAGAAATTGCTAGAGCTGCAAAAATGAAACCAATTCAAGAAATTCTTGATGGGATAAATGTTCCAGACAAGGCTGAAGTTTACAGTCCAATAGGAAGATATATTGCAAAAATTAAACCAGAATATTTAGAAACTTTAAAAAATAAAAAAAATGGAAAACTAATTTTAGTTACAGCAATTACTCCAACTCCTGCAGGCGAAGGAAAAACAACGACCTCTGTTGGACTTTGTGATGGTTTAAATAAAATAGGAAAAAAATCTATTGTTTGTCTTAGAGAACCAAGCTTGGGTCCTTCTTTTGGAATGAAAGGTGGCGCAGCTGGTGGTGGATATGCTCAGGTTGTTCCAATGGAACAAATTAATTTACATTTTACAGGAGATTTTCATGCAATTACATCAGCACATAATCTTTTATCAGCTTTAATTGATAATCATATTTATTGGGGAAATAAATTGAATATTGATGTTAGA
>Ga0208764_10001065_pt1 | contig 17861 bp, 19 predicted proteins | sample ETNtaG_18_FD_185762 | JGI IMG/M metagenome (GOLD analysis project Ga0208764, IMG submission 185762) | Marine microbial and viral communities from oxygen minimum zone, Eastern Pacific Ocean - ETNP201302SV91 (SPAdes) (version 2) | ecosystem: Environmental > Aquatic > Marine > Oceanic ... | reverse complement strand
GGTCAAGTACATGCCTAGCGGTAACGCAGTCTTAAATCTATCGCTTGCCACAAACAGAAAGTTTAAAAACCAAGAATCAGGAAATTATGAAGATAAGACAGAATGGCATAGAGTTGTATTCTTTAACAAACCTGCCGAAACAATTGGGCAGTATGTAAAAAAAGGACAACAATTATATGTTGAAGGAAGATTGCAAACCAGAAAATGGCAGGATAAAGATGGAGTTGAAAAATATTCAACTGATATAATTTCTGATAATTTTACTTTTATTGGCTCCAAATCTGATTCTGCAGGTACAGATAATCAGTCTTCAAAGAATAATGATAATTTTGACCAAAGCTCACCAGCCCAGCAAGATGATGACATACCATTTTAGAGTAAATGCTCGAAAATAAAAAATTTTTTATACAAACTCAAGGCTGTCAAATGAATGAATATGATTCAGACAGACTTGGTGATGTTTTACAACATAACTTAAAAATGATGGAAACAAATAACCCCGAAGATGCAGACATGCTGCTTCTCAATACTTGCTCCATCAGAGAAAAAGCTCAAGAAAAAGTTTTTCATCAATTAGGAAGATGGAAAAAACTAAAAATAAAAAAACCTAACTTATTAATTGCCGTAGGAGGTTGTGTTGCCTCTCAAGAGGGTACAAAAATAAGATCTAGATCACCTGAAGTAGATATAATTTTTGGACCTCAGACAATACATAGATTGCCGAAGATGATTGAAAATATAGTTTATAAAAGAAAAAAAATAGACATTGACATAAATTTTCCTGAAATCGAAAAATTTGATTACCTGCCTTTTTCTACAAAGAGTACACCGACTGCTTCTTTATCCATAATGGAGGGTTGTAGTAAATATTGCACATTTTGTGTTGTCCCATATACAAGAGGAGAAGAGGTAAATAGAAGGTTTGATGATATTTTGTATGAAGCAAACTCTTTAATTAAATTAGGAGCAAAAGAAATTACATTGCTTGGACAAAATGTAAACGCTTATAGGTCATTAAATAATAAAAAACAACATGTATCATTCTCGGATCTTATAAGATATATGTCACATATAAAGGGAATTAAGAGAATCAGGTATAGCACTTCTCATCCTGTAGATTTTACCGATGACCTTATTCAGGAACACCATAATACTAAATTAGCTAATAATCTTCATCTACCAGTACAATCTGGATCAGATTTTATACTTTCAAGGATGAAACGAAAGCATACTGTATTAGAGTATAAAAATATAATAAAAAAAGTTAGAAAGATAAGGCCAGATATTAACTTAACATCTGATTTCATTGTAGGTTATCCGGGTGAAACTGATTATCAGTTTCAGCAAACTTTAGATTTTATTGAGGAATTAAATTTTAGCAATGCATATAGTTTTATATACAGCCCAAGACCAGGAACACCAGCATCTTTTGAAAAAGATAATATCTCAATGGACACTAAAAAGAAAAGACTTAAAAACCTTCAGGAATTAATCAAGAATCAATCTTTATCCTACGCTAAAAAAATGCTAGATACAAAACAACGTGTATTAGTGGAAGGTATATCTGTAAAAAGAAATAATGAGTTATACGGTAGATCAGATAATAATAAAATTATAAACTTTAATGCTGACACAAAATATATAGGAGGTTTTGTTGATATTTATATTACAGAAATTAGACCAAATTCTTTATATGGAGAGGTTATTGATACAGTTGAGAAAAAGAAAGCTTGTAATTAATAATAGCATCGTATGTCTAGCATAAAAAAATAAAGGAGATAAAATAATTTGACAGAAAAAATAACACATAAAAATATTATTCTACAACCACAAGATAACGATAGGCTTGCAAATTTATGTGGAACGTTGGATGAAAACTTAAGACAGATAGAATCACATATGCATGTTCAGATTTCAAACAGAGGAAATAATTTTATTATAAAAGGTAATGAAAAAAACGTTCCAAGAACATCAGAATTAATTGAAAGACTTTATACTATATCTGCTAGCGAAGAATTAACACCAAAACAATTGCATATGTATATGACTGACACTTCAGAAAATAAATCTGTTGAGCTAGATGACGAAAAAGGGGTAATTAAGTGTAAAAAGCATATTATAAAGCCAAACTCTAAGTCTCAACATGATTATATTAATGCAATTTTCTCAAATAATCTTATTTTTGGCATAGGTCCTGCAGGTACAGGGAAAACATATCTTGCAGTTGCAAGCGCTGTGTATTGCTTAGAAAAAAATATAGTAAAAAAAATATTTTTAGCTAGACCAGCGATCGAAGCTGGCGAAAAACTCGGCTTCTTGCCAGGTGACTTAAGCGAAAAAGTTAATCCATATCTGCAACCTATATATGATGCACTTTATGAGATATTAGGATTTCAAGCTGTGAATAAATTAATAGAAAATAATATAATTGAAATAACCCCGCTTGCATATATGAGAGGACGAACCTTAAATGATGCATTTATAATTTTAGATGAAGCTCAAAATACTACTATAGCCCAAATGAAAATGTTTTTAACTAGAATTGGATTTGGTTCCAAAACTGTAGTTACCGGGGATACGAGCCAAATAGACTTACAAAAAGATATTAAGTCTGGACTAATAGATTGTCTGGAATTTGTGCCAAATATAAAAGATGCTCACGTAACAAAATTTAGATCCAGTGATGTCATGAGACATAAAATAGTTAAGGATATTATTAAAGAGTATGAAAAAAGAGATAAGTAATTTGCTAACAGTTAGAATAATACAAAACAATTGCAAAGGATATATTCCTAGTAGGTATAAAATAACAAAATGGGCTAAAATTGCTTTTTTTGGTAAAAAAAGTTCTATTGTGTCAATTAAAATTGCGACGAAATATGAAATAAACGTTTTTAATAAAAAATTTTTTAAAAAAGATACAGACTGTAATGTTTTATCATTTCCGCATAATTCTATTGTTAGTTCTGGAGAATATATATTAGGAGATATTATTATTTGTGCTGACATTGTTAACAAAGAATCTGCCACATATAAAATTAATAATGATAGTAGGTGGGCTCATATGATTATTCACTCAATGCTACATTTACAAGGTTATACGCATCAAATAAGTGAGAAAAGAGTTATTATGGAAGAAAAAGAAATTATTTTAATGGATACACTAGGATATCAGAACCCTTATTATGCAAACTAAAAAAAGCACCTGGTTAAATAAAATTATAGACATAGTTAAAGATTCTCCAAAAGCTAAAGAGGATTTATTAGAGCTTATAAAAGACGCTGTGCTCGATGGTTTATTAGACATTGAATCTCTCAAAATGATTGAAGGAGTATTTAGAGTTTCAGAGGTACAGGTTAGGGATATTATGATTCCAAGACCGCATATGAAGGTAATTGATATATCTGACGCTATAGATGATATTATTGAAAAAGTTACAACATCCGGTCATTCAAGATTTCCTGTTATCGATGATAATAAAGATGAAATTATAGGAGTTTTACTTGCCAAAGATCTTTTGAAAAGAACTATAAATGATGATGATTTTGACTTACATAGACTTTTGAGGCCAGCTGTTTTTGTTCCAGAGAGCAAAAGATTAAATATTTTATTAAACGAATTTAAATCTAGTCGAAATCATATAGCTATAGTGATAGATGAACACGGAGGAGTTTCTGGTCTAGTTACCATAGAAGATGTACTCGAAGAGATTGTTGGCGAAATTGATGATGAGCATGATAAAAAAACAGAGTCTAGAATAATTTCAGAGAGTAATAATCAATACATTGTTGACGCGTTAACTTCTTTAGAAGAATTTAATGAATATTTTTTATCTGATTTCAAAGATGAGGGGGTAGAAACAATAGGCGGTTATCTTATTAATAAATTTGAAAAAGTACCTGATAAATCAGAAACTATAACCATTAACAATTTATCCTTTAAGATTTTATCAGCTGACTCAAGAACTATAAATAGAATTCAAGTTAATAGAAAAACCAATAAAGTTTAAATGGTATATTTAGAAAATAAACCATATTTAAATTATATAGTCATTATAATTTTAGGAATCTTATACACTACATCGTTTGCACCATATAGTTTTAAAATTGGCGTTTATTTATCATTAGCTTTATTTTTTTACATACTTTTCCATTCAGATAAAAGAACAAGTATATATTTATCATATTTATTTGGCTTGTCGGTATTTTCATTTGGTACTTCATGGATATTTAACAGCCTGTATGATTATGGAGGAGAAAATCTAACTGCCTCATTACTAGTCACTATTTTTCTTATTCTTTTTATTTCTATATTTTTTATACCACTAGGCGTAATGGTTAATAAAGACATTGTTACAAAAAAAATATTTAATTTTCTTATGCCTGCTTCAATACTAGTTTTAATAGAACTTATAAGGTCCAATATTTTTGGGGGGTTTCCATGGCTTTTAGTTGGAACAAGTCAAATAGGAACTATATTTGATGCATTCTATCCATTATTTGGCACATATTTTGTAAGCTTTCTTACAATATTAATTTCATCTTTAATTGCTGTTATTATGATTGGAAAAAACATTGTTAAATATTCTATTATATTATTTCTTGTGCTGTTGAGCGTAAATATAATTAATTCTATAGAATATAATTGGTCCACTGATAAAAAAACAAATAATAATATTACAATAATACAGCCAAATATTAATCAACTCCTAAAGTTTAATAGTGATGAAATTAAATCTATCAAGGATAAATATTTAGAGATTTTCCAGAGGAATGATTTGCATGATATTATACTATTGCCTGAAACGGCTATACCAACAATATATCAAAACGACAAGAATTTTTATAAAGAAAAACTATTGTCACGTGCAGACAATATTATTGGAGGTGTATTTAGGTATGATAATGTTACAAACGAAACATTTAATAGTATTTTAGTTTTAAATAATAAGGAGCAATTTTATGATAAAAGACATTTGGTTCCATTTGGCGAATACATTCCATTTAAAAATTTATTTATTCATATAATGAAAGTTTTTAACATACCAATGTCTAACTTATCTCATGGAAAAAATTATCAATCCAAAATATCGTTTGATGATATTTTTATTGAACCTTTAATATGTTATGAATCTGCATACCCACAGCTTATTGAAACTACTAACAAAGAGTTTAGTATTATTGTAAATATTAGTAATGATGCATGGTTTGGTAATTCATTAGCTCCGTACCAACATTTAGAAATTTCTCAATCTAGAGCCTTAGAGTTCCAGAGATTTTTAGTTAGATCTGCTAATACCGGTATATCCGCAGTAGTTAATAAAGATGGTGAAATTATTGACTCAATCCCTCTAAACCATGAAGGCATCTTAAATGCATCAATTACATCATCAAAGGGAAAAACTCCATATAGGTATTTTGGAGATTATCCTATTTTGATGTTAATATTCTCAATAATGTTTTTTTATTTTTTTACTTCTAATAAATATGAATAAAGAGTATAACCCAGAAACCATAGAAAAAAATATTCAGAAATATTGGGATGCCAATAATGCATTTACTTCAGATTTAAACAATACATCCAACAAATTCTACTGTTTAAGCATGTTTCCATATCCTAGCGGGAAACTTCATATCGGACATGTGCGAAATTATACCATTGGTGATGTAATTTCTAGGGCTAATAAAATGACAGGAAAAAATATTTTTCAACCTATGGGCTGGGATTCTTTCGGTTTACCAGCTGAAAATGCAGCTATTAGCAATAAAATTCATCCAGCAAAGTGGACAGAAAGTAATATTAACCATATGAAAAAACAATTAAGAAGACTTGGTTATGCTTATGATTGGAATCATGAATTATCAACATCTGACCCAGACTATTATAAATGGGAGCAGTGGTTTTTTATACAATTACTAAAAAAAGATTTAGTTTATAGAAAAAAATCTGAAGTTAACTGGGATCCAGTCGATAAAACGGTATTGGCAAATGAACAAGTTATTGATGGTAAAGGATGGAGGTCAGGAGCGGTCATTGAGCGAAAGGAAATACCCCAATGGTTCTTAAAGATTTCAAAATATTCTGAAGAATTACTTGCTAGTATTGATGGTTTAGATAAATGGCCATTATCAGTTAAGGTCATGCAAAAAAATTGGATTGGTAAATCGCAAGGAGCCTTGATTAGTTTCAAAGTTCAAGGAACAAATGATATTTTAGATGTTTATACGACGAGAGTTGATACATTGTTTGGGGTAAGCTTTTTAGCTATATCCCCAAATCATAAATTTTTTAAGAGTCTTGCAAATCTAGATAATAAAATAAAATCTTTTATAGAAAAATGTTCTAGCTTAAAAATTTCAGAAGAAACTATTAGCAATCTTGAAAAAGAAGGAATGGATACTGATATTAAAGCTATTAATCCAATAAACAATGAAGTTATACCTATTTGGGTCGCTAATTATGTTTTATCAGACTATGGAACAGGATGCGTTATGTCTGTACCTGCTCACGATGAAAGAGATTTTGAATTTGCAACAAAATATAATCTAAATATTCAAGAAGTTATTAAACCAACAAATAAAAAAAATAGTAAGGGAGCTTACACAGGCGAAGGGGTTCTCATAAACTCTAATCAATTTAATAATATGTCATCTGATATTGCAAAAAAAGAAATTATTAAGTCTCTTGTTGATATTAATTGTGGAAAACCAAAAACAAATTTTCGTTTGAGAGATTGGGGAATTTCTCGACAAAGATATTGGGGCTGTCCTATACCCGTTTTTTATCATGATGACGGAACGGTTTATCCTGTTCCAGAAAAGGACTTGCCTGTAAAGTTACCTGAAGATATAAATTTTGAAAAAGACGGAAATCCTTTAGATAATCATCCAACATGGAAATACATAAAATGTCCTTATACTGGGAAAAATGCCATAAGAGAAACAGATACATTTGATACATTTTTTGAATCATCATGGTACTATTTACGTTTCCTTTCTCCCAAAAACAATAAAGGCTTAGTAGATAAATCAAAAGAAAAATGGATGCCTGTTGACCAATATATTGGAGGCATAGAACATGCAATTTTGCATTTATTATATGCTCGTTTTTTTCATAAATTGATGCGAGATATAGGAATTGTAACCAGCTCTGAACCATTTACAGCATTGTTATCACAAGGTATGGTTTTAAAAGATGGAGTAAAAATGTCTAAATCCAAAGGAAACACTATAAATCCAGATGATATTATAAAAAAATATGGAGCTGATACTTTGCGATTATTTATAATTTTTGCTGCTCCCCCAGAACAAACTTTAGAATGGTCAGATTCTGCAATAGAAGGCTCATACAAGTTTTTAAAACGTCTTTGGACTTTTAGTTATAAAGTTATAAATAGGAGTGATGAAAAAGACAAAAAACACAATAAATCTTCCAAGACAATACTAACAAAGATACACAAAACAATTGAAAAAGTATCAAGAGACATTTTTGATAGACAAAACTTTAATACTGCTATTGCAGCAGTTATGGAGTTGTCTAATGATTTAATTAAGTACGAACAATCAGATGAAAGCAATAAAGAGGTTTGTAATGAAGGTTTAAAGGCAATGTTAAAGTTATTATCACCTATTGTCCCACATATTACTCAAGAGTTATGGGTAGCTTTAGGTAATAACAATTTAATAATGAATGAATCTTGGCCAATAGTAGATTCAGAAGCACTTGTAGAAACTAAAAAAGAGATTATTGTTCAAATAAATGGTAAGCTTAGAGGCAGAATTATTATAGATATTGAGTCTAGCGAATCTCAAATTAATAATATTATTCAAGAAGATAAAAAAATATATAAATATCTTGAAAACCAAGACATAAAAAAAATTATTTATATTAAGAATAAATTAATAAACTATGTAATTTAAAAATGAATTTATTTTGTAAAAAATTATTACCAATTTGCCTAATCTTAATTATCACATCATGTGGATATACCTTAAGAGGAAATATTAATATACCAAATAACATTAAAGAAATATCAGTTAGCGCAAATGAATACAGCGCTATAGTAAACTCAATAAGTAAAATTTTAATTAGTAATAATATAAAAGTTACAAATAGTAAAAATAAGGACCTAAATAGAATTATAATTTTATCAGAAAACTTTAATCGAAGACAACTATCCATAAATATTACTGGCAGAGTAAATGAATATGAGATTATTTATACAGTTAATTTTGAAATAAATTCTCCACTTGGGAAATCGTCTGATTCAATAGTTTTGTATAGAGATTATTCATTTGATGAAAATAATATAATGGGAAATTCTGATAGAGAAAAATATATACAAAATCAGATGATATCTACAGCGTCATCATTAATTTTTAATAAATTAATAGCTAAAATTAATAACAATAATAATTAATTTATTTTTTTTCTACTGGAGAGTAAGGGGATGATCGTATGTTATCATGCACCTTCATTCTATATTCGATAAAATTTTCTAATTGGGTAAAATGAAAAAATGGATTACCTATAAGTTCCTCATTTAGAGTAGACTCTTTTTTTATTGAATAATTATGACCTGGCAGTATTACTGTATTTTTATCTAACGATGATTTTATATGACCCAAAGTTTTAAACATTTCTTCTGGGCTCCCTCCGTGTAAATCACATCTCCCGCAGCCAAAAACAAAAAGAGTATCACCAGCAATTAGATTTTTATCTAGGTGATAACATGTAGAGCCTGGAGTATGTCCTGGGCTATGGATAGATTTAATATCTAAATCGCCTAGTTTTATTGTATCGCCTCCATGATTTATTAAAAAATTATCATAATTTTCCCCCCAAAAAGACCTTTCTTTATCATTTATGTGCACAGGTACGTCATACATTTTTAGAATCTCATCAATAGCATTAACATGATCATGATGACTATGCGTTAATAGTATTTTTTGTAAAATTAAATTATTGTCATCAATATATTTGTATATCTCAGATAAATCCCAAGCTGGATCTATGATTGCTGTATATTTAGTTCTATTATCAATTATTAAATATATGAAATTTAACATCGGACCAACTTCAAAAGTTTTTATTGTATAAGATTTTAAATCTTGCATATTAAATTAATTTGTAATAGTTTATATGATTATCATTATACAATAATTTTATGACCGAGATAGTTTTAAAACCTGAATTAATTAAGGAATTGCAGAAAGTGCTTGTAGATTATGAGCCTGCTAATGAAGATCCTATTCTTGCTGCACAATATTTATCAGCTGTAGTAGGATCAATTATTGCTACATCAAATTTACCAAAAGAGCAACAGGATGAAATACTAAATCAGATTTTAGATTTTATTAGGTATGTATATAAACAGCAAATTCAAGATATACCTAACCAACAACCTGACAATAAGCAAGAAGCCTTTGGAATCTGGAAACCTAAATAGACTTATTGTTTAAACCTGTAATTTCTTGAATCAAACTTGTTCCTGAATAAACAAGACCCGTGTATAGTTGTATTAAATCAGAGCCTAACGCAATCTTATTTAAAGCTGCTTCTTTTGATGATACACCTCCACAACCAATAATAGCCACATTACTTCCCACAAGTTTTTTTAATGATTCAATAATTTTATTAGATTTTGTTAATAACGGCATACCACTAACACCGCCACTATATCTTAAAAGTTTTTTATTTTTTAGAATTGATTTATCTATAGTAGTATTTGTTGCTATGACACCATCAATACCATAATGTTTTATAGAATTACAAATATTATCAAGATCTTCTTGAGTAATATCTGGAGATATTTTTAGTAATAAAGGAACATTTTTTTTATATCTTTTTGATAATTTTTCATGAGTGGTTTTAATTTTTTTTAAAAAATTATCTAAATAATCTTTAGAATGAAGCTCTCTGAGCTTGAGAGTATTAGGTGAAGATATATTTAACGTAAGATAATCAGAAAATTCAAAAATTTCATGCATACAATACTCATAGTCTTCATAAGCTTTATCAATTGGAGTACTACTATTTTTACCAATATTTATACCAATTGGTATATTCCTATTAAAATGTCTAAGTTTTTCTTTTAAGTAAGATACTCCTTTATTATTAAAACCAAGATGATTAATAATTGCTTCTTCGCTGGTAACTCTAAATATTCTAGGTTTGTTATTTCCGTACTGAGGTTTTGGTGTTATCGTGCCTAACTCAACAAAGCCTAATCCTATGTTATTTATAAAATTTAAATAGTCACCGTTTTTATCAAAACCTGCAGCAAGTCCAAGCATATTAGGGAAAGTAATTCCCATAACTTTTCTCTCATTAATTGTTATTTTAGAAGAAACTATATTTTTTAAAAATGATTTATAGACTTTTTCTGCCATAGACAAAGTGACAGAATGAGCTGTTTCTGGAGGTAGAAGAAAAATTAACTGTTTATATATCGAAAAAAAAATTTTTTTAATTTCCATAAAATATTAGTTTATCATACTTCCGTGTTTTTTTTATATGCATCAATTGACAACCGCTATAATTAGACTTAGAATGATTCTAAGTTATTTAAAAAAAGGAGAATAAAATGAATTTAAAGGGTTCCAAAACTGAACAAAGTCTTAAAGATGCATTTTCTGGTGAATCACAAGCAAATAGAAGGTATTTATATTTTGCAGCAAAAGCTGATGTTGAAGGTCAAAACGATGTTGCTGCAGTTTTTCGATCAACTGCTGAAGGTGAAACTGGACATGCGCATGGACATATGGAATATCTTGAAAAAGAATGTGGTGATCCTGCAACTGGCGAACCAATTGGAGACAGCAGTGCAAATCTTAAGGCAGCGATAGCTGGTGAAACGCATGAGTATAGCGATATGTATCCTGGTATGGCCAAAATTGCTAGAGATGAAGGTTTTGATGAAATAGCTGATTGGTTTGAAACTTTAGCAAAAGCTGAAAGATCGCACGCAAATAGATTTGCTAAAGCTCTAGAGACAATATCATAAAATATTTTTTACTTTCTTTTTAAGGATAGCTGCCAATATATTAAACCCAAAAGACTGGAGTAGCGATGGAAGGTGGTCTACAAAAACCCGAAAGATATGTTATCGATTGGAAAAATACCGATTATTATAATGAAAAATTATTTGAAAAGGAATTAAGAAGGGTTGCAGATGCATGTCATGGATGCAGAAGATGTGTTAGTTTATGCAACTCTTTCCCCACATTATTTGACCTAATAGATAACTCGAAAACGTTTGAGGTTGATGGGGTAGAGTATAATGATTTTGAGTCTGTCATCAGTCATTGTTATTTATGTGATTTATGTTTTATGACGAAATGCCCATATGTGCCACCTCATGATTGGAAAATTGACTTCCCACACTTAATGTTAAGAGGCAAAGCAATAAAATTTAATAAATTAAAACCATCTTTTAGAGATAGATTATTAACATCTACCGATCTTTTAGGTGTAGTTTTCTCTAGAAAAATTATTTCACACATAGTTAATTTCTTTAATAAGTTAAAACCTTTTAGAATCTTGTTAGAGAAAATTTTACATATTCATAAAAATGCTGTATTGCCAAAATTTTCTGCTATAACAGCTAAATCCAAATTTAAAAAACTTTCAAGCAATGATAATTCTATACATAAGGTAGCGATATATACAACCTGTTATCATAATTATAATGAGCCACAGGTGATCGATGATTTAGTGTTAGTATTACAACACAATAATATTAACATTGAAGTTATAAAAGATGATCAATGTTGCGGAATGCCAAAACTTGAATTAGGAGATTTGGCGACAGTAGAAAAAGTAATACAACAAAATTCTGTCAAATTAATGCGTTATATTGAAAAAGGATTTAAAATTATAGCGCCAGTCCCTTCGTGTGTATTGATGTTTAAAAAAGAACTGCCACTATTATTTCCTAATGATATAGAAATTAAAAAAATTGCAGACTCAATTTATGACCCTTTTGAATATCTATTAAACCTTCATGAAGATGGTAATCTTAAAATTGATTTTAAACAAGATCTAGGCTCTATTTTTTATCAAGTTGCATGCCATCAGAGAGTGCAAAATATTGGACAAGTAACTAAAAAAGTTTTAGAACTTATACCAAATACCAATGTTAATGCTGTAGAAAAATGTTCTGGACATGATGGAACTTATGGTGTTAAAAAAGAGACTCATGAAATTGCGATAAAGATAGCAAAACCAATAGTAAGAGAATTTAATAAAGATAAAGCAGAAATTTTAACCAGTGATTGCACGTTAGCAGCGCATCATATTGTAAATGCTGTCGGTAATAAAATCCCGCCAATACACCCAATTAGTTTATTTAAAAGAGCCTACGGGATAAATTAGAGAAAATTATGCGTAAATTAACAGCTAATGATTTATTATCTCTCGAGAATTATGACAAACAAAGAGAAACTATTAAATCAAATTTAATTAATCATAAAAAAAATAGAGCGGTCTCTATTGGAGAACACATAGTTCTATTATTTGAAGATTTTGAAACTATTAAATATCAGGTGCAAGAAATGCTCAGAATTGAGAAAATTTTTAACGAAGAAGAAATTCAGGATGAAATAAACGCTTACCAACCTTTAATACCCGAAGGCAATAATTTAAAGGCTACTATGTTAATTATGTATTCAGATGTAAATCATAGAAAAACAATGCTGAGTAAATTGAAAGGTATTGAAAATAATATTTGGCTTACAGTTGATAATTCACAAAAATTATATGCAATCCCTGACGAAGATTTAGAAAGGTCAAATGACAAAAAAACATCCGCAGTCCATTTCTTAAGATTTCAATTAGATGAAGAATGTATTCGTGGTTTCCAGAATTCTTACGAAATATTTTTAGGTTGTGATCATAAGGATTATAATGATTCTATAAAAATAGACAAACTAATTACTCAATCTCTTCGCAAAGATTTTTTATAGCTATTTATTTTTTACTTTAATCAATACTTCTGTTGCTTCTAGCTCAAGGTGTTGGGGTATATCAGGTTTTTTAGAAAACTTAATTTGGTCATTACTTATATCTGTTAAAGTATTTGCACTAGTATTATAAACATGGTGATGAGAGCTAAGGTTCGTGTCATAGAATTTACACTCATTTTGTAAATTTATTGTTTTTAACAACCCCTTTTCTTCAAATATACATAGTGTGTTATAAATTGTTGCTTGTGAAATAAATAGTTTAGATTCGTTAGCAGTATTAATCAAATCAGCTGCTGTAAAATGTTGATTCCTTACAAATACTATTTCTGCTAAATCAAGTCGCTGCTTTGTTGGTGTTATATTATTTTCTATTAACAAAGTTTCAAATTTTCTCATATAAACAGTATATGCTAAGTTTATATTTTTTAAAAATTTATTTATTATTTTTTTGTATTATTTTATTAATTATTGAAGAATCCTTGTTTTGTTCACCACTGTTTACTGCACTTAACATAAGTTTTTTAGAATATTTAGCACTTTTTAAGTCAATGTTTAAATTCTTTGAAAGATTTAAAGCTATGTTTAAATCTTTTAAATGCAGCCTAGTTTTAAAGCCTGGCTTATAGTTTTTTTTAATCATTCTTTTGCCATGAATATCTAATATTTTACTATTTGCAAAACCTCCCAATAAAGCTTTTTGTATCAAATTTAAATTACATTTTGATTTTTTAGCTAATAGAAATATTTCGCTTACCGCAACCATTGTTCCAGCGACAAGTATTTGATTACACGCTTTTGTTATTTGTCCAGAACCTGTGGGACCAATATATGTAATATTTTTACCTAGTATTGATAATAAACTTTTTATTTTATTATATATTTTTTTATTACCACCAACCATAATAGATAAATCACCATTAATGGCCCCCATTTCACCTCCAGAAACAGGAGCATCAATTAAAAAAACATTTTTAGTTTTTAGTTTTTTAAAAACCTCTTTTGTTGTTTCAGGAGATATAGTGCTCATATCAATAATAATTGTATTTTTTTGTAGGTTATGCCATAACCCATTTTTACTCAGCACTACGTTTTTTACATCTTTAGAATTTGGTAAATTTAAAAATATAACTTTACATTTTTGAGAAATATCTTGAATTTTATTAAGATACTTGCCACCATATGAAACCATCTCTTTTATTATTTTTTGTTTCCTAGCAAAAAAATATACTTTGAAACCCGAATCTACAAGGTTTTTAGCCATGGGTTTTCCCATAATTCCAAGACCAATAAATCCGATTTCACTATGAGGTTTTTTTTCATCCATGATATATTGTATAGAATCTAGTAAATTTATCATATGAAAATTAATTATAAACAATTCTTTGAGCACCGTAGTATACCTGAGTCTTCTATATATTTGCTTGTTGGCAAGCCTTACCATTTGCAAAATGAAGTACAATTCCATATTGAATTTAAACTCAAGTCTGAAGATCTTGATATTAAGACTTATTTAATTGATTCAGACTTTAATCTAGACTTAATAAGGAATGACTTTGAAACATTGTCATTATTTAGTGAAAAAAAATTAATTATTTTAAACGTGTTGAGCAGCACCATACCCAAATTATTGCTGGATTTTATCTTAAATACCGCTATACCAAAAGATTTAAAAATAATCATTAAGGTTGGAGCACAAACTAGCGCATTTAAAAGAAATAAATTTTATTCGCACATAGAAAAGAATCATTGCATAATTGAAATTATAGAATTGAAGGGGCAAATATTACAAAAATGGATTGAGAATAAGTTTCAAAGAAATAAAGTAAAATTTACAAAAGAATCTTTAACTAAAATTTTAGAGAAAAATGAAGGAAATACTTCTGCAATTGCACAAGAGTTATACAAAATGTCACTATTAAAATTAGATAACGTAGATTCATATATAAAATATACACAAAAATCCTACAAGTATACAGAATATGATTTGATCGATGTGGCCCTAGAAGGTAATCTTCTTAAGTCCTTAAAGATTCTTCAATATTTAAATATGGTTAAATCCCCAGAACCTTATATACTTTTTTTAATACACAATGAAATTAAGAAAGTATATTATTTAATGTTTGATTTATCCCCAAAGCCTTTTATATCAAATTATAAAAAAGACCTATATAACTCTTTAGTTAGTGAATTTGACAAGAAAACGTTAGAAGGTATGTTAGAATTTTGTTACTCCATAGACAAATCCATCAAACTAGGTTCTAATAACATTAATATTTGGCATCAATTGGAAACTCTAGTAAGCTGTTTTGTAATGAGAAAACCTATAAATAACTCTTTTAATAATACAAATATATTTTATGCAGATTAAGAATTATATACAAAAATTATGTTCACGCGCATTGCTTGCATCAAAAAAGTCAGGCACTTATTCTGCTGATCAAAAAAATAAAGTGCTTAAATCAATATGCAAAGAGTTAGATAAAAATACAAATATTATATTAAAAAATAATCTTATTGATGTTAAGAATGCTAATAATAAAGGATTGAAAGATAGTATGATAGATAGATTAATCATTGATAAAAAAAGAATGGATGCAATGGTTGATGGTTTAAATAAAATAATTAAAATTCCTGATACATTATATAAACAAACAAAGTCAAAAAAACAAAAGAATGGAATTAATCTTTCTCAGATGAGAGTCCCATTAGGTGTAATTGGAATGATTTATGAATCAAGACCCAATGTTACTATTGATGCCGCAGGCCTTTGTTTAAAATCAGGGAATAGTGTTATATTGAGAGGTGGGTCAGAGTCCATAAATACAAATAAGGCACTCATAAAACTAATAAAGAAAGCGCTACAATTAAATCGTTTTGATGTTAATACAGTGCAATTAGTTGAGACTACATCTAGAGAAGCAGTTACAAATTTATTATTAATGGACAAGTATATTGATGTTATTATCCCTAGAGGAGGAAAAGGGTTAATTGAGAAAATTATAAAATATTCAAAAATACCTATGATTAAACATCTTGATGGTAATTGTCATGTGTATGTAGATAAATCCGCTCAAAAACAAAAAGCAATTAATATAAGCATAAATTCAAAAACACAAAGATATGGTGTTTGTAATGCTATGGAAACTTTATTAATTAATAAAAATTTTTCGAAAACAGCAACTCAAGAAATTCTTTCTAAATTTATTGAATTAGGAGTAAAAATTAAAGGGTGCAGTTTAACAAAAAAGCTTAATAAAAAAGTTATACGTGCATCTGAAAATGATTGGTATGAAGAATATTTATCTCCTATTGTTGCAGTTAAAATTGTTAAAAATATTGATGAAGCAATAAGCCATATACAAAAATATGGCTCAATGCATACAGATGCTATAATTTCATCAGATAAACAAGCAATAGATAAGTTTACTAAATTAGTGAATTCTAGTTCTGTTATGGTAAATACATCAACAAGATTTGCTGATGGTTATGAATATGGCCTAGGAGCAGAAATTGGAATAAGTACAGATAAGTTGCATGCAAGAGGACCCGTAGGACTTGATGGGCTAACAAATCTCAAATATATTGTTACAAGTTTAGGAAAGGTAAGAAATTAAAAATAATACTGATACAAGAATCGGAATATTTGGTGGAGGGTTTGACCCAATACATCTAGGACACACAATACCATTGAGTGAAATTAAAAAAACTCATGATTTAAGCAAAATATATTTTATACCAACTAATATTTCCAATTCAAAGAAAAAATTTTTTGCAACGCCCAAACAAAGAATTAAAATGTTAGAGGTTTGCCTTGATAATAAAAGTTATATTATTGATGACAGAGAGATAGCAAGAGGAGGTATTTCTTATACTTTTGAAACCCTAAGTGAAATATCTTCTGAAAACCCTAATAGTAAATTGTACTTAATTTTAGGCCTAGACAAATTAAATTCTATTACAGAGTGGAAAGATTTTGAAAAAATTTTTGAAATATGCAACATTATTGTCTCTTTAAGATATAGTATTGATAAGTCTAATCAAGAACCTTTAATACATAAACACTTACAATCTTTAATATTATCTAACCCAGCTATATTTCACCGTCATCCATATGGTAGAATATATATAGAACAAACATCTGTTATTAATATATCTTCTACGGAGATAAGAAGAAAATTAAGAAATCATGCTTCTATATCAGATTTAGTTGATCCAAGAATTGAGAAATGGTTGTTAGAAAATAAAGTATATTAAATTATGGAATTACTCAAAAAATCTATCTTAAATATTTTAAAAGATAATAAAGCAGAAAATATATCTCTTATAGACGTCAAAAATAAGTCATCTGTTACAGATTTAATGTTTGTTGTATCAGGTAGATCAACTAGACATGTAAAGGCTATAGCTGATAATCTAGTTAACAAACTCAAAAAAAAGAAAGTTAAACCAATTGGAATTGAGGGGTATAATAAATCCGAATGGATTTTAATAGACTATGGAGATTTACTGGTTCATGTAATGCATCCCGAAACACGAAATTTTTATTCGTTAGAAAAACTTTGGGATGAAAATATCAACACTGGAGAAGCACATACATAATAATTTTATTTTATGAATAAATTCATCTCATATCTCATTAAATTAATTTCCGCTATATTAATTTCTACATTTTTTATAGTATTTATTTCAGAGAATACAGGAATTATTAATAATTTATATAAGACAAGAGTTATAAATATTGTTGAATCTGAGTATAATTTTAAATTAGAAGTTGAAAAAATCTCCATTAGTTGGAATGGATTAAATCCAAATTTTATTTTAGATAATATTAGTATTGTTGATAAAGATACTGACAATAATATTGTGACAAGCAAAAAATTTATTATTAAAATTAA
>Ga0208764_10001064_pt1 | contig 17872 bp, 18 predicted proteins | sample ETNtaG_18_FD_185762 | JGI IMG/M metagenome (GOLD analysis project Ga0208764, IMG submission 185762) | Marine microbial and viral communities from oxygen minimum zone, Eastern Pacific Ocean - ETNP201302SV91 (SPAdes) (version 2) | ecosystem: Environmental > Aquatic > Marine > Oceanic ... | reverse complement strand
ATCCTTGCGCTTGACTTCTTATATCAGCTGTTGATTTTTTATCAACATAAATTTGTCCTGCAACAAAGAATAAATCATAGCAAATCCCATGTAAGATTATACCTAAAAAAACTAAGGATGTAATCCCGGTTGGAGCAGAAACTGCAAAGAGAGCATATCGAACAGCCCAGGCAAGCATTCCTCCTAATAGAATATATTTCACTCCATACCTAGCAAATAATAATGGTAAGATTAACATAAAAAAAACTTCAGACATTTGTCCAAATGACATTTTAAATGCTGGACTTGCAATCCCCATATCAGAAACAAAAATAGGTGCAAAATTATAATATGCAGCTAAAGGAATGCAAATTAGAAAAGAGGATAATGCAAATACAAAAAATGATTTTGATTTCAGTTTATCTAGAGCATTTAAACCAATAATATCTCTAAAAGAAATAGGCGCATCTTTGCTTAATAGGGGAGGAGTTTTAGGCAAACTAAAACTATAAAAACCCAAGAATATTCCAGCAATCCCAGCAATATAAAATGGAGTAGCATCATTATCTGCATTCAAAATCTTACTTACCAAAATACCAACAACAATCCAACCCAATGTTCCAAAAACACGGATAAGAGGGAATTGTTTTTCTTGATTCTCAACGTGGCGAAAGGCTACAGAATTAGCAAGTCCCAAAGTTGGCATATAACAAAGCATGTGCATAGCTAACATGAGAATAAATATCATAGGTTTAGATGTGAAAAAAGGTGTTAAAAGCAGAAAACAACCGCTCAAAATATGGAGAATTCCTAATACTTTTTCGGCATTAAAATAACGATCAGCAACAAAACCAAGAAAAAATGGAGATATAATAGCGGCAAGAGGACTCACTGAATAAGCCCAATGCGTAATGGTTCCCATACCTTCAGCTACCATGAAATTTCCAACAGTAACATACCAGCCTCCCCAAACGAAAAATTGAAGAAACATCATTGTTCCTAAACGAAAATTTTTGGTCATTTATTCACCTTAAGATATCTGGTTTAAATCAGTTTTCGATTGACTGGATCCCATTCAATTCTTCGACCAGTTAAATAGGATTCTGTAGCCATATGGCAAGCAACACCTTCATGAAGTGCTACCTCAATATTACATTTAGGCTGTCCTCCGCTTCTAATTGAATCTAGCCAGTCTTTAATATGAAGATGAGTTGGGTCAACTCGTTTTCCCTCTCTATAAGTATATAATAGCCCTTTATTCGCAAAGTATTTAGAGGTTGCTGATGTTACACCATCAATTTGCTTTGATCCAGGAGAATAGGTATAAATTGGATATTTTGAATTGATAATACCTTGCTCAATACGTTCTTTGTATTGTGTTGATTGAGAATCTGCTGTTACAATAAATCCATGCACAGATCCACCTCCACTTTGACCGCCCATTTGCATAGTCGCATCGTGACCCATGATTCGATTCCCACGTGCTTCATTACTCGAAAGTGACGCACTATAAAGAACAGTTAAGTCTTTATCTGGATATTCAAAAGTTGCATTCCAAACATCTGGGACATCGCGTCCATCTTTATAAAAATAAATTCCTCCTGTCGAAGATGAATATTTTGGAATTCCCAAATCCATAATTTGATTGATAGCATCAAAATCATGTGACAATAAATCACCCGAAAGACCAGTACCATAATCGAACCAACAACGCCAACGGAAGAATCGTTTCAATGCTTCTTCACCAAATGGTATTTTATTGGGTGCTGGCTCCTGAAAGGTATCCCAATCGATTGTTTGAGCATTGCCTTTAGGATGAATATCCCAAACCCAAGCTCCCCATGGAGAATTACGGTTTGTAGTTAACTCCACTAGGTTTATTGTACCCAATAAGCCTTGTTGAACGATTTGTTTTGCTTTTTCATTAGCTTCTACCTGTCTATTTTGATGACCAAGCTGAAATGTAATTCCAGCCTCTTTTACTGCATCATAAACTTCAATTGTTTCGTCAAATGTTCTGGTTAAACCTTTTTCACAATAAACATGTTTCCCTGCTTTTGCAGCATCGATTGTAATACGGGAATGCCAGTGATCTGGAGTAGCAATGATTACAGCATCAATGTTATCATCGGCTAAAAGATCTTTATAATGGCGATATCTTTTAGCAGTTTTTTTTGGTTTTCCGCCAGGTCGCACTTCATTTTGAGAAGCATCTAAACCTTGTTCTGCACGTACATCAAACAAGTCACAAACTCCCACAAGTGAGCAATTCAAATCTTCTTGATCCATAAATGTTTTAAATTGTTTATCCAATTTATTTTTTCGTGCATTCTCAGATACGGTATTAGTCCAACCCGTAGTAGCAAACCCTGCACCACGAACCAAGTGTCCACCGCGACCTCCATAACCAATAATACCAATATTTAGATGTTTGCTATCTGAAAGACCTTTGATAATAGCTGGTGCTGACTTCTTCTCTTGAACCAAACCAGAAAGAATATTTGATTTTTTTAATCTATCTCTGCGTACTTTTCTCCAAACTTGAGAAAGAAACAGGCCAAATATTGGTACAGTTGCAAGTCCTTTTAATAATTCTCGGCGGTCCAAATCATTGCTTTTTTGTTTATTGTTTTCACTCATACTACATTTCCTCTAATTTGATTTGGTGAATAATCGATCTAGACCAATTATGTGACCAGTAGGGAATGTATACATCACCCACAGAGCACAGGCCTCAATTAAATTTTTATTTACAATAATATAACTACCTTCTCCAGGTCTGGAATATTCTAAACCAAGAAATGGGGGTGCAAAAAGATAATATAACATTACAAATCCCATGCCTACTAAAGGAGAATAGCGACTAAATAGACCTAAAAGAAGAGATGCGCCAACTAAAGTTAAGCCCCACATATTCACAAAATCTGATATTGTTAATAAGGTAGGATTAGATGCAATGGTTTCGGCTAATCCTGAAAATATCCATTTCGAATCCAATAAATAAGCAGCTGAAGACCAATATGGATTGAGTATTTTTGAAACACCTTCATATAAAAAATGCCAACCAATGAGAACCCTCAAAGTAACAAGTCCATATAGCTGAAGCTTATTGTTTATGATTGACGAATCTAGGTTTTTTACATTGATTTATAAATTTAAGGAAAAAAAATTTATATGCCAAATTAAGATAGGTTTTCTGCTACAATGTCTGCTACATCTTTAACTTTAATTGGCTCTTGTCCTGCAGGAGTTAATGGACCGACACCTTGGTTCATCATACCATAACAAAAATTACATCCTGTTACAACTGTATCAGTCTTCGATTCAATGACTTGCTCTGCTCGCAATAGATGAGTACGTCCTTCACCGCTTTCTTTTTTCCACCAAAGTGCTCCTCCAGCACCACAACATAGAGTTTCTTTACCATTTTCATCTAGTTCAAAAAATTCTGGGGCAGCAGCTTTTATTGCATTTCTTGGTGCACTAACTTCATCAAGCGTTCGCGATAAGTTGCAAGGATCATGATAAGTTACTTTCTCTAGAGATCCTGGATTAATATCAATTTTTCCTTGTTCTAATAATTCTGAAATCACCTGTGTATGATGCTTGACTTCATATTTAATTTCATGATACTTGCTATATTCTTTTTGAAGATTGACTACGCAATGCGGACACATGGTTGTTACATTTCTAACCTTATTTAGTTCTTCTACGTTTTGATCCATTAATAATTGATAGGTTAACTTATCCCCTAGCTTATTGGCAGGGTCTCCAGAACATTGTTCATTGCTTAATACTCCATATGTTACACCGGCTGAATCTAGAATCTTTGTAAAGTTCTTCACTGAAGTTATAAAGTTTGGATCCATAGCATGCTTAGCAAAACAACCCAACCAAAGGACTAGTTCTTTATCGCTAGTATAGGCTGGTAGCTGCTGAAGAAGCTCACTTGATGATGCACCTTCCGTATTGCCTGTTTCTTGTAGATTACGTAATAGCTTTTGATACTCCTGAGGAACATCTCCTTCAGCTAATACTTGGAAACTTCTAATTTCATCTGCTTTTTCTACATGATTTCCAACAGGACATACTTCTGTACATGCTTGGCATGTTGTACATTCCCATCCTGCTTCTACATTAATTTTATCTATAACATTTACATCACCAGACTCTAACATCGGTTCTTTCAAATCCAATATAAAATGATATTTTGGATCCAAAATTCCTCCACCCCTATTTGCAGGACATACATCAGTACATCGACCACATTCAACGCATGTAAAAATATCTAGCGCTTGATCTTTGCTAAGCCTTGATAAATCTAATAGTAAATCATCTAGCTCTTCTTCAGATGCTTCTAAATCTATTGGTATAGCTGGATGGTTAGGAATTTCAAATGGTCTTAGAAAAATATTAAATGGGGACAATACTAGGTGCATATGTTTTGATTTAGGAATTAAAAATAAAAAGCCGCCAATTACACCTGAGTGTATCCACCAATTTACTTTAAATGCTAGAGGACTTTTAAGTAAATGTAATTCATCAATGAGATAAGTAATCATTAAAGTAACAATAAAAATAGTAACTACACCAGATGTAGCAGAAAACTTACCTAAAGCCTTTGGTTTTAGAACAAACCTACGATAAGCCAAAGCCATTATACCAAATGAACATAGAAAAGCCCATGGGCCACCAAATAGTCTAAAATACCAAAGACGGAATGTATCATTAAATAGATGAAATCCAAATGCCATTAAGAAATGATTAATTGTTATTAATCCAAAAAAGATAAATCCATACATAACAAGTGCATGCATTGTTCCCGCAGATTTTCTTCCACCGCTTGCTACTTTTTTATGCAAAATTACTTCATCAAATACTCTTCTCAATCTCTCGGGTAACTGATCAATACTAAAGTCAGACTTACCTTTTAAAACAATTTTTAATCGCAAAAGCAGCTGATATAGAAAAAAAGATAGCCCAGAAGATAAAAATAGGACTAATACTATTTGCTCTAATAGAGAGAAGGTGACCATATGGTATAGAATTTACTTACTTTTTAAGTTCTTCTGTCAATTTTGGTACAATTTCCATTAAATCACCAATGACAGCGTAATCTGCAATTTCAAAGATAGGAGCTTCCTCATCTTTATTAATTGCAATAATATTTTTTGAGCCTTTCATACCTACTACATGCTGAATAGCGCCAGAAATACCTACAGAAAAATATAATGTAGGTGAAACAGCTTGTCCTGAACTTCCAATCTGTCTGTATGATGGCAGCCAGCCCATATCAACTACAGGTCTTGATGAGGCTATTTCTGCCCCCATTGCTTCTGCTAAGGATTCGACCATAGGGATGTTATCCTCGCTTTCAATTCCTCTACCAACAGATACGATTAGATCTGCTGTAGTTAAGTCTACGCCAGAAGAAGACTCTTGAAACTCTGGCTCGCTAATAGACTTAATATCTTCATTGCTAAGATTCACTTCAAATACAGATGCCGCATCAGAACCTCCCAATTCTATATCATCACTAGAAAATGCTGCAGACTGAAAACTAAGAAGTGTTGTATTGCTACTCGTATCTGACTGAATATTAGTAGCAAGTTTTGCATTAAACACTTGACGTGCAAATGCAGGAGTGTCTCCATTATAAGTAACGGATATAATATCACTCACAAATGGTAAATTTAATTTTGCACTTACTCTAGGTAAGAAATCACGCACCATATAAGAGTGTCCCATAATAACATATTGAGGAGATAAATCTGTAATAACATCTGATAATACCTTTGAATATCCATCAGCAGAATATGCATTAATCATATCATGTTCTGCTAAGATTAAATCTTTTGCTTTATATCCGCTAGCTTGCTCTTTGAGTGAGCTAGCATTTTCACCCATACATAAAATAGATAATTCCATGCCTAACTTAGATGCTAAGCTTTGTCCAGCAACTACTGCTTCTTTACTAAAAGCATGGATATTTCCTCTTTGATTTTCTAATACAACTAAAATCATGATACTACTCTTAGTTTATTTTTTAATACATCCATAAGTTTTGCAACTATTCCATCAACATCGCCTTCAATTTTCTCTGTAGCTTTCTCATTCTTAGGAATAAATAAATTAATAAAATTTTGTTTTTGTGAACCAGATTGTCCATCGATTACTTTTGATTCTTTACGTTTAGCACCCATGATTCCTTTTAATGAAGGATATCGTGGCTCATTAATACCAGATTGTATAGATACGCTAGCTGGAAAAGGTAGTGTTACCCATTGGAACCATCCAGACTCTAGCTCTCTCTTGACTTTAATTTTACTTTCTTGAATGTCGGTTTCAATGCCTAAAGTTGCAGTAGACATACCTAACATTTCACCAATAAGCACTCCAGTTTGCCCAGATCCTAAATCATCTGATTGTAAACCAGAAAAAATGAGATCAAAATTTTCATCTTTTAGGTTGTCAGCAAATAATTTTGCAATTGTTAATGGATCGGTGTTAGAATCTTCATTTTTAATAAAAATAGCGCGATCAGCACCTTTAGCAAGACCATCTTTAAGAACTTTTGATGTATTATCTTCAGACCCCATTGTTATAACAACAACTTCACTGCCATTATCTAACTTTTCTTTAATTTGCAATGCTTCTTCCAAAGCATATGAATCACTTTCGTTTACTACGAAGTTTACAACTGCCTCATCAATCCATTTTGATGTGGAATCTATACGAATACTGGATTCGTAGCTTGGAATTGCCTTTGTTAATACTGCTATTTTCATAATGCAAGGTCAATATAGTGATATTTTTTTAACAAAAACAATAAAAAACCGACTAGATAGTCGGTAATAGTATTCTCATAAAAAAACAGGCTATAAAAGAAAGTTGATAAGCGGGGGAAAGTCTTTCAATCTTTCGAAGTTTTTATAGCCTGAAAATTTTTAGTCGTTCTATCAATTTAATAGCAAGGGTAAGGTATTGTAAAGTAAAAAATCTTTATTAGGAGTCAGAATCTTCTGTAGCAAACTGTGTCCAATCGCTTGATACTGCAGATTCATCAATAGAAGTTTCTGATGGTGCTGCAGGATTATTAAACTTTGCATCATCTTCATATATATTCAAGCTATCTTTCTTGACTTCATACTTATCAAGATCCAATTCTTCATCCTGGCTATCTAAAACTTCTTTGTCTTGACTATATAAGTCTAAATCGAAGAAATCTAAGTTTTCTACATGACCATTCTCCATGAGATATTCAAGGAATGGTAAGTATAGTCTTTGTTTGAGATTTGCTTTACACAATGGACATTTTAGCTTAGTTCCAATGTCTGAAGCTCTTATTTCTTCGTCGCAACAAGGGCTAATAACTTCATCTACTCTATTTAAATCAAAATCATTCATATAAAGACGAAGGTATTATTAGTTATCTACGGAGTCAACAATTTTTGTAAATACTGCTTAAGGCTTCTTTTTCAGACGAAGAAAGTGTTTTATCTCTTCTCTTCATAGCTTTCTCTGCAGTATCACAAAAGTCATCAAATTTGATTTTCATTAACTTATCTTTGTAGAATAATGAAAAGGCAGGAATATGTCTTGGAGGAAAAGATTGTGCAACAATATTACAACCCATCTCAATCACTGTTCCGGTATTAAGAGTTGTCCCAATTGCTGTTTTCACATGTTCACCAATAATAGAGCCAAAGAATATCGATTCTGTGTCTAATAGTTCTCCGTTCCACTTAACCTTCACAGATGAATAATTATTTTTGAGATTACTAGTAGTGGTCCCTGCTCCAAGATTGGCCCATGATCCAATAAAACTATGTCCTAAAAATCCTTCATGCGCTTTATTAGAATATGGCTGAAAAATAGAAGAGTGAATTTCTCCACTCACCTTACAGTCGTTATTAATAATAGAATTTGATATAGTAGAATGAGATTTGACTAGTGTGTTTTTTCCTAAAAATAAAGGCCCATTTAACACAGTAAAAGGTTCTATGGTTGCAGTATTATCAATAACTACTGGTCCATTATCTTCATTGATAATAACGTTGTCAATTGAACTATTAGAAGATGGAATATCTGATAATAAATCACCAATATTATGAATTAAATCCCAAGGCTTTTTATTGTCAAAAAAAGAGCTTGGCTTATCTAATAATATTAGATCTGATACAATAATATTTTTTAAATCTTCATTCATATTTTTATAAACTGTTGAATCATAGCAAATGTTCCTTCTAAATCTCTTTGATAATTAGTGTCAAGTATAACATTATAATATTTTTTTGAATTATCATAACTAAAACCCATTCTTACCTTGGGATTACAAGCCCTTAAAAGGAAAGAAGAAAAACGACTAAAATTGATATTGAGGTCTATCATATTCTCATATTTTAAATCTTTTATTTTTTCTAGAAATTCATTTGTTGGAATACCAAGAGAATTGATATCTTTATAAGAAAAGAGCAACGTAGATTCACTCATTTCTTGAGGATAAAAATTAATGAGAGCGTCTTTGACAAGAAAATGGATTCTAGCATCATTTGATTGAATCTTTTCTAGAAAAAGGGCAGCTAAATCAAAGGCGACTTCTCCATCTGGCAATATAATTAGTATAGAATTTTTTTGATTTCCAGAATATTCATAATTTTTAGGCTGATTAGAGAAATAATCCTTATAACGCCACCAGTACTTTACTTTTTCTATCGTTGAATATTCCATATAGTTACATCTTAACTAAAAATCATTAATTAGAATATTGAATTTAGAATTAAATTAGCTTAATCATGGCAAATAAAAAAATAGGGAAATTCCCATTTACAAAAGGTATTTATAAAGATATGTACCGCAATAGATTGTGGACTATGAGACAATATTCTGGTTTTTCCTCTGTATCTGAATCAAATAAAAGATATTTATCGCTATTAGATAGCGGCGTTACTGGACTGTCGGTAGCATTTGATCTACCTACACAAATAGGATATGACTCTAATGATGATATGGCTTTTGGAGAAATAGGTAAGTCAGGAGTTCCAATATCAACTCCTGAAGATATGGAGTCTTTATTTGATAATATCAATCTAGAGAAAGTTTCAGTTTCTATGACCATCAATTCTACAGCACCTATATTATTAGCATTCTATATATCATTAGCAAAAAAACGAGGTTATTCTTTGGAAAAATTAAGAGGTACTCTTCAAAACGATATATTGAAAGAATATATTGCAAGAGGAACATATATATTCCCTATTAAATCATCCTTAAGATTGACAACTGATATATTCAAATACTGCCAAGAACACTTACCAAATTGGAATTCCATATCTGTATCAGGATATCATATAAGAGAAGCTGGAAGTACAGCTATACAAGAATTAGCTTTCACATTTGCTAATGCTATTACTTATTTAGATGCTGCTAAAAAAGAAAAAATTGATATTGAACAGCTCACAACACAGATATCATTCTTTTTTAATTCTCATAGGAACTTTTTTGAGGAAATTGCAAAATTCAGAGCAGCAAGAGAAATATGGGCGCATATTGTTCGTGATCGTTTTAATATAAATAATACTAAGTCTCAACTATGTAGGTTTCATGTGCAAACTGGCGGATCTACACTTACAGCACAACAAATTGATAATAATAGTGCAAGAACTACCCTACAAAGTTTAGCTGCTGTATTGGGAGGTGCCCAGTCAATCCATACCAACGGCAAAGATGAAGCATTGAATCTACCATCTGAAGAAAATGCTCTATCAGCATTAAGAATACAGCAAATTATAGCATATGAGAGCGGGGTACCAGAATTTATTGATCCTATCGGAGATAGTTCTTTAATAGATAGCATGACTAAAGATATAGTAGAAAAAGTAAATAAGAAAATTGATGAAATGTTATCAAAAGGTGGGGTCAAAAAACTGATTGAGAATGGAGAAATACAAAATGAAATTTCAGAATCATCCATAAAATTTCAAAATGATTTAGATAGTGAAAAAGCTATTTTAGTAGGAGTAAATAAATTTAGAAATAAAGAAGTGACTCATAAAAAAGAAAAGCAAACAATTAAAGAAGATGACAGAGAAACCATGATTGATAATTTTAAATCTTCTCGCAATGAAAAAAATGTCGCTAACGCCCTTGCATTACTTGAAAGAAAAGCAGAAACCAGTGAAAATCTAATGCCATATATTATTGAATGTAGTGATAATCAATGTACACTTGGAGAAATAACCTATTCTTTGAAAAAAATATTTGGCGAATATTCTGAATAATTGAAAAAAATAAGGAACATTATAAAAAAAAATTAATAATATTAATTATATAAATTGAAAGATGAGGAAGAAGATGAAAAACAATAAAATTTTAGTGCTATTAGGTGCTTTACTAATAATTAATTGTTCAGGAACTGTACCAAATGTTGGTAGTGAAGTATCTGTACAAGAAACACCAGATAGCGGAGAAGAAATGGCTAAACAAGAAGTTTCTGTTGAAACATTTACTATTCAAGAACCTGAGTCTCCTCCATTACCAGTAACTGTATTTGAACCATACATGATTAAGAGAGGCGACTATCTAATTAAGATTGCTGCTAGAGAATACGGTGATTCTTCTATGTGGAGAGAAATATATGAATGGAATAAGCAGGAAATTGGCCCTAATCCAGACAGAATATACCCTTACAATTTTTTATCACTCAAGAGAGATTCCGAACAAGCAAAGAATTGTGAATTAGAATTTTTTGAATATACAATTCAATCAGGTGATACTGCATGGAGTCTTGCGCAAAAAATCTATAATGATGAATTAGCATGGGTTGTTATTTATATGGATAATTCTGATGTGATTAAAAATAATAATGGTGTATTGCAGCCAGGCGCTACTTTCCAGATGAGAAAAAAACTAGATCCTTGCAGCTAGACTATAAAAGTATATCTCTCAATACAAAATGGATTAAAAGTGGTTTAGATTCTATTATCTATAGAGAATCAATGGATTCTACTTTAGATATTGCTTTAAATAAAGATTACCAAGCTCAAGATTCTAAGAAGGTGGTTGTCACCGACAATCAAACGAATGGTCAAGGTACTCATGGGAAAAAATGGATTTCAGTCCCTTATAAAGATTTAACATTTAGTTTGATCCTAGGAAGAGACTATTACTTTGAACAGAATCTTATTGATCAGTGTTGTATTGGAATGTTAAATGTTTTATCTACTTACAATGTTGAAGGGCAAATAAAGTATCCAAATGATATTTATGTGAATAATAAAAAAATTATTGGTATGCTTTTATCTAATGTTCAAAATAGCAGAGAGAATAATAAACCATACCAAGCGCTCAGTATTGGCATAAATGTTAATTCGGTTATTGATATTAAGAAGCTTGATTCTCAAGCAAAAGTAAGTAGTACGTCATTATTTTTAGAATTGAATAGGGAAATTAATAGAGAAAAATTGCTAAAATTAATAATTGAAGAAATAGATCTAATTATTCAAAAGCTGGTTCACCAGTGATTTTTTGTCCAATTATTAGTGTGTGAATTTCGTGCGTTCCTTCATAAGTATACACTGTTTCTAAATTCATCATATGCCTCATCACTGAATAGTCATCCATAATGCCATTTGCACCAAGAATCTCTCTAGCTAACCTCGCACAATCTCGCGCAATGGCAACATTATTTTTCTTTCCTAATGAGATATGTGAAAAATCTAGTTGATTATTGTCCTTTAGTTTACCTAACTGTATGGCCAATAATTGTGCTTTACTGATTTCTTGAATCATGTATGCTAATTTTTTTTGTGTTAATTGAAATCCAGCAATTGGCTTAGAGAATTGCTTGCGTTCCTTGCTATAATTTAATGCGACTTCGTAACAGTCTACTGCAGCTCCGATTGTTCCCCATGCGATTGAGTATCTTGCCTGTGTTAAACAAGATAAAGGTCCTTTTAATCCTTCAACGCCTGGTAATCTATTGCTATCTGGAATACGTACATCTTTCATAAATAATTCTGAAGTAATGGATGCTCTTAAACTCATCTTCCCATGAATGTCAGAACTGCTAAACCCTTTTGTACCTTTTTCTATTAAGAATCCTCTAACTATACCTTCTTCATCTTTTGCCCACACAACTGCTACATCTGCAATTGATCCATTAGTAATCCACATCTTTGAACCATTAATAATCCAATCATCTCCATCTCTCTTTGCCTTTGTCAGCATTCCTCCGGGGTCTGAACCATGATTAGCTTCTGTCAACCCAAAACAACCAATAGCTGTGCCAGCAGCTAATTTTGGGAGCCATTTCTTTTTTTGTTCATCTGTACCATACTGATGGATAGGATACATCACAAGGCCTCCTTGAACACTACAAACAGAACGTAAACCAGAATCTCCCTTCTCTAATTCATGCATGATTAGACCATAAGCTGTACTGCTAATCTCACTACCACCAAACTCCTTAGGTAGTGTTGCTCCAAAAAATCCCAGTTCTCCCATTTTTGGAATTAAATCAAGAGGAAATGATCCCTTATCATAATATTCATTTACAATTGGATTAAACTCTTTTTCAACAAACTGATTTGCTGTTTTTTGTATTAGTAGCTCTTCGTCTGTCAACAAAGAAGTGATATTGCAAAAATCTGGACCAATATATTTCATTTATGTATCTCTATTCCTTTAATATAGTAGATCTGAAACTCTATTAAATAATGTAGAATTTGTGGCAATTATAGGGTCTGTAACAAGCGTTTTCTTTTGATTATAAATAATATTCTTATCATTAATTGTCTTAAATACTCCACCAGCTTCTTTTATAATACAGTCCCCTGCACAAATATCCCATTCATTCTTTGGTGCAACTGTTGAAAAAATGTCATATTGATTGGCTCCAACTAATCCTAGTTTGTATGCAACGCTACCAATAGGATTTATTTCAGAAAAATTTTCCTTATATTCATCCCATAATTTTTTTCTATACTCAGATCTGCTTACAACAATAGAGGAATCAATCAATTTTTCTTTGATTGATATTTTAACATTTGAACCATTTAAATATGCTCCTTTTTCTTTTTCAGCATAGAACATTTCTTCTGTAGAAGGGTTATAAACAATTCCAATAACAGGATGGCCATCTTCGACTAATGCTATACTTATAGAAAAGTGTGGAATGCCTTCAATAAATTCTTTTGTTCCATCTAAGGGATCTACAATCCATACACGAGATTTTTCTAATCTTTCTTTTGTATCTACAGTTTCTTCTGATAGCCAGCCATCATTTGGGAATTCTCCCCCAATAAACTCTGATAGATATTGATCTGCTTCATAATCAGCGATAGTTACTGGGTTATTTAAACTTTTATATTTGACCTTCTTATCGGAAGCAGAAAAATGCTTCATTAGAATTTTGCCAGCATTGCGTGCTGCGACTTTTCCTGCAATTAATTCCTCGTTAAACATAATTGTCAGATTATATGTATTTTAAACTTAAAAATCGCTAAATTACTTGTGAAATTGAGGTGTAGATATTTAAAAACTAACTATTTTTTATTTTTATAATTTTAAACTAATAATTTTTTTATACCTAAGTATTCTCTCCTCTATTTCATAGAAAATGTAAACTATATGACTATGTGCTCATCACGCATGATGTGTATTTAGTTCATAATATTAAAGTAAGGCTTTTATGAAAAAAGAAATTTACATCAGCAAAGGTGTAGGAGAAACAAGAATTGCTGTCAAAGAAAATGGCAAACTTGCAGAGCTCCATGTTGATAAAGAATCAAGAGAAAGAACTGTAGGAAACATCTATAAAGGTGTTGTTGAAAATGTAATTCCTGGAATGCAAGCTGCGTTTGTTAATATAGGTGAAGGTAATAATGCATTCTTACCATTCTCTGAAATTTCAGATCCAGAATTGATTGCAGACCGCAAACCTAAATCTAAAAATTCAAAAGAAATCAATGTTTTGCTATCTCCAGGACAAGAAATTATTGTTCAGGTGATTAAAGAACCTTTTGATAATAAAGGAGCTAGAGTTACTACCAATCTTTCAATTGCAGGTCGTTTCATTGTATTAATACCTAAATCAAAATATGTAGGTGTATCTAAAAAAATGCAGGACCGTTATGAACGCAGAAGATTGAAAAAAATTGCGTTTGACATGAAAAAACATGGATTAGGAATTATTATTCGTACTGTAGCTGAGGGTAAGACTGATCAACAAATTCAAAATGATTATATCAATTTAGAAAAAAAATATAATGGATTGATAAAATTAGCAGAAAAAAGTGAAGCTCCGGTTCTAGTTCATAATGATTTAGAGATGACATCAAGTGTATTGAGAGATTTAATTAGTGATAAAGTTGAAAAAATTGTTGTTGATTCTAAAGACGATTATAAAAAAATACAGAAAATGGTTAAGGAAGATGCGCTTGATATTGGAGATGCTCTAGAACACTATCGTAAGAGAAATCCTTTATTCAAAGAAACTGGTATTGATAATTCTATGATTAAATTATTAAGAAATAAAGCATGGTTAAAAAGCGGTGCCTATCTGATTATAGAGAGAACTGAAGCAATGGTAGTAGTAGATGTAAACAGCGGAAAATTTGTTGGAAAAAAAGGACATGAAGAAAACTCTTTACAAATAAATCTAGAAGCAGCAAAAGAAGTAGCAACACAGCTAAGATTAAGACATTTATCAGGACTAATCTTAATTGATTTTATCGATATGGTTTCAGCAGAAAATAGAAAGAAAGTATATATTCAAATGAAAAAAGAATTAAGAAAAGATAGAGCCAAAGTAGCTGTATCAGAAATTTCTGAGTTTGGTGTACTTGAAATGACAAGAGAAAGAACAGGTTTGAGCATTATCGATTCTTTGACTGAATGCTGCGATGTGTGTAATGGAGATGGTAGAATTATATCAAAAGATACTCTATTGACAAGAATTGACTATTGGCTACGTGATTATAAGCAAAAAAATAAAGATCTTAGATTAAAACTATATCTTAACCCTGAAATTTCGCATTATTTAAAACAAGAAAAGAAGAGGGATTATATCAGTCTAATGTGGAAAAATTTTGTATATCTGAAAGTTATTGATGATATATCAATGGGTAAAAATGAATTTAAATTTACTAAGATGTCAGATTCGACAGATATTACTCGTGAAATAGGTACTTGATAACCAATAAATTAGCTATTAAGTTCCCAAGCTATGTTTGCAATTGTAGAAATATATGGAAAACAGTATAAAGTCGCTAAAGGCGATACTCTCTTAGTAGATTCTAAGATAGATATTGCAGTAGGCAAAACTTTGAAGTTTGATAATGTAAAAGCAATATCAGATAAAAATACTAACATATTTAATCCTAAAGAATTAGACTCTTATAAAGTAAGTGCTAAAGTACTTGAGCATAAACGAGCAAGTAAAGTCACTATTATTAAAAAGAAGAGAAGAAAAGGTTACCAAAGAAAAAATGGTCACCGTCAAGATTTAACAATGCTTGAAATTCAGTCAATTACTGGATCTAAAGCAAAAAAAGCTGCACCAAAGAAAGCTGCAGAAAAAAGTACTAAAAAAGCTGCACCAAAAAAGAAAACAGTAGCTAAGAAAAAATAAAAGGTAGTAAGTCATGGCTCATAAAAAAGGACAAGGTAGTTCAAGAAACGGAAGAGACTCTAATGCACAAAGATTAGGAGTGAAAATGTCTGATGGACAGTCAATCTTATCTGGTGGAATCATTATTAGACAAAGAGGTACTAAAGTACATCCTGGACGCAATGTTAAAAGAGGAAATGATGACACCTTATTTGCTACATCAGCTGGACTAGTAAAGTTCAGCAAAAAAGGTAGCACAACCTTTGTTAGTGTCATAGAAAAAAACTAAAAATGGCCAGACCAAAAATAGCATTAATCGGAGGCGGACAAGTCGGTGGTAACATTGCTCTGCTCTCTGCTCAAAAAGAATTAGGTGATATCGTTATTATTGATATTCCTCAAGCTGAAAACTTTATCAAAGGAAAAGCTTTAGATATATCTCAACTTCTTCCACATGACGGCTATGACGCCAAACTAAGTGGTTCATCAGATTTTGCTGCGATTAAGGATTCAGATGTAGTTGTTATTACTGCAGGATTCCCAAGGCAGCCGGGTATGGATCGTGAAGATTTATTAAAGAAAAATCTAGATATTATGACTAATGTTGCAGAGCAAGTAAAATTGCATGCACCGAATGCATTCGTAATAGTAGTATCTAATCCATTAGATGCTATGGTATATGCGTTTTATAAAGTATCTGGTTTTGCTAAAAATAAAGTAATCGGTATGGCTGGCGCGCTTGATAGTGCTCGATTTAGATCATTTATTGCAGAAGCAACTAATCTTTCTTCTCAAGATGTCACATGCATGGTTCTTGGTGGACATGGAGATACAATGGTTCCTGTCAGTCGTTTAGCAACTGTAGGCGGTGTACCATTGACATCATTATTGGATGAAGAAAAAATAAAAGCAATTGAAGACCGAACACGTTTCGGTGGAGGAGAGCTAGTAAAACTTTTTGGTAAAGGATCTGCATTCTATGCTCCTGCACAATCAGCAGTAGAAATGATTGAGAGTTTTGTAAAAGATAAAAAGAGAGTTATTCCTTGTGCATCATTGTGTGAGGGTGAGTTTGGAATAAATGGGTATTTCATTGGTGTTCCAACTGTTATTGGCGCTGATGGTGTTGAAAATATCTTAACATTTGACTTAAACGATGATGAAAAAAATGCTCTCGATAATACTCTTACTGAAGTAAAAAAGACCGTTCAAGAAACTGGACTATAATACATTTGAAGAATCTATCTCTTCTAATTTGTTCATTATTAATCTCATCTAATCTTATTGCTCAATCTGGCTTTATAACAGAAGAAAGCACTACAGCATCTTTTAAAATGGGCTCTATGGAGTCTTCTACTTATAGCTACTTTTCTGAAAATTCTTACTACTCTAAAATGGATTTTTCATTTCAAGGTAAGGGTATTGCAAGACTTATGAGTAGAGATATAGAGAATGGGACTGTGATTTCATTTGAAGATTCTACTATTGTAAAAATTAATTATAAGAAAAATCGTTTCACTAGACAATCATTATCAGAATTTTTAGCAGAAAAAGATTCTTCAGAAGAAGATCAACCTGAAAATCAGTCTGAAGATCAGTCTGACAATGAAGAATCGGATGAGGATGATTCAGATCCTATAGTATCTGATACTCCAGAAACGATTAATGGTTTTGAATCATATAAAATCACTCTAGATGATGGTGAAAACAAGCAGTTCATTTGGATAACTGCAAAAGAAGAGCAATCTGATATTGTAAAAAATATGAAAGAAAAAATTGCTGAATTTGAGCGAAACTGGGGAAGTTTTGACATTAATTTTTCAGAATTGGGCATGAACGAAAATGCCATTCTTGTTAAAGCGGTTTTTAGTGATGAAGATGGTAGCTTTGAATATAATCTAAAAAAATATGCTCTAATAAATGCAATACCGGAGATGTTTAATATGCCAAAAGATTACAAAAAGGTTAAAAAACTAAAAATGTTCTAAGATTTTTCCTTTTTTAATTGTTTAATCATATCGTTATACATTAATTCTTCTCTCTTATAAGGCCTATCCAAATCAATAGCTTTCCTAAAGAGTAATAATGCATCATCTCTTCTTCCAGTCTTCTGATAAGTCTTACCTAGCCAGTAATATGTACCAATATAATTAGGCTCTAATTCTAAGCTCTTATTTAGAAAATACTCTGCCATCTCAAAAGAGCCTTGAGGTGGTTCTTCAAATATGATTGTAGCTAATCGACGTGATAATGAACTAATATCAGCAAGACGATAATGCCATT
>Ga0208764_10001062_pt1 | contig 17889 bp, 16 predicted proteins | sample ETNtaG_18_FD_185762 | JGI IMG/M metagenome (GOLD analysis project Ga0208764, IMG submission 185762) | Marine microbial and viral communities from oxygen minimum zone, Eastern Pacific Ocean - ETNP201302SV91 (SPAdes) (version 2) | ecosystem: Environmental > Aquatic > Marine > Oceanic ... | reverse complement strand
TTCAGAAAACTTTGATGAAAAAGGTCAGGCCGAGTTATTACCAATTGGGAGCTGGGAAGTGTGTCGAAAATCAACAGGTAATACCGTGATATTAGCAGTTGGAGCTCAGGTGTTTGATGGAATTGATGCTGCAAAAAATCTATCAAAACAAGGAATAGAATGTGAAGTCGTTAATTGTAGATTTATTAAACCAATGGATAAGGATTATTTGCAATCAATTCTTGAAAGATTTGACAATGTAATTACGATCGAAGAAGGCGTTAAAACAGGTGGCTTTGGTGAAAGCGTAGCTGCTTGGCTTGCCACTAATGGATATAAAGGTAGTGTAAAAATAATTTCACTGCCGGACGAATTTGTTGAACACGGCCCAAGAGATTTACTTCTTGAAAAATGGGGAGTAGATCAAAAAGGAATTGAAGATATTGTTCTTAATCAGAACGAATCTATAAAGTTACAATACTAATCTAATGAGCTCACTCTTTCTTGTAATTATTGGTTTTTTAGCTTTTTTTACTGGTTACAAGATATATTCAAGATATATTGCCTATAATCTTTTTGATATAAATGATCAATCAGTAGAACCTCCTTCAAAAACCATGAAGGATGGTGTAGACTACTATCCAACAAAAAAACATATTTTATTTGGTCACCACTTTACTTCAATCGCAGGCGCAGCTCCAATAATTGGTCCTTGCGTTGCAGCATATTGGGGATGGCTACCTGCTCTGCTATGGATTTTATTTGGAACTGTATTTATGGGGGCCGTTCATGATTTTGGCTCACTGGTGACAAGCGTCAAGGAAAAGGGTCGTAGTATTGCAGATATAGCTTCATTTACAATCAGCAAGCGTGCTCGATTGATGTTTTTAATCTTCGTATTATTATTAGTTTGGTTAGTTCTAGCTGTTTTTGCTATGGCCATTGCTGATCTTTTTGTTTCTGTTCCTAGTTCTGTTATTCCTATCAATGTCCAAATAATAATTGCTCTTGTAATGGGTGTTCTTTTAAATAAAAAAAATGCGAATGGGTTGATACTATCAATCATATCCGTAGCACTTCTTTATTTTTTCGTCTGGGTGGGTTCAAATAACCCAATAATACTAAGTGAGACCCTTTCAGCGGTAGAATTAAAAAATGTATGGATAATTCTATTATTTATCTATTCAGCTATAGCTAGCCTTCTTCCTGTTTGGGTTCTTCTTCAGCCAAGAGACTATATAAATAGCCATCAATTATTTATAGGATTAGGTCTGCTTTTTTTGGGTGTTTTTGTAGCTCAGCCTGTGGTTACAGCTCCAGCTATTAGGTCTTTATCAGAGCCGAACACACCAAGCTTATTTCCACTTTTATTTGTAACTATTGCCTGTGGTGCAATCAGTGGGTTTCATGGCTTAGTTGCTTCCGGAACATCTTCTAAGCAGTTAGAGTATTTATCCGATTCGCGAATGGTTGGATATGGAGGAATGATTGGAGAAGGTACGCTAGCTCTTATATCTACTATAGCTGCTGTAGCAGGAATTTCTCTTGTAGGTCAATGCAATTTACCTTCTGTTGGTTACGTAGCAGATCTTGACTGGTCTCAATATTACGATACATGGGAACATGCTAGTGGAAACAAAGCTGCAGCTTTTGTATTGGGTGGGGGTGCACTACTAACATCTTTGGGAATTTCGGAATCTTTTGCAAATACCTTAATGGCAGTTTTTGTGATTTCTTTTGCCGCTACAACTTTAGATACCGCAACAAGGATTCAGCGCTTTATTCTAGATGAATTTGGTAAGGCAACCAGGATGCATTTTCTTTCAAATAGATTTTTGGCTACCCTAGTAGCCGTAATACCTGCTATGATGATGGCTTTTTGGAATATAACAGATCCATCATCTGGTGTCTCGAGGCAAGCAGGTTGGGTTTTATGGCCTATTTTTGGAGCAAGCAATCAAATGTTAGCTGCGCTCACATTAATGGTTCTAACTTTGTATTATTGGCAAAAAAGAAAACCTATTCTCCCACTTTTAATACCAATGATAATTATTATGATTATCACGTTTTCTGCTCTTATCGTTAACGCTTTCACTTTCTTTGGCAATAATAATATACTATTCTCACTTACAATAATGCTTATTGCATTGATCATTTGGATGGTATATGAAGGGGTCAATAAAATGCTTCAGTTAAAGAATAATTAATTAAGGTATTAATTCAAGTGGCAAAGAATAAAACAAAATTTGAAAAAGCAAAACAAGATTGGAAAGAGAGTTTTAATAATTCAGTTTCTAGAAACTATAATTTCGATACACTTAGTGGAAAAAAATTAGACCCACTTTACTATCCTGAAAATCCCGATGAAGACTATTTAGATCGACTTGGCTTTCCTGGACAGTTTCCATATACGCGGGGAGTGCATTCAAATATGTATCGTGGAAAATTATGGACAAAAAGACAGTTTTCAGGTTTTGGCACTGCTCACGAAACGAATAAGCGCTACCATTCATTATTAAGTAAAGGGCAAACTGGCCTCTCTGTGGCTTACGATATGCCAACATTAATGGGTTATGACCCTGATCACCCATGGTCTGAAGGCGAGGTTGGAAAATGCGGTGTTTCTATTGCTTCAATAAATGACATGGAAGATTTATTTGAAGGAATAGATTTAGGGAAAATTTCTGTTTCGCAAACAATCAATGGTCCAGCTATAATATTACTAGCTTTTTATATTGCTACAGCAGAAAAGCAAGGGGTAGACATCAAGAGCCTTAGAGGTACTCTTCAAAATGACATATTAAAGGAGTTTATAGCACAAAAAGAGTGGATTTTCCCACCAGAGCCATCAATGAGGTTAGTAACGGATATGATGGCATTTTGCACTAATAATATGCCAAAATATAATACAATTTCTATTTCAGGTTACCATATAAGAGAGGCGGGTTCAACAGCTGCCCAAGAATTAGCATTTACATTAGCTGATGGCTTTACTTATGTTGAATATGCATTAGAAGCTGGAATAAATATTGATTCTTTTGCCCCAAGGTTATCTTTTTTCTTTAACTCGCACCTAGATTTTTTTGAAGAAATTGCCAAATTTAGAGCAGCCAGAAGGATATGGGCTAAGCGAATGAAAAATCATTACGGAGCAAGAAATCCTCAATCTTGGAAGTTGCGATTCCATGCCCAGACTGCAGGTTGTTCATTGACAGCTCAGCAACCAGAAAATAATATTTCTCGAACGGCGTTTCAGGGACTAGCTGCTGTTTTAGGGGGAACCCAATCTCTTCATACTAATTCCATGGATGAGACCCTAGCGCTGCCATCAGAAAAAGCGGCAGAAATTGCATTAAGAACACAGCAGTTGATTGCATTTGAAACAGGCGTTGCAAATGTTGCGGACCCATTAGGAGGATCTTGGTTTATTGAAAATCTAACAGATCAAATTGAAAAAGAAGCTGAAAAATATTTTAAAGAGATTGATGGTATTGGCGGAGTTATTCCAGCAATTGAAAAAGGATATTTTCAATATGAGATTTCCCGTTCAGCTTCAGCGCATCAGAAGAAAATTGATAATAAAGAGCTTATTCATGTTGGCGTTAATCAATTTGAAAAGTCTAATGAGGAGATTGATATACCAATTTTAGAAATTGGCAAAGAAGCAGAAGGATATCAAAAAGACAAAATAAGAAAATTGAGAGATAATAGAGATAATGATCTTACGCAAAAAGCTCTAGATAAAATTCAAAAAGCATGTAAGAGCGGAGAAAATCTACTGCCACCAATTATTGAAGCTGCAAAAGCGTATGCAACTATGGGAGAGATTGTGATTAAAATAAAAGATGAATTTGGTGAATGGAATGAAACATCAGTGTTTTAAATTCTTTGGTATAAGGATCATTAATAATGAATAATAAAATTTATAGTTTAGTTATTGGTGTCGTTTCCGTTATCCTATTTTGGATAGGATGGGTTTCGCTTAACCCGGCAAATAAGAAAGCCATGGCTCAATTTATTTCTGTTCAAAATTTAATTAATGAAAATGTTTCTAAGCGGACCAAGCTTGGAGGTCTTGTCAAAAATGGCTCTATAGAAATATCCGAGTTAAACCAATTAGAATGCGTTTTTATTTTAAAAGAAGGTGATGCGGAGCTAGCAGTTAATTATAATAAAACTCGTCCTGATTTATTTAAAGATGGCGCTGAGGTGATTGTAACCGGTGAATATCTTAATGGTATTTTTTATGCTGATGAATTACAAACCAAATGCGCATCTCGCTATGAAGGAGACCTTCGAAATGAGTCTAATTATAATCTTGAAGAAATAGATATATGACTCCTATCGCTGGTAGCGTTGCGCTAAATCTAGCTTTTGGTTGTAGTATTTTATCCATAATTACATTATTAATCTATAATCGAACATCGGATCATCGCTTATTTTTAACCGGTCAGCGTCTAGGCCTGGCTGTCTCATTTTTTGTATTCATAGCAACTTTTACTTTAAGCTATCAATTATTAATAAGCAATTTTGATATTGACTATGTAGCGCGCTATACAAGCTTTGAAACCCCAATGATATACAAAGTTTCAGCACTTTGGGCAGGACAATCTGGTTCGTTGCTTTTTTGGCTATTTATTTTATCAATATTCAATACTATTACAATCATTCAAAACCAAACTAGACATCATAGTTTAATGCCTTGGGTAATTATTATTATGTCTGCTACCCAAGCTTTTTTCTTGATACTAACTAATTTTATTACAAATCCATTTGAACCAACCCAGGCTGAATTTGTGGTAGTAAACGGGAATGGATTAAACCCATTATTACAAAATATTACTATGGCTATTCACCCCCCTGTGCTTTATTTAGGCTATGTGGGTTTTACCGTTCCCTTCGCTTTTGCATTTTCAGCTTTAGTTAATAAAGATACAGGTGTTTTATGGGTTCGAAGTATACGTAGATGGACATTAGTTACTTGGCTATTTCTAAGTATAGGTATTATTCTTGGAGGATGGTGGGCATATCAAGAACTTGGCTGGGGTGGATATTGGGCATGGGATCCTGTTGAGAATGCAAGCTTCATGCCTTGGTTGACTGCCACTGCATTTTTGCATTCAATTATTATTCAAGAAAAGAAAGATATGCTCAGAATCTGGAATATGATCTTGATTGTTTTAACCTTCAGTTTGTGTATTTTTGGAACTTTCTTAACTAGATCAGGTGTTATGAGCTCTGTTCATTCTTTCACTGAGTCTTCATTAGGTCCTGTATTTTTATCATTTGTATTTATTATCCTCCTTAGTTCATTTGGATTAATGTATACGAGAATTGATGATTTACGTTCTCCAAGGAAAATTGAATCAGTTACCTCAAGAGAAGGCGGATTTCTATTTAATAATTTAATTTTTGTTGTGATCTGCTTTGCTGTTTTTTGGGGTACGCTTTTTCCAGTGATAACAGAAGCAATTACGGGTGATCAAATTTCTGTAGGACCACCTTTTTTTAATCAAATAAATATACCAATCGGTCTTGCATTATTGGCGCTTACAGGAATAGGACCTCTTTTAGCTTGGAAAGGAACGTCAAATCGCAAGCTAATTCAAAAATTTACATTACCAACCTTGCTTGCCCTACTTAGCGCACTACTATTTATTATAGCAAAAATGACTGGATATGTAGTGATTTCATTTAGTCTGTGCGTTTTTGTAACCGTAGCAATTCTTAGTGAATTTGTAAAAGGGGTACGTATTAGGACGGGTAAATTCAATGAATCTTCGATAGTTGCTTTATATAAAATGATTAGTAAGAATCGTTCACGATATGGGGGGTATATTGTGCATCTTGGAATTGTATTGATGTTTATAGGTTTTACAGGCCACGCATTTGATAAAGAAAAAGAATTTGGCATCAAAGTTGGTGAAACCGAACAAGTAGCAAATTACAATTTTCAATTGACTAGAATGTATGAACAAGAACGATCAAATCATTATGCATGGATTACTGACTTACGCGTGACAAACCTTAGCGGGGATTTCATAACAAGCCTTAAGCCTGAAAAAAGAGTTTATTTTCATAAGAATCCAGATATAAATAAACGACAACCACATAGTGAGTTAGATATATTTTCAACATTGAATCAAGATATTTATTCAATTTTCTCTTCGGTAAATAATAATAATGACACAGCATTTATTAAAATTATGATAAATCCTCTAGTTAAATGGGTCTGGATAGGTGGATATCTATTAGCGTTTGGTACTGTTATAGCTTTATGGCCTAGGAAAGACTGATTAGTGGATTTTATTAAAGATTATTTTTTTACATTGGTTGTTTTTATAGTTCCTATTATTTATTCTATTCAACCGCTTTTGTTGCCAGCCCTTACTATAAGAAAAACTTCTAATAATACAAGCGCGCTAAGCAGAAAAAAAAATATTCTATACCGTCAAATAAAAGAGCTTGAAATGGAATACGATATTGGAAATTTGGATAAGGAAGATTTTCTCATTCGCAGATCAGAATTAAAAGCAGAAGTATCAAACGTTTTATATAAGCTTAAGAAAAAATAAATGCTATCTATCAATCAAGTTTATAAATCCTTTAATAGATATAATGTTTTAAGGGGTATTTCATTTACTCAAAAACAAGGCGAAATTATTGCCCTAATGGGAAATAATGGATCTGGCAAAACAACACTGCTTCGAATAATTGCTAGAATTATGAAATCTGATTCAGGTACTATTTCTTTTCAAGAAAATGATTTGTTATCAAATAATAGTTTGCATAGAAAGGATATTCTCTACATCGGCCATGACCCTGGAATGTATTCATATTTAACCGCGAAAGAAAATTTACACTTCTCAATAATGCTTAGAAGGGAAGCCGTTTCAAATATAATGATTGAAGAATCCTTAGAGCGTTATGAATTGTCACATTTTATGAATGAACCAATTGCTGTTTTCTCAAAAGGTATGCTTCAAAAATTGAAACTTGCCCATGCTGAACTTATTAGCTGGAAATTATTATTATTTGATGAGCCATTCACAGGGCTCGATCAAAGTGGAATTGATTTGGTTGACCGGTTAATAAATAAGTGGAAAAATAAAAATAAGTCTGTAATAATGGTTCTTCATAATGAGAAACGAGCAGAAGAATACGCACATAGGAAGCTTTTAATTAATTCTGGAAGGATTGATTTAGGTTGATGCTATTCTTTTTAATTAAAAAGGAGCTGCTTATGGAGCTTCGCTCCAAGCAGATTATTTTATCTATGCTTTTTTTTGGATTAGCAATCATTCTTATTTTTGCGTTCTCATCAAATGTTGCAAAAGTAATATTATCTAATTATGCACCAGGAATGTTTTGGTTAATGAATTTATTTATTGTTGTTCTAGGTGCTCATAGGTCATTTGCTTATGAAAAAGAATTTGATGCTTTTTCAATATTAATTTCCAGTCCAGTTGATCGAGGTATAATATTCATTGCTAAATGGATTAGTGGTTTTTTATTTATTACTATAACCCAATTGGTTATTTTTATCCCTTTTTTCAAATTATTATTACTTGATATACCCTTAGAAACCTTTCTTTTTATAAGTACGGCTTTGCTTATTAATCTTGCGATTATGGCAGTTGCTAATCTTGTTTCTGGTATTGTTATACGATCAAATTTTAGTGAAATTCTTTTGCCTTTACTTTTATTTCCTTTGCTTTCGCCCCTAATCATTGCAGCTACTAAAATATCAAAAAGCATTATTAATCTAGAATCCTTTGCTATATGGAATGTTTGGGTTCTAATTGTTGCATCAGTTGTTGTAATATTTGGGCTAGCTGGTTATGCATTATTTGACCATATAGTAGAAGAATAATGGAATTATTTTATAATAATAAAAAAAATCTAATTTTTCTTATCATCGCAATAATCCTCTTTGTGGTGAATTTAATCAATATCATTTTCTTTACTCCGATGATAGTAGATCAGCATTGGGCTCAAAAAATATTTTATGTTCATGTGCCCTCTGCCTGGGTAGGCTTTGTAGGGTATTTGATAGTTATGATTTCAGGATTCATGTTATTTATAAAAAATGATAATCGATGGGATGATGTTGCTTTGGCATCAGCTGAAATTGGTACTTTTTTTATGGCATTAGTTCTAGTTACCGGACCAGTATGGGCCAAGCCTATTTGGGGAACTCCTTGGATATGGGAGCCACGGTTAACCACTACTCTTATTCTTTTTTTATATTATATGGGCTACTTTATGTTCAGATCTTTTGGAGGGAATATAGAGCGAGTGCGACGCCAAGCTGCCGCTTTAGGTATTATTGCATTTATTAATGTTCCAATTATTTTTCTATCGGTTCAATTTTGGGAACCCGAAATTCAATCTCATCCACAAGTAGAAATGGCTAGCCAGCCACCAGAAATCCTATATTCATTTTTATTTTCTTTAACAATATTCTCGATACTCTTTGCTGTAATGTTACAATATAGAGTTCATCTGATACGTACAAAAAATTTATTAAAATCTAATGTATAATTTCTTTTATTATTTTTTATTTGTGTACATTGTAGTTGTAAGTGCGGTTTTTTGTTGGTTTATTTTCCATTTCTATAAAGAAAAAGATTTAACCATACTTCATAATAAATTTAATTTAAATAAGGATAACCTTTAATTATGTCTAAAAAAATAGTACATATTGTGGGTACTGGCACTATTGGCGAACCATTGATTGGGCTTCTTTGTGATTATAAAGAGCAATTGGGTATTGATCAGGTAACCTTCCATAAGAATTCACCCCTCAAAGATGATCGCTCTAAAGTTATCAGCCTATTAAAGCGTGGTGCGCGTATTGCCGTTAATGAAGATAAAATTGATGGCTTTAAAGATTTGGGCATTGAATCAGATTTAATTAGTGATGAGGCAATTAAAAGATCCTCTGTAGTTATAGACTGTACACCATCCGGGATTGGAAGAAAAAATAAAGAAAAATATTATTCAAAATTTGCTGAATCGGTAAAAGGTTTTATTGCTCAGGGAAGTGAAGATGGATTTGGTATGAAATATGCAAGAGGAATTAATGATTCCATTATGAAAGAAAATGTTGAAAATAAATTTATCCAAGTTGTTTCATGTAATACGCATAATATTTCATGCATTGCTAATACCATTGCTATACGCGACAATGGTCCTGATAATCTTAAAGAGGGCCGATTTATGTGCATTAGAAGAGCAAATGATACAAGTCAGCCTGGTAATTTTATTGCCGCACCATCAGTAGGCGTTCATGATGATGATAATTTTGGCTCACATCACGCAAAAGACTCGTATGAACTTTTTTCAACACTGGGATATGATTTGAATTTATTTTCATCTGCGATGAAGGTAAATAGCCAGTACATGCATGTTCTATGGTTTTATTTAAAAACAAAAGAATCTATTACATTGAATGACGTTATGGATCGATTACAGCAAAATGATTTAGTTGCTACTACTTCCAAAAATATGACATCTACTGTATTTTCATTTGGAAGAGATCACGGTCATTATGGGAGAATTTTAAACCAAACTGTTGTTGTTGAGCAGTCGTTGCATGTTAAAAATGATCATGAAGTATATGGCTATTGCTTCACTCCTCAAGATGGAAATTCAATACTAAGCAGTATTTCAGCTACCGAGCATTTTCTTTATCCTCATTCATTTGAAGATAAGGTTCAGTGTTTAAGCGAACTTTTCTTTGAAGAAATTTGAATTTAATTGTTGATAAAATAGTAACTGGCCCTTTTCAGGAGAATTGCTTTATAGTTTGGAATGAGAATCAAAATGAGGCAATATTAATTGACCCTGGGGATGAGCATCAATTAATTATTGATCAAATAGAAGAAAAGAATCTTACACCAATAGCTATTTTAAATACACATGCGCACCTTGATCATATTGGCGCCGTATCTAAATTAAAAGAAACCTACAATATTCCATTCTATATACATAAGGAAGAGAGAGTTATTTTAGATTCTTATGAATCAAGCTGTGAAATGTTTGGCCTTCCTATCAAAGAAAAACCAAAAGTTGATAAATGGCTAGATAGTGAAAAAAAATTGAGGCTTGGAGGTTTCTCTATAATTATAATCAATACACCTGGTCATACACCAGGGGGTATTTGCTATGAAATTGAAAATCATATATTTGTAGGCGATACTTTGTTTTTGGGAAGCGTGGGCAGAACTGATCTTCCCGGAGGAAATTGGGATACATTGCAAAAATCATTAATTCATCTAATCAATATTGTAGATCACGATAAAACCATACATTCAGGACACGGAAATGATACTAAATTAAATCATGAATTAATTTCAAATCCGTTTTTAATTTCTCTTAAGTATAAAGCATAGAATTTTTATGAAAATTATAGATTATTTGAATAATTCAGATAAAACACTCTTCAGCTATGAAATTATTCCTCCCTATCGAGGAGGGTCTATTGATAAGGTATTTAATCTAGTTGAACAGTTAATGCCATTCAATCCGCCATTTATAGACTTAACTAGCAGGTCTGCTGAATCTTATCATCAAGATGATGGTGATGGTAGATTAGTTCAGCGTATTAGAAGAAAACGTCCAGGAACAATAGGAATAAGCGCTGCAATAAAAAATAAATTTAATGTTGAGACTGTACCTCATATACTATGCAATGGCTTTACTAAAGAAGAGACTGAAGATGCATTGATTGAACTTAATTATTTAGGAATAAATAATATCCTAGCTGTTCGTGGTGATAAATTGAGAAAAGCTCCACTTACTAAACGTAATAATCACTATGCTAGCGATTTGGTAAAACAGATAAATGATATGAATTCAGGGCTATACCTTGAGCCATTAGTTGACCCTTTTAAAACAGATTTTTGCGTTGGAGTTGGTGGATATCCTGAAAAACATTTTGAAGCTATAGATATGAAAACAGATCTTAAGCTGCTAAAGAAAAAAGTTGAAAATGGCGCAGATTACATTGTTACGCAGATGTTTTATGATAATGAGGTGTATTTTAACTTTGTTAAAAGATGCAGAGATGAAGGTATTGATGTACCTATCATTCCTGGAATAAAAATTTTATCGATGGAATCCCATTTAAAGGTATTGCCAAAATTTTTTCATATAGACCTACCATCTGATCTTATAAATGCCGTTCAAGGTAAGTCAAAAAGCGAAATTAAAAATGCTGGAATTGATTGGACAGTGAATCAGGTAAATGAACTCATTGAAGCTAAAGTTCCATGCGTTCATTTTTATATTATGACATCCGCAAAAGCAGCTACTCAAGTAGTTTCTCAATTTATTTAATTAGAAATATGAATATTGCGATAGAACCTTTCTCAAAAAACCTATTCTCTTTGATTGACAATAAAAAGAAGCTATTAATGGGGATTTCTGGTGGTATGGATTCTCTTGTATTGCTTGATCTATGTTTAAAAATTCTTCCAAAAAACCGACTATATGCGATCCATGTAAATCATGGCTTATCAAATGAGTCAAAAAACTACGAACAATTTGTTCAGGGAGTATGTTCGGCGAACAAAATACCGTTGATTATTAGATCGGAAAAAAGAACAAAAAAAAATAATGAAAGCGTTGAAATGTGGGCAAGAAGAATCAGATACAGTCATTTTCATCAAGCATTAAATGATATTAATTATGATTACATACTTACAGCGCACCACGCTAATGATAATTGTGAAACTATGTTGATGAATTTAGATAGCGGATGTTCTATTAATGGATTGAAAGGAATACCAGAAAAAAACGGTAAGGTTATTAGGCCTTTAATTAAATATAATAAAACCGATATTGAAAATTATGCTAATTTAAATAATATTAAATATGTCACCGATATTTCAAATAACGACCTAACGATAAAAAGGAATTATGTTAGAAAAACTATAATTAATAAGCTTGAAGCAATTGACAGCGATGTGATTGATAAATTTTCTCTTATATCAAATAAAGCAAAGATATCTGTTATGCGACTTAATTACGTAATTAAGTCATTAGCGAAAAGTATTGAAAAAAATTCACTCGGTCATTTCTTACTTGAGGACGAAAAACTTAAAAATTTTAGTGATTTTCATAAGCTTACCTTGATTAAAGAATTGATAGGTGAAACAAGTAAACCATGGAGAAGTTATAAATTTAATTCTCTTACAAATTTCTTTCATAATTCGAAAACTGGTTCAATATTGAGATTAAGTGATAACTGGACTATTCTAAGAGATAGAAAAAAATGGATTTTGAGGCAAAATAAATCAATAAAAGTTAATATCAATATTAATAATCATGGAAAATACAATATTAACGATTTCACTTTTTCATTAATGAAAACAGATAGACATAATTTTAATAACAACCTCAATACAGAAGTGATTGATTACGACAAAATAAAAAATAAAAATCTAAGAATTAGATCATGGTTGAATGGAGATTGGTTTCAGCCTCTAGGAATGAATGGAAAGAAAAAAATATCAGATTATTTAATTGATAATAAAATTGATTGCTTTAAAAAAGAGAACCAACTTGTTCTTACCGCTGATGATGATATTATTTGGCTTTGTGGACAAAGAATTAGCGATAAGGTTAAAGTAACAAATAGCACATCTAATATGATGGAGCTTTCATATAATAAATTTGCACAATGATGATTGAATCAAAAAAATTAATAGAGCTAATTTCTAAAGAAGAAATAGACTCTAGAGTAATAGAAATAGCATCTCAAATCTCAGAAAAGTATAAAGCTGAACCAGTAATTTTTATCGTAGTATTAAATGGTAGTTTTATTTTTGCATCAGATTTGATCAGATCAACAGAAATTGACTGTGAAGTTGATTTTATTAAGGTTGCGAGCTATAATGGAAAACAGTCAACTGGAAAAATTAAATTTGAAAAAGATCTATCATCTGATATAAGCGGTAAAAATGTTATTATTCTTGAGGATATAATCGATTCAGGTATTACTATCAATTTTATTAAAGAAGTAATAGAGAAAAAAAATCCAAAATCATTAAAGATAGCAACTTTGCTTTTAAAGCCTGGAGTTGCAAAATTAAATTTTGAGATAGATTGGGTAGGGTTTGAGATTTCACCAGAATTTGTTGTAGGATATGGCTTGGATTATAATCAAAAATTAAGGAATTTAAATGCAGTATATAGACTTGGGGGAGTTAATTAAGAAATGAATTCTAATACAAATAAAAACAAATCAAATAATCAGAATAATAAAGCTAACTCTGATTTAGGCAATAATAATCCAGATAATTTCCAATGGAAAAAAGCTAGCAAGACTAGTTTTGTTTGGGTATTTATTTTAGTATCTGCTGTTTTTCTATCAAGTTTTTTTACTAACCCCAACGGGGAAGAAGTAGAGGTTCAATATTCACAATATCGATCATTCTTAAATAAAGGATTAATAGTAAAAGCTCAAATAATTGATGAAGTTTTTCATGGGGAGCTTGCGCAGGCACAAACAATTATTAATAGGAGGGGTTCATCTGTTGATTTAAAAAGATTTAGATTAAAACTACCTTTTATTGATAGAGATGTAATGAATGAATGGGATAAAAATGGTGTGGACTACAGCTTCAAACAGCAAACAGTAGATTGGACAGGTTATTTTCTTAATTTATTACCTTGGATAGTAATTCTAGGTTTTTGGATTTTTCTTATGAGACGGATGCAAGGTGGTGGAGGTGGAATGAAGTCCATATTCAATTTTGGAAAAAGTAAGGCCAAAATTTGGACTTCTGATATGCCTAAAGTCACTTTTGATGATGTGGCTGGTTGCGTTGAAGGCAAGCAAGAGCTTAGTGAAGTAGTCGAGTTTTTAAAAAAACCTAAGCAATTTCAGAAGCTGGGAGCGAAGATTCCAAGGGGCGTTCTTCTTGTAGGTCCTCCAGGAACCGGTAAGACTTTATTAGCGCGAGCAGTAGCTGGAGAAGCAAACGTAGCCTTTTTTAGTCTTAGTGGAGCAGATTTTGTAGAAATGTTTGTTGGCGTTGGTGCATCAAGAGTTAGAGACCTTTTTGAACAAGGAAAGAGCAATCAACCATGTATCATTTTTATTGATGAATTAGATGCTGTAGGCAGGCAGAGAGGTGCAGGTCTAGGTGGCGGACATGATGAAAGAGAACAGACTCTAAACGCCTTGCTGGTTGAGATGGATGGCTTTGAGCCTAGTGAAGATATAATATTAATGGCAGCAACTAATCGCCCTGATGTACTAGATGCGGCCTTATTAAGGCCAGGTCGATTTGATAGGCAAATTATAGTTGATGTCCCAGATTTAAAAGGTAGGCTAGGCATTCTTGAAGTGCACTCAAAGAAGATTGTTATTAATCGAAAGAAGGTAGACCTTAAAGCAATAGCACAAGGAACACCGGGGATGGTTGGAGCTGATCTTGAAAATATTGTAAATGAAGCCGCTTTATTGGCTGCTAGAAAAAAGAAGAAATCAGTTGAGATGTCTGATTTTGAAGAAGCGAAAGATAAAGTAATGATGGGTGTCCAACGGACGAGCGTTGTGTTATCCGATGAAGAAAAAAAGATTACGGCTTATCATGAAGGTGGCCATACGCTTGTCGCAGCAAGAACAAAGGGTGCTGACCCCGTGCATAAAGTAACAATTATTCCTAGAGGTCAAGCATTGGGAGTTACAATGCAACTCCCTATTGATGAAAAGCATGGTTACTCTAGAGAATATATTAATGGTAGATTAGCAATTTTAATGGGCGGAAGGGCTGCCGAAGAGCTAATTTTTAAAGAGATGACAACGGGAGCTGGTAATGATATTGAGCAGGCTACAAGCATTGCAAGAAAAATGGTCTGCGAATGGGGAATGAGTGATGTTGTTGGGCCCATGACCTATGGTAAAAAGAATGAGGAGATATTTCTGGGTAGAGAAATTCAAAGTCAGCGAGATTATTCTGAAGAAATGGCTAGAGTTATCGATAAAGAAGTAGTAAAAATTGTTCGTAAAGCCCAATTAACTGCAAAGAAAATATTAAAGAAAGATATATCTAAATTACATGATATTGCCGAAGCGCTATTAAAGCATGAAACGATTAATGGTGATGATGTACTATCTATTGTTAATGGAAAAAAAATGAGACCATCAAAAAATGGCTCAACTCGTAAGGTTTCTAAGAAGAAGACTACAAGAAAAAGTTAATCTTAACTTTTTAAATTATTTAATTAGACGCCTTGTAATGAGGCGTTTTTTTATGCATATGCGATGAATAAAAATAAATTCAATAATTGGCTTGAGAAACCATCAAAATGTTTGATCATGGGAATAATAAACATGACCCCTGATTCATTCAGTGATGGAGGAAATTTACATACAAACAATCAGGCTATTGATTTTGCTTACAAACTAATAGAAAACGGTGCTGATATTATTGATATTGGCGGAGAGTCTTCGCGCCCAGGGTCAAATCCCGTATCTGATATTGAAGAAATTAATCGTATATCACCTCTGATTGAAGAGTTACGTAAAAATACTAACTGTTTAATATCTATTGATACTTATAAGTCAACAACAGCTAAGTTTGCCCTTGATAATGGTGTGGATATTATTAATGATATTTCCGGATTAACTTATGATTCTGAAATGGTAGATATTATTTCTAATTACAATGCTGCAGTAGTTATTATGCATATGAAAGGTACCCCTAAAACGATGCAAGATAATCCAAAATATGTTGATTTGATTAATGATATTAAAGATTTTTTTACTAATCAGATTGAAATTGCTATCAATCATGGTATAGATAGAAAAAATATAATTCTGGATCCAGGAATAGGTTTTGGAAAGGGATTGGATGATAATTTTGAAATCATAGGTAAATTGAAGCATATTTGTGATATTGGATTTCCAGTATTAGTTGGGCCATCAAGGAAGTCGTTTATTGGAGAAATCCTTAATTCACCCGTAAATGATCGACTTGAAGGAAGTTTGGCAGCTGCAAGCGCCTCTTACATGAATGGGGCAAAAATTGTACGGGTTCATGACGTGAAAGAGACTAGGCAAAATTTATTAATTATTGAAAAAATTATTGAAAGTTCATAAATGGTTCTTTTTGAAATTGGTTTTTTAACCATTACCCTTATTGATCTCATCGATCTAATCCTTGTCAGTTGGCTTTTTCATAAAATATATGACTATTTCAGAGGAACTAGAGCGGGTCAAATGTTGATAGGTTTAATTATCTTAATGATCGGTTCCTTTGTTTTTAATGCATTTGGATTTAGTGCATCTTCTTGGCTAGTGAATCAATTTCAAACAGTTTTAGTTGTTGCATTTGTAATTCTATTTCAACCTGAACTTAGAAGGCTTCTTATATATGTTGGCCAAACACGTTTTTTTCAGCAAATTTTCAGAGTTGGAACACCTAAAACCATAACCTCTATCGTGGAAGCTACTACACAATTAAAAGAAAAAAGTTGGGGCGGGTTAATTGTTATCCAAAGAGAAACAGGATTGAGGTCTTATAAGGATCAAGGAACTCAGTTGAGGGCAGAAGTCACACCTTCATTGTTGCTTTCAATTTTTAGCCCTTCTTCGCCTTTACATGATGGAGCCGTTATCATTCAGAATGATTTGATTGATGCTGCTGCATGCATTTTACCTCTTACTGAAAATAAAATGATTGATCCTGGGATGGGTACGAGACATAGAGCTGCATTAGGAATTTCTGAAGAAACTGATGCTATCGTAATTTTGATTTCAGAAGAAAGTTCTCAAATAGTTGTTGCTGAAAATTCAAGATTTATTGATACTGATCTAGATGAGGCTGGATTGACAAAATATCTTAATGATAAAATGTTTATCTCAACAGGAGATTAGGGTATTAATTTCAAATATGGACTTTAATGATTTAAAAGAACTTTTTGTGAGATCAGAAAAGAAGTTTTCTGAATTGCGGAGGCATCTTTGACCTTTCATCAAAAGAAGATGATTTAAATAAAATGCGTCAGCGTACCTCTGACCAAAATTTTTGGAATGATAATCAATCTGCATCTCTTCATTTAAAAAAAATTTCTATCTTAGAAAAAGAAATAACCCTCTGGAAACAAATTGATCGTTCATTAAATGATGTTAATGTGCTAATTGAATTTTGTGAATCTGGAGATGTCTCAATTGAAGAGCTTGAAACTGAATTGAAAAATTTTGTTGTTTCAGTTCATGATATTGAGTTAAAAACTATATTAGGCGAACCGCAAGATATTCAAAATGCAATTATGACAATACATCCTGGAGCTGGGGGCACAGAAAGCCAAGATTGGGCTGAAATGTTATATAGAATGTATACTCGCTGGTTTGAGAGTAAAGGATTTAAAAAGAACGTAATTGACTACCAGCCGGGAGATGAGGCTGGTATAAAAGATATTACTATTGAAATAGAAGGGGAATATGCCTATGGTTTTTTAAAGGCTGAAGTTGGAGTGCATAGATTAGTTAGAATATCACCTTTTGATTCAAATAGTCGCAGACATACTTCATTCGCATCAGTGTTTGTATATCCTTCATCTGATGATGAAATTGAAATTGAAATTGATCAAAATGACCTTAGAATTGATACCTATAGAGCAAGCGGAGCTGGTGGTCAGCATGTCAATAAAACAGATTCTGCAATTCGTATTACCCACCTACCAACGGGTTTGGTAGTTCAGTGTCAAAATCAAAGGAGTCAGCATAAAAATAAGGCATCAGCTTTAAAGGTATTAAAAGCGAGACTATATCAGCTTGAGCTCGATAAAGAAAAAGAAGCTATAAAAAATCTGGAAAATAAAAAAATGGACATAGCTTGGGGTAGTCAAATTCGATCATACGTTTTTCATCCATATAATCTTGTTAAGGAT
>Ga0208764_10001061_pt1 | contig 17895 bp, 11 predicted proteins | sample ETNtaG_18_FD_185762 | JGI IMG/M metagenome (GOLD analysis project Ga0208764, IMG submission 185762) | Marine microbial and viral communities from oxygen minimum zone, Eastern Pacific Ocean - ETNP201302SV91 (SPAdes) (version 2) | ecosystem: Environmental > Aquatic > Marine > Oceanic ... | reverse complement strand
CTGCGACCATGACTTTAGATTGCAGTATTAAAAAAGATATGGACATTGAGATTCATGGCAAAACTAACATGACGGTTACCAATAATTTATGTGGAAATGATACCTATGCAATTTTAGATGATTCAAAGGATGCTGATGCTGATAACTCTGAAACGAACGGATATTTAAGAATTCTTGGAGAAGATCTTGAAATAGCTCAAAATAATCCAAAATATCGAAGTGAAAATGTTTTAACTAAGCTTAGAGGTATGTTTAATGCGGCAAATTACATCAACTGGAATGCACCAGAAGACAAATTCTTTAAAATATTTCATAGCGAACAAGAAAGAGAAGGAACTTATAAAGGCAACATGTCAGGTGTAGTAGCGCAGTTAAGTCCTTTTATTTTAGGAGATATTAGAAGTAATATTTTTCTTGGCTATACAAAGCAAGACGGAGACTTTGATAATGGTGAGTTCTTAGGAGGAGATAACTTTGCGTTAGGTTTAAAGAGTGTTTATGAAAATAATGGCTTTAAAGCATCCTTCACACCTATGATTGGTTTAAATGATTTAACAATTACAGATTTTGATACGGACACTAAAACAAAAATAAACACGAATTTAATGAGTGAATTTGCTGGGTTTAATGCAAAACTTGGAAAAGAAGTAGTAACTAGCGAAAAGAGCTCGTTGAACTTAAGCGTACAATCTACCTTGGGCTTACAAAAATTTCCTGATTATCTTGCTAAGTTTAGCGATGGAGACTTGTCTGTTGATGAAGCAATTGAACAGGTGCTTGGTATTGGTTTTCAAGTAAAATATACAGAAGAACTTGGTAAAGGTTTTATTATTCAACCTTATATTGGCGCAAACATTAACAACAATCTAAATAATTCAATAAAGATAACAGCTGACGGAGAAAACAAAAATGTATCGCCTGCACATGATACAACAACTGGATACTTTGCTGGTCTTTCAATGAGTAAACAGTCAAAAAATATTAACTTTGATCTAGATTTAATGTATGGCAATGAAGATGGTTTAATTAATCAAATTGCAGCTGTTTCATTAACTAAATCTTTTGGAGGGTCTACAACAAAAGATACAAGCAAGAAATCAACAAAAGACTTGAAGACAGCAAGCATCAACATCGATGAGAATTTATTAGAGTTTGGAAAGCTTAAAGAAATAAATGAACAAATAAAAGCTCAAAACACAAAATTAAAAGCTGAAAATGAAAAATTAAAATCGTTATATGCAAAAACAATTGAAGAAAATAAAACTAGCAAGAGATTAATTGTTGAATTATTAAAAGAAAATGAAAAAATAAAACTAGAAAAGGAAATTTTTAAAAATAAACTTTTAGAAATCGAAAATAAGGAGTTAAAAGAAGAAATTGAAAGTGCAGTTGCAGATAAAGGTGTTAATAAATTTTTAGTATTGTTATTTGTTACAGTTTTAATTTTGCTTGCTTATGGAATTACTTCTTTAATTATATCTATCTTTCAATCTTCATTTAGTAGAAAACACTAACTAACAACAGGATGTATAGTTGTTAGATCTAATTTGGATCACCTCTTATATCAGTGTTAAGCTCTTGGTAAATAACTACTGAGATGGTCCTTAAATTATTCATTACTCTTTCAACATCCCAGTCTAAATCAACATCACTGCAATTTAATTCTCTATAAATAAAATACTTTGCATTTCCTAATGTTGGATCTATTTCATCTGTAACAATATTTATTATATTAGTTCTTTTTTCTAGTGCGAAGTTATATCTACAAACATTTGAAGTGGCCCAATAAAGTAGTGTGCTTATAATTATTGCAAAAAAAATCATAACTTTAGGTATACCAATCATTTTTATTTTCCGTCTATGACCACTATTGTTAAATCATCTTTTTGAATTTTACCAGACTTAACAATGTCTTCAATGATGACTTTTAATCTATTATTGTTTGGTGTGGATTGATATTTTTTAATATAATTTTGAAAACCTTCTGAGCCTAACATTTCACCTGTGGGGTCTTTAATTTCTGTAACACCATCAGTAAAAATATACATTGAGCTTTCTGAAAAAGATATTGAACTTTCTTTATAAGTAATCTTTGGCATGATACCTAATGGCGGACCTGCCTCTGTATGATTAGAAAATTTTCCATCCTTTGAATAAATTAAAGGAGGTTCGTGACCAGCATTCGAAAGAAGTAATTCTTTTTTATTACTGTCATATATTCCAATCAACATAGTTACAAACATTCCTCTTGCTGCTGTTTCACAAATTTCTTTATTTAATAAATTTAATAAGTCTGATGCTGAAAACATTGTTTTACTCAAACATCGATAAAGACTTGAGGCCTTTGACATCAGCAATGATGACTTGATACCTTTTCCTGACACATCAGCAACACCAAATCCATATTTCCCATTTCCCAAATCAGAAAAGTTATAAAAATCTCCAGACACTATCTTTGCTGGAATATTTATTCCAGCTATCGGAAAAGAATCTTCTTTATTTTTTGATAGTAAAGTTTTTTGAATCTCTCCAACTATTTCTATTTCTTTTTGCATTCTATTTTTATCAACAAGCTCTTTCGCCATTCGAGCATTTCTAATCGCAAGCGCTGCTGGTGCCGCAAGGGTTTCTAGGAGTTTTCTGTCGTTCTCTTCAAAAAGTTTATTAGTTGTTTTTTTATTTAGACAGTGAATTACCCCAATGCATTCATTGGCCGCAATAAGAGGCGCACACAAAACTGAATAAGTTGTAAAGTTTGTCTTGTTATCCAAATCAAAATAGAACTCTGCAATTTCTCTTACATCTTTCCTAACGTCTCCAACCCTAATGCATTTTTTTTGTAAAATAGCTTTGCCCATCACTCCTTGTGTTAAAGGAATTTCATAATCTTCAAGGTAGGCCTGATGTTTTGATGCAATACATTGAAAGACCTGTTTTTTATCTTCAATTAAAAAAATATTAGCTGCTTGAGCATTAATTCTTTTAATTATAACTTCTAACGAATTTTGAAGTGTTTCATTTAAATCAAGAGATGTGGCGAACTCTTGGTTCATTTCCGTAATAATTTGTAAATCTTGAATTCTAGAGTCTTCTTTTACTGGTTCGGGCTTTTTTGATTTAAAAAACATTTTTTTATATTTGGCATTTTATCTCTTTTTTGATAATTTTAACAATAATGGAAATTATAATATATTCACCAAATTTTTATCTGCATCTACAAGATGCAGTAGTTTTTATTCAATATTGTATTGACGGGATATTGCAAGTAGCCACTCAATTCAAAATATAAAATCGTGTTTTATATTGTCGCATTTATATTGGGGTGCATCTGGGGCAGCTTCAGTAATGTTTGTATTTACAGACTACCTAATGACCAAAGTATTGTAAAAGGAAGATCCTTTTGTCCATCGTGCAAAAATCAAATAAAATGGTATGACAACATTCCGTTATTATCATTTATATTTCTAAAGGGTAAATGCAGAAATTGTAGTAACAAAATTAACTCACAATATTTTTTGGTTGAATTTATTTCAGCAATTAGTTTTGTAATGATCTACTATATATATGGAATATCAATCACAACATTATTGTTAATAATTTTAAGTATATTTTTTGTAATTATTTTTTTTATTGATTTAAAACACTATATAATTCCAAATGAATTAACTTTTCCATTAATGATTATTGGTTTTATAAAATCTTTTGAACCAAATTTAAATCAAACAATATTTCCAAATTATATTAATTCTTTAATTGGTGGGGTTTTTGGTTATATAATAATTTGGTTAATTATTTTTTTTTATAAGAAAGTTAGAAATAAAGAAGGAATGGGACTTGGTGATGCTAAATTAATGGCTGTAGTTGGGTTTTGGTTTGGATGGGCAAGTATTCCATTTACAATTTTTATTTCATCATTTGTTGCTTTATTTTTTGCAGTACCTTCTTTGCTTAAAAAAACTAGAAATATGTCAGCTCAAATTCCTTTTGGTCCCTATATAATTATAGGATGTATAATTTATGTTTCTTTTGCAAATCAAATAAAAAATATGTTCTTATAATGGATAAATTTTTATTCTTTAACATCGTTGTTTCGGCACTTAATGTTTTTATTATTGTTTATGCGTACTCTTTAATTTTTTTTCCAAAAAAATGGAGAAAGAAAGTTAATCAAGACACGTTTGTTGGTCTTGCATTAATTTTTGTTACTATGCTTACAATGTTTTTATGGATTGTCTATTTTTACTTTAAAATATTTTCTAATTAAAACCCTTGTCTCCAAGAAGGTGTTTTTCTATTTATTATTATGTCGCCTTCGGCTGCTAAAACAGAAATTAAAGTGTCTTCAGTTGCACTGGGCCCCGCTATATTACCATACAAAGTACCCCCAAACACAACTAGTTCAGTTAGTATTCCTGCTCCTATAGAATAACATGGATCTTTGTTAGTCGTTACTCCTCCTTCTGATCTAGCCAATTCAAAAGATTGATTGGTTCCACATTCATCATCACCTGAACAAATATATGCTTTACCTAGGGCACATTTATTTCCACCAGATGGTGGCTTGTAAATTGGAAAATAAACTTTTCCATTATATACTGTAGGTGTTCCTGTTAATTTTCTATATTTATTGTCATGTACATTATCTAAATGAACAACCCATGCAGAATGTCTAGCTTCAACTGGACATGATATGGAATCCGGTACTACTGATGTAGTGTCTTTGCAAACAACACTATTATCTATATCAGGAGCCAAGTTAATATTTTGAATTGCAAATCCTTCCCAGCCATCATTATTTTGTGTGGGAACTCTTAATTTGCTTTTGAAATAAGGGTAATCATTATCTTTAATTCCAAATAAAATATTATCCATTGGACCGTCTACATCATTAACTCTTTGAAAATTTCCAGTTCCTCCATAAAGCCAAAATTTATTCGAGTCTTGACCTATGGTTGCATCCATAGAAAAATAATTATATCTACCATTATCAGTTGTGGAATTTAATTTAAATAATGTTGTTTGTTCATATAGTTTTGGATCATTTTCCGTTGAATTAGTTAGATTAACTTTTGTAATTTTTCCCTCAAGATCGTTTATATAAACCAATGCTCCTCTCCAAGGTATCGAATTAGAAACTTCAGGGGTAATTATAATAGGTGTATTAGATACTGCATTTTTTATATCGCCATAATCACTATCAACAATAGAAATTGGCCCCTTGTTTTCTAAGCTTCCAGCAATCGATCCTGGAAAACTTTCGTCTTCAAAATTAACAATAAAAATTTTTGATGATCCAAAACCTCCTCCCATAACTGCTACATATTTATCTTTTTTGTAATTTAATTCATGACCCTTTGAAGGCATTCTAAATATTCTTGGTGTAGACCAAGTTTCTCCTAATTTACTATAATCATATTTGTAATCATTAACTATTACACCTGTTAAAGCGTCAGATAATTTTACGGAAATTAATGAGCTATTTTCTGAACTAAATTGACTAGCATTATATACTTTGTTAGAATTAAATTTAATCTTAGTTTTACCACCTGAAATTTCTACCGCTGCAGGCTTAAATTTTACTGAGCTACCACCTGTTGTTTCAGTGATAGTATAATCATTAACGTTTGTACCAGAGGCAACAAAATCAAAGGTAAATGTGTTTCCTATATAACATGCTGTATTTCCATTTTGATGAAAATCAACTGATGTCTCACAAGTAGAAACTCTAACTTGTTCAATGCAGTCAGCTGCGGTTGTACAATCTTCAGGGTCTGTTTTTTTTGCTTTGCTTTGGTTTCTATCTGCTTTACGCGCTTCTCTTGATTCATTTATATTGTAGTAGTCTGCGGTATAACCATATGGTGTTGTGTTTCCATCTTTATCTGCATAATAAACAATATTGTTAATTGTATCATTGTAAATGGAATACATATGTATTGGTTCATTGGTATGTGTAACATCTAAAACAGAAAAACCGGCTCCTCCTCTTCCATAAGGTAACATTAAAATAGTATGCCATCTTTTTGTTGCCTCTAAATTTCCTTTTTCATCATAGCCTCTAATAAACATGTCATGAATTACTGGGGTACCATCTACGCCGAAAATTGCATTACTACCACCTTTGCCACCTTCCATTTTTCCATTTAAATTGGGATTTACTATGGTTGGTAATTTTGAAACTATAAAAGGAGGTATAAATGCCCACTCTTCTCTTCCTGTTTTAGCGTCAATTGCATGCAACATTCCATCGTTTGCACCTACGTAAATAATATCTTTTCTACTTGCATGTTGATTTTTAAATGCTTGATAATTATGAGTTGCTCTAAAATAAGCTTCTTCGTTAGGAGAACTAAAATCAGTATCTGCGTTAGGTGGTCCAATTTCAATTAACTGAGAATTGTAGACATCACCTAATACATGATCTCTTTGGTTGTTCATATTTGCGCAGCCATCATAAGCAAAATAATCTTGGCCACGTACAAAATTAATAAGTCCATCAATATCATCATCATTACCATCAGTTCCTCCACAAATTGTTGAAGAGTTATGATAATCTAAAACAGTATTCCCTGTTAAAGTAAAAAGATCATTAATATCATCTCTATTTGCAGTGGTAAAATTATTCCAATCTCCTATATAGCTGGCCTTAGGTAAAACAGTCCAAATGTTTCTTGATGTTTGAGCTTTAATCTTTTCTGCTGCGTTCCAATTTCCAGGAGCATCTGGATCATGATTTACGGTTCCGTCAGGATTGAGAGTTTTTCTAAGAATAGTACCTTTCCATTCTCCATGTTGTTCATAATTAAACTGCGCTTGATATAAAGAACCTCCCTCTTGAATAGTTGCTGTAACAGAAGGCGCTGTAAAAGATATTCTATCTGCAATAATTTGATGTACTTTAGTTGAAAGTTGTGTTTTTAATTCTTCAGGTGTCAATGCTATAATAGTTTTTTCACAATCTTTGTGGGCTCCAGTTGCATCGTCACACGATCCTGCAATAGCCATTTTATCAAATTTGTTTTGAATTGTTGTTGGTTTAATTCCATCTCCATAAGCGACTACTAAAGTTTTTACTTCACGACTAGTTCTTAAATTTTGAATTTTAATCGCTGCTTGGTCGTGGTGAATCCATTCTCCATCTGAAATTACAATTACATAATTTAATTGGCAGGGCGCCTGTGGATCTATTACATCAACAGCAGGATCACTATAATAATCTGAAGCAAGCTCAGCAAAAGCAAGTCCATCTGTTCCCCATCCTAAACTTGTAGTTGCTAATGCTTCTGGTATTTTTGAATAACCTTGATTGCTAATACCAATCTTAAGGCATGAATTTACATTACAAAGAACTGATTGTTCAGTTACACTATCCCAACCATGAAAATAATCACATTGGTTTGAATAGCACCATATTCCACCATCTCCTGATGCACTTTTATTTGAATTCTCTCCAATACCAGAGTTCCAATAACCATATCCAAAGTTTGCTGATGAAGTAAAAGAAGTATCAGTAACAACAGCTTTGATTGCGTTAATGGCTCCATCAAATCTTCTACCTTTTCCTCCAAAAGTAGACAACCAAGCAAGATCAGGATCATTTTTATCAAATCTTTGAATAGATGGTTTTTTATCTGTTACCCATATATTTGTAGAAGTAACATGTATTCCAAGAGGACCTTTAAAATTTACAATGGCATCTGATACTGTAGTTTCTTGGCTTTCTACTCCTTTGATTTTTATTCGAATTAAATGAGAACCAGTAATTTTTACTTTTTGAAATAAATTATTATTATTGGCTGTAATATACATTATTGATGAATCGTCTGGGTCAAGCTGAATATGATAAGATTGGCAGTGCTTTGTAGTAGAAGAATCTCTACAAGTTCCAGTATCCGCATATTTGTAATAAAAATAGTAATCTTTCTTGAGACCGCCTGCTGTTTGATTTTCTACGGGATCTGTAATTGGACAATAAGTAAATTTTCCTGTTCCATCATCAATTTTCTTTAATAGATATTTCCATACATGACCCTTCTGAGCTGCATAGAGTATAGAGTCGCCTGCAGGACTTAAAGTTCCACCATCCGCTACGGTAATTGATTTTGTTCCTCTTAAAATAATACTATTATAAACATCGCATGACGTGGTTATCCCTTTGGTTAAATTTTTTGTATAAAAATAAGCTTTATCTCCATCTCCGTCGCCACGGTTATATCTTCCAGATACAAATAAATGATCCTCACCATCAATAGTTTTTATTGTTAAAGCTCCAGGGTTAAAGCCTTTTCCAGTGCTAACTCCCAATTCATGATGATCAATTACGTCAAAACATTTTCCTGAAGTATCTATTGCTATAACTTTCCCATCATCCTTATCATTATTATTTTGATCTTCATAATTTGCTACAAAAACAATTTCTTTACCGGCATGACCAAGTACATTGCTCGAAACTCCAAATGTCATTCTGCTGTGGTGTGCTCCTCCGCTTATTGAAGAATCTTGATTACCACAATTAGGATCGCTAGTACTTCCCATAAAATTAACATTACCTTCTGCAAATGAATCGTCCTTTTCTCCAGTTGAGGTCAAAAATTTTACCAGTCCTCCTTTCTCCTGTGAAATAATTATATTGCCATCAGAAAGTTCAATAACATCTCTTGGTGTATGTATTGCATCATCAACGCCTGAAATAGTATCATGCATGCTATCAGAACTATCTAAAAGTATTAAAATATTTGCCGGGATATCTCCTGCACCTGATCCAGGTGGAATTGGTTTTGAATAGCTGCTCTGACTAGAAATAATGAATGTAAAAAAAGCTAATATTAGAGTTAATATTTTCATAAAAAAATTTGTTGTTCCTTCTTTTTTTTAAAAACCGCTTTCTCTCCAGCTCCCTCTACTAGAAGAAGCTTCTCCTGCTGCTGCTAAAATTGAATATAAAGTTTTATCATCTTCCTTAGGTCCAGCAACGTTAGCATAAAGTTTGTCACCAAAAATTACTAGCTCAGATAAAATTCCTTCTCTTATTTTTTTACATTCTCTTCCATTGGCTGTTCCACCTCTGGTTAAAAGGTGAGAATTATTGGTTCCACATTCATCATCAGCTACACATATGTATGCCATTCCAATATTACATTTATCAGCACCTGGTGGTGGTTCATAAATTGGAAAATAAACTTGTCCTTTAAATAATGTTGGCGCAGCGGAAAGTTTTCTATAAGTGTTTATTGTTGATGGATCATTCGGAGATAAACCATCTTGCGTGTCCAAATGTATTACCCATGCTAAATCGGTAGACCTGGGTCCGTCTTCGCATAAAATCTTTCCAGTTGTGTTAGCACATACTACAGCATCATCAACACTCTGAGCAGCGTTAGCACCTTGATGAGCTAAAGATATAAAATTTTCATCCATTTCTGGTGGTATGTGTATTGTATGAAGATGTTTAAAGAACGGATAATGAGGATCTCTTATTCCGTATAGTATATTATCCATATGTCTCGATCCTCCACCTATATTAGCAAAGTTTCCTGTTCCACCAAACAACCAAAAGTCACGTGTTGTTACTCCAATTCCAGCATCCATTGAAAAATAACTGTACCTCCTGTTAGTACTATTGGCATTCAATCTAAATAATGTTGTTTGATCAAAGAGAGATGCTCCGTTTTTAGTTGAGCTTGTTAAATTAATTTTTGTAATTTTACCTTCAAGGTCATTAAAGTAAACCATCGCTCCTCTCCAAGGAATGTTGTATGCTGTATCAGGAGTGACCACAACTGCAGCTGCAGGTAATGAATTACCTATATCGCTTCCATTTGGTGTTTGCATAATTCCAGAGCTTGTTGCTAATCCAGCTGGATCAGTATCAATTATAGTGATCGGGCCTCCATTAACTTCTGCACCATAGATCGATCCTGGGTTAGCAGTATCTTCTAAATTAACAAGAAAAACTGCAGAACCAGCACATAAATTTGTATTACCCATGCCAGCACCCATAATAGCTACATATGTATCTTTGCTATAATTTCCTCTGTCAGCAAGATTCTCTGACGGAATTCTAGCTACTCTTGGTGTTGACCATGTTTCTCCTAATTGACTATAATCGTATATAGGGTCAATACCGCTAGCAGACGTACAAGAAGTAGCAACATTAAAACCATGGGTTACTCTTTCTTCGTTTGAGCTTCCTCCTGGATTATAAATTTTGTCACCAGTAAATTCAATAACTAACTGACCACTAACATATTTTGCACTGTGAATATCTATAACTTTCAAAGTGCCCGCTACTCTTTCTGTAACTATTAAATTAGTTTTAGGAACATTTATACCGTCTGGTGCATGCGGATGTAATCCATCAAAAGTATATTTTTTTCCAATGAAGCATGAAGATGTTCCGTCTGAATGAAAAATGCCTGAGGCTGCATCAGTGTTGGTCTGACACACAGCAATGTTATCTTGGTTAGTACAAGTAGTTGGATCATTTTCGTCACAATCATCTGCATCGACGTCTATAGCAGCATTTAAATTTTTTGTTGCTTGCTTACCTTCTAGAGAATCTGATATGTTTTGAGAACCTGAAGAGTAAACGTGCTCTGTAATACTTCCCGTACTATCAGCTATAAGAACCTTATTATTTATTGCATCATTGAATACTGAATACATATGTATTGGGCCTTTTCCTTCTAATAATAAAGGGTGAGTTACATCTAATACTGAAAATCCAGCACCACCTCTTCCATAAGGTATGATTAAAATAGTATGCCATCTTTTTTCTTCTTCCAAATTTCCTGCTGAATCATAGCCTGCGATAAACACATCGTGAACTACTGGTGATCCATCAACACCAAAAATTGCATTTGTTCCTCCTTTAAAGCCATCAACTTCTCCATCTAGTTCTGGATTAATAATTGATGGCATTATTCCAGCTATAAAAGGAGGTACAAATGCCCACTCTTCTGCTCCTGTTTCAGCATTTATTGCATGTAACATTCCAGCATTAGAACCAGCATAAATTATTTTTTTTCTCGATCTGTGTTGATTAATATAGCTTTGATAATTATGAGTTGCTCTAAAATATGATTCTTCATTAGTACCTGTAAACATTATACTTGCATCAGGCGGTCCTATTTCTACTAACTGAGAATGATATATGTCTCCTAAAACATGCCCTCTTCTTTCGGTAATATTACAATCACCATCATAGTCAAAATAATCAGTTCCTTTCATATAATTAATTAAGCCAAGAATATCGTCATCACTTCCGTTTGATACACCTCCAGCACTGCTACAATTTGATGTTGCGTTATGGTAATCTTGGACCGTGTAATCTAAAACTCCAAAAAGCTCACTTATAGCATCTGAATTATTAACATTAAAGTTATCCCAATTTCCAATGTAATCTGTATTAGGTATTGCACTCCAAATGTTTCTTGTATCAGCAGCTCCAGCCGCTGATGCTTGTGCTTTAATTTTTTCTGCAGCATTCCAGTTTCCAGGAGCATTAGGATCGTGATCAACTGTACCATTAGATCTTAAAGTTTTTCTTAAAATTGTACCTTTCCACTCACCAAATTGTTCATAGGAAAACTGGGCTTGATATAATGATCCACCCTCTTGAACCGTTGCAGTAATTGATGGTGCTGTAAATGATAATTTTTCAGCAAGAATTTGTCTGATTTTACTTGTAAGCTGCGTTTTTAATTGTGCCGGTGAGTCTGCAACTATAGTAGGTTCACAATCTACATGAGATGCATTACCTCCCGGACAAGATCCTGCAACTGACATTTGGTTAAATCTATTCATACCCACTGCGTTAATACCTCCACCATAAGCCACAAATAATGTTCTAACTGAATTTGGTAAATCTCGTAATTGTGCAATCCTTGTTGCTGCTGGACCATTGTTTGTCATCATTCCATCACCAATAACAATTACATAATTTAACTGACAGTCAGAATTTGGATCATAATTATCAAAGTCTTGTGTAAAGTACTTTAGTGCCATTTGAGAATATGCATTACCATCAGTTCCCCATGCAAGTCTTTGAGGTAATAAATGGTCAAGAATTCTAGTGTGTCCTTCGGCGCTAATACCAACGTTTATACATGAGTCTCTATTACATACTGTAGAATGACCATCTGGATGACTTCCAGTCCATCCTCCATAATAATTACATCCATTATGAAAATGACACCATTTTCCTCCTCTTCCTCTATTTTTTGGTCCACCAGTTTCCCCGGCGTTCCAGTGGCCATATCCAAAATGAGCACCGCTGGTTAATGTGGTATCGCTTACAATAGCAGACATTGCTTGTTTTACTCCTGTCCATCTTGATACTCTTCCACCGCCCATTTGCTGAAGCCAAGCTGTGTCTATGTTTGCTGCAGTAAAAAGGTCTTCATTAAATTCATCAACCGTTCCAGAATAAGATCCAACTAAAATCCTAGTAGAAGTAACTTGTACGCCCCTAGGTTGGTTAAATCTAACACTGCTTCCTGCAAGAGTTCCTGAGTCTTCAGTATTCATGCCCAGCTCCTTGCTGCCAGTTCCAGCTCTTGCCAGAATTGTATATGTTGTGGCAGTATCCATTCTTACTTTTTGTAAAACGTGTCTGGTATTTGAAGCAACATATATAATATCATCATCATCAGGAGATAGATCACAACCTAATATGGGTGCTAGTTCAGTATCTACATTTCCTCCATTTACAGCTGCATAGGCTCTTACAGCATCAGTTCTTCCATTTCCTGTAAACCTATAAGTGTTTCCTGATTTTTCTAGTGCAAATCCGAACAAATGCTTTCTACAAGCATACAAAATTGATGCATCACTATTTACTGAAATCCTCCATGTGTATCTTATATTATATCTAAGAGAATTTCCGCCTGAACCTCTTCCAAAATTTTGAATCGTACCCCTTTCTCCTGTTGTTAGATTAAAAGACACAGCACAACCGTTTCTTCTGGCTCTACGGTTTCCTCTACATTTTCCAACAGCAAATAAATAAGTTTCACCGCTTATTGTAACTACATCCATTGCTTGTGTTGTTATTCCTGGGTCTAGATAGAATCTACAATCTGTTCCATCTTCAGAAATACCCATAATATTTCCGTTGAGAGGTCTCGACGTGGTGGTAAAAAAAAGTATATTCTCGTTACTAATTCTTCCGTCGTTTGTGCTCATATTTTCAACAAGTCTGAGCTTTCCCGTTCCTAGTACTCTCGTGTCTCTTGTAGTAGAGCCATATCCTCCTCCGGCAAGATGTGCTGCACAGGTATCGTTCCAAGCACCTGTCCATCTTCTCATGTTATTATTATAACTACTATCTCTATTTCCCGCGGCATCAAATTTTACTACTGCAAGATTTCTGTGTTGTCCTACAAGGATACCTCCGTCTGAATCATAAACTGCATTTGTAACAGATTCAATTGCATTTCTATTGCCTACTCTTCTGCTCATACTTGCTGAACTATCTATCAAAAATAAAATATTTGCAGGAACATCACCTTCTCCTGATCCTGGTGGGACTGGTTTAGCTTGAACTTGAACTTGCAAACTAAAATCCAAAAAAAGAAAAACAAATAAAAAATATTTTAAAATTCTTATCATATATTAATACCCACTTTGAACTACATTTGCTCCAACTGTATGATCCATTAATTCTTCAGTGGTAATGTCTAAAGTTTCAATAATCCCACTAACACCTTCAATTTTTGCGTATAAGATTTTCGTACCACCTGAACTTACATCTCTGTAGCCTGTCCAATTTTCATTTTTTGGTTCTTCATCTATATTACCATAATTATTTTTCACAAATTCATAAATTTTATTTTTTTCAATTTCAGGATCCCATGTCTCCAATTTAATGCCTGCTATTTTTGATTGATAAATGTAAGCTTTTAATATCGTATTATCAAGTCCAGCATCAGGACAGTATTCTCTAGTTTCAGTTTGGTATTCTACAGTTATACTTTCATCATAATCTTCTTCGTTATAATCCCCAATAAAGTCTAAAGTTTCTGAAGATTTTGAAAAATTTTCACCTACTAAAACATTTTTTATTGCATCACAAGAAAATGCACTTTTGCTGAATAAAGCTAGTGTCAAAATTAATATAATCAGTTTAAAAAAATTTTTCATTTCTTTAATACTATAAAATTTTCTTTTAATTTGTAAAAGATTTCCTGTGTATTTTGTGTCTATTCTGGGCATCTTAATTAGATAAAACAACAACAGTTTCTAAAGGGACCAATATATTTGGATCATCAAACTCAATAAGATCAGTTCCTCTTGGCATCATAAATCCACAGCCATATATTCTATATGCTGTTCCAGAAGTTTGTGCGTTTGTTGATGTTTTTTTCAAACTAGAACCAGCACCTCTGAAAGTAGCTGAACCAATATTTGTAATAAAATATTCATATCTAAATCTTTGCATGTGCTCTCTTTCTCCATCGATAGTGGTAGAATCTGCTAAATTATCTAAATCTGGATCTAGAAAAACAGCCTGAATTAAATTTCCAAAATTTTTATTTGTTGCGTGTTCAGTTACCATAAACCCAGTTCTATTGATATTTCTAAAACTTTGATAGCAAGGAGTGTTTGTAGCGGCCATTCTGTTTATTGGTAAATCTCTCTGATCTATATTTCTTGCAAATCCTGCAACTGCTTCAGATTTAATTTGTGCCACCATTGCATCCCATTCAGCTTTTTCTTCATTGGTCATGCCCGTGGTATCTTTGCCATCAAATTCTACATTAACGTCTATCCATGGACCCATCATTTTATTTACTAAATTTTTCTCTGCCTCCAATAGCGCAGTCTCAGCTACATAAAAAGTTTGTTGATATTCATCGCTTGAATTATTGCTTTGGTGATCCGTTGAAGAAATTACAATTAAAGCACCTCCCATCAATGACATTACCATAAGTAAAACAAGAGACATAACTAAAGCAAAACCTTTTTCATTTTTATGTTTCATAAATTATATACCGCTCCCAATGTTTCTTGTATGAATTGTAACAACAACGGATTCTCTTAAATATTTGTCCAAAAATGCTCGAGTTCTATCACCAAGTGCTTTTACAAATCTTGGTGAACCCGCTTTTGGTTTAAATTTATAAAATTCTTTTTTTGATCTAAAAGTTAGTCTCACATCAATTGCTCTTATTTTATAAAGATTTTCTCTAGCTACAACATCGGCTCCGGGTCTTGGAAGAGGAGTAATTCTTCTTCCTGCCACATCAAGTGGAATGAATTCCATATCAACTAAATGATCACGAATCTTTTGTCCTTCATAACATTCTGGACAATCAACTACCCATGCTCCATTTGTATCATCTAAACCTTGAGACCAGCTTTGTACTGTTTTGAATGCAGCATACCTTCTATCACCACCATCATTAACTGGTCTTGCATAGTAAGTAATTTTATATCTCTTATAAGGTTGATCATCATCATTTTGATTAAAATCATCATAAACAATATGTATTCTATCACAGCACTGATCCTTTGCAGTATCGTGTCTAGATTCTCCGGTAGGTGATCCATCTATAGAAAAACCTAATGCTGATGCACCTGTTTCAATTATTATAGGATCGTGACTTAAAGCAATGGTAGTATCCCCACCTTGAAATTCCAAATAACTTCTGGTTGGAAAGTCAACACCATGTATGTCACTGGTAAATGTATTTGTTCCAAGAATATATTTAAATCCTGCCATTCTTATATCTCTCATCAGCATTTCTACGATATCTCTTCCCGATCGGCTAATTTTTGCTCGGTCTGTAACTTGAGAAAAGCTGTTATTTACAACTGTATAAGTTGTGTACATTGCTGCCATCATAACCGTAGAAATCACAACGCCAATAAGCACCTCGACTAAAGTAAAACCTAAAATATTTTTAAAATAGTTTTTTTTCATCATTTTCTAATTTTGTAGTCTGTCTGAAAATACAAAAATTTTCTTTTTCTGCCGTTGTTTAAATTTACTTGAATTCTACCAATGTACATTCCATCGTCAGTAACATTTTCATCAAAAAAAGGACATACACCAGGCCACTTACATATTTTGTACACTTTCATTCTCTTTACATCTCTATCTCCCTTGCATTTTAAGTATCGATTTTCGCTAAAAATTTTCATCCATTTTTCCTCCTTGTTTGAAGGAGCATCAATAAATTCAGTTTCATAAATACTTTTAGGTGTTCCGCTATCTGTTGGAGCAGTTGCATCACCAGCTGTACCTGCAGGGGTAGCTGCCCCACATGGAGGAGCTGTAAATTCTGCTCCTGCTAAATGATCTGAAAACTTTCTTGCATCTGGTTTTTCTACACCGTTGACAGTAATTGTTCCATCTATGCCAATAACAACATCTTCTGTCATAGAATTTACTCCATAAATAGCATCTTTGTGTCCAATAATATCTTCTGCCATCATGCTCACTAGATAGTTGGCCTTGGTTCTTTCTCCTGAAGTGTCAATTGATTGAACTGAATAGTTTACCATTTGAAGAATTGCTATAAAGCCAATTCCTACTATTGCTGTGGACATAACAGCTTCTAAAATTGTTAGCCCTAAAATATTTTTAATTTTTTTTATCATTTATTTATTGTAACACCCATTCGTTCAATCCTATGCTCCATTTTTCCATAGTTACATCTCCAAATCTCGTCCAATCAATTGAATATAAATGATCCTCGATTATGGTTGGTTCTCCAGTATCTTCAGCAACAGCGCATGTATCAACTGCTTCATCTCTTAAACAAATGAAAATTCTATCTTCTACAGTAGCATCTGCTCCTGTTCCACCTGCAAGAACACCTGCTCCGCTATACCATTGTGCATTTTTAGAAAAACATACAGCAGCTTCTCCAACAAAATTAGTGGTATATTTATCTCTGTCAAGTGTCATTGATTGTACTTCCATTATACCTGCTGTAGCCCCGTCATCATCCCAATAGGTACCACTTGCAATATCACATCTTGATGCAGGGTCTGTATTCCAAGGATCGTCGCCATTATTTATTTTTGTAGCAAGTGTACTCTGTTTCATTCCTTTGGATACAATGGTTATTGTTGAGGTTGTTTCGTTTACGTTCATATAAACTTGAACAAATGAATATAATCCTCTTTGAACTTGAGCATTTATTCCTAAGATTAAACTTTTTATCCTTAAACTAGTATCTCTAATCTCTCTCTTTTTTTTCCAATCAGAAAATTTGGGATAAGCCGCGGCGGAAATAATTCCTATTATAACAACAACCACTATAAGTTCTAGTATGTTAAAACCTTTAGTGTTCTTTTCCAGCGTTTGCATCTATTTTACCTGCTTTTACAAGTTCCTCTAATGACTTGGTCATGGTTACCATGCCATCTTTAACTGCAGTTTGCATGATGCTTGGAATTTGGTGTATCTTCGCTTCTCTTATTAAGTTTTGAATAGGAGCTGTACATTTCATTACTTCAAAAGCACCGACACGACCTTGGCCATCTTTTGTTTTTAATAATCTTTGAGTAACAACCATTTTTAAAGATGTTGAAATTTGTGCACGTATTTGTGCTTGTTGTTCTGGAGGAAATACGTCTATAATTCTATTTATTGTGCTTGGAGCTCCACTTGTGTGTAATGTGCCAAAAACTAAGTGACCAGTTTCTGCCGCTGTTAGCGCAAGTCCAACCGTTTCTAAATCTCTCATCTCACCAACAAGTATAACATCCGGGTCTTCCCTTAGTGCAGCCTTTAAAGCGCTCGCAAAACTTTTTGTTTGTTTTCCAACTTCTCTGTGAGACACAATACTTTTTATATCTTTATGAATAAATTCAACTGGGTCTTCTACTGTAATTATGTTTGAGGTTCTTGTTTTATTTATCTCATTAACAATTGCAGCAAGA
>Ga0208764_10001059_pt1 | contig 17977 bp, 9 predicted proteins | sample ETNtaG_18_FD_185762 | JGI IMG/M metagenome (GOLD analysis project Ga0208764, IMG submission 185762) | Marine microbial and viral communities from oxygen minimum zone, Eastern Pacific Ocean - ETNP201302SV91 (SPAdes) (version 2) | ecosystem: Environmental > Aquatic > Marine > Oceanic ... | reverse complement strand
CTCCCCAAGCATCTGGTTTAAATGGTGCTTGAAATTCTCCATTTTTTAACTTTCCACGCATAAAATTTGTAGAAGAATCAAACACATTTTTATAATAGCTTGATCGTTCCTTGAACATGTCAATTTCATCTTCAGGCCTATTTAATACTTCTGCTAATTTCCAAATGGAAAAATCGTTATAGGAATATTCTAAAGTTCTTGCAACATTTTCATTAACAGAAGAATCGTATGGAATGTATCCTAAATCATTATATAAATCTGCTCCTTTTCTTCCAACTGAACTTAATGGGCCTTCATTCTTAGAACTATTAAGAATACCTTGATATGCTGAGCTAATATCAAAATCTGTAATTCCTTTAATATAAGCTTCTGCTATAATTGAGGCAGAATTTGAGCCTATCATACAATCTCTATGGCCTGGGCTTGACCATTCAGGAAGCCAGCCACTTTCTAAATATGGATTTACCATAATCCCTTGCATTATCTCACCAAGCTTTTCAGGATATAGTAAAGTATAGAAAGGGAAAACTGCTCTGAATGTATCCCAAAATCCATTATCAGTATATAATGGGCCGTCTAGTACTTTCCCGTTGTATGGGCTATAGTGTATTTGTCTGCCCTGGTCATCATATTCATGAAATTCTCTTGGGAATAAAATAGTGCGGTAAAAACATGAATAAAATTTAATTTTATTTGATAGATCATCTTTAGAATTGCCAGTGGTAACTCTAATTTTTGAAAGCTCCTTGTTCCAAACTTTTCTTCCTTGATCTACAATCTCATCAAAACTTAAATCAGCTGGCAACTCTCTTTTTAAATTTATTAAAGCCTGCTGATGACTAATAAATGAAGATGATATTTTAGCTTTAATTACCTGATTATCACCTGTGTCAAAAGTAACATATGCTCCTACATGCTCTCCTTTTAAGTTTTGTTTTGCATTGATTCTTCCAGACTTATTCCAAGTTCCTGAAACTGTAAATGATCTGTCAAATTCAATAATAAAGTAATTTGCAAAATTTTCAGGGACCCCTCCAGAATTGTTCCTTGCAATTCCAATGATTTTATTTTCTTCTGGGATAACTTCAATCTCTGAATTCTTAAAGAAAGCATCAATAATAAGATTTGCTTTGTCTGTCTTTGGAAATTTAAATTGGAAATAGGTAGACCTTTCTGTAGCAGTAAATTCAACAGTTGTATTAATCTCATCCAACAACACTTTATAATAATGTGGCTGAACTACTTCATTTTCATGAGAAAATTTAGCTTTTCTTTTTTCTTCAAGAACCTTAAGCGGTCCTATTCCTGGCATAATTGAAAAAGCTCCATAATCATTAATCCAAGGGCTTGGTTGATGAGTTTGCTTAAACCCAACCAATTCTGTGGCTTTATAAGTATAAGCCCATCCATCTCCCATTTTACCAGTTTGAGGTGTCCAAAAATTCATGCCCCATGGTCGTGCAATTGCAGGATATGTGTTCCCATTAGAAAGACTATGTGAAGAGTCCGTACCAATTAACGGATTCACATATTGAACTAAATCTTCATCATTAAGCTCCAGGTAATTACTGGATAATAATCCATTGGCAGAAAATATTAATAAAATAAAAATAGGTAGTCTATGCATATCTTTTTTTAATAAACAATTGAAGCGGGTCTGAATTTTTTATCTTTTCCAAAATTATAGTTTGGCTTATCACCCATTATAAATCGTAATTCTCCTCCATTCATAATCTGCTTATGAGTTATATATGAGTAGCTGTGTTCTTTACCATTTAATTCTACAGACTGAATGTATATATTCTGATCCGAATTATTATCTGCAATAATTTTAAATGATTTGTCTTTAGGCAAATCAATCAACACCTCATCAAAAAGCGGTGATCCAAAAACATATGCCCCATTTGAAGGGTTAACAGGATAAAATCCCATTGATGAAAACATATACCATGCTGACATTTGGCCACAATCTTCATTGCCAGAAAGTCCATCGGGCTGATCTGTATATAATTCATTGTTGATGTACCTAACCTTGTCAGCAATTTTATATGGTTCTCCAGAATATGCATACATATAAGTGGTATGATGACTAGGTTCATTGCCATGAGCATACTGGCCTATTAATCCCGTAATATCCATTGAAGCCCCCTCCTCTTGATTAGAAGACATATTAAATAATTGATCTAATTTTTCTGTATACTTCTGATCTCCGCCAAGCAGTTCTATTAATCCTTCGGGGTCTTGAGGAACAAGCCATAAGTATTGCCATGCATTTCCTTCACAATAATCATTAACTCTATGCTGTGCTGATATAGGATCAAAAGGCGTCCTCCAACTTCCGTCTGAAAGTTTGCCTCTCATAAATCTAGTTTCAGGATCAAAATACTGTTGATATGATTTAGAACGACTAGAGAAATACTCATAATCTTCTTGCTTATTTAATTTTTTTGCTAGCTGTGCAATTGCCCAATCACCTATAGCATATTCCATATTACTTGCAACAGATTCTACCATAAAATCTGCTGGAATATAACCATATTTCATTAGGTCTTTTACTCCTGGCTCAAAGTCTCCAGTGGCACTTGTTTTAACAGCATTAAACACTGCCTCTAAATCTATTCCATCAAACCCTTTTAATGAAGCGTCAACTACTACTGGAATTGCGCTATATCCAGGCATTGTATTTGTCTCGTTTCCTCTTAAATGCCAAACTGGTAATTTTCCTTGATGTTCAAAAATTTTAAGCATCGAATTAACCATATCGCCAACGCGCTCTGGGTGAGTAATTGTATAAAGCGGATGTGCTGCTCTATAAGTATCCCAAAGAGAGAATAAAGTATAATTAGTAAATGTAGTGTCCTTATAAACTTTTTTGTCGGTACCTCTATATTCTCCATTAATATCATGATATAGATTTGGAGCAATCATCGTATGGAACATGGCTGTATAGAATACTCTTTTCTTTTTTATATCATCGGTTTTGATTTTAACCTTAGAAAGCTCAGCATTCCATTTTTCTTTAGCATCCTTCTTTACTTTATCAAAATTCCAGTGAGGGATCTCAGTCATTAAATTTTCTAAAGCATTTTCAGAACTGACAGTTGAAACTCCCATTTTTACATAAACTTTTTCATTTTTTTTAGTTTTAAATTCCAAAAATCCTTTTACATATTTTCCTTTTTTCTCATCATTATGATGCCTTATATTTCTGTCATATAGAATAAAATCGTCTACAGGTTTTGATAATATAAGTGAAAAGTATTCCCTTTGGTCAGCTGCCCATCCAGAAGAAAATCTATATCCTTGAAAAACCGTGTCATTAACTTTTTTCAAATATGTTTGAGTTGGCCTATCAGCACTTCCTTCCCCTAAATCAATAATAACTCTAGACTGATTGGAGGCAGGGAATGTGTACTTATGAAAACCTACCCGTTCACTCGCTGTCAATTCTACATCTATATCATATCTTTCTAAATGAACCTTATAATATCCTGCGCTAACAAACTCTTTGTTCTTTCTGTATAAAGAAGAATATCCTCCCATATGATTATCCTGAGACCCTGCATTAATCTTTAGTTTTCCTGTTGCTGGCATAATGGTAAGCTCTCCTAAATCTGACATACCAGTACCACTTACATTTAAATGACAAAAGCCTTTTACAATACTATCTGAATAGTGGTATGAAGAAGACCAGTCCCATCCCTTATTAAAATTAGTAGGGCCAACCTGAACTCCGCCAAAAGGCACTGATGCTCCTACAAAAACATGCCCATGGCCTCCTGAGCCTATAAATGGATCAACATATTTAGTGAGATTATCTTCCGTATGTAGATTATTAAAAAAAATAAAATTTAAAACAACTATGGCAAAAATTATTTGTATTCCGTTTTTTGATACTTTCATTATAATTACATTTTATTTAAAACTTGGTGGTTTTTCTTCTTTACCCCAATTTGAATTGTTATTATCAATAACTTCAAAATTTAATGTGCCTCCGTTTTTAATTTTATCCCACAAAATCCATGTAGAATTATGAGGAGTATTATTAAAAGTTAACGACTTTACAGTTAAACCGTCCGAAGAGTTTCGCTTAATTAACAGCTCCTTCTTATTAGGTAAATTAATTAAAATATCTTGAAATTGTGGGATATTCATTGAAAACCCTCCAACTCCTGGGATCACTGGGTATAGCCCAATAGAAGCAAACACATACCAGGCCCCCATTGTTCCTAAATCATCATTTCCTGGTAGACCAGACTCTCCGCTATTATACTGTTCATTTAAAATTCTGTTAATTGTTTTTGATGTTTTATCGGGCCTATTAATCCAGTTGTATACCCACGGTACATGAAAGTCAGGCTCATTCCCAGCTGCAAACCAGTCTTCTTCATATTTTGCGTCTAGTCTAGTAAATAGACTGTCTAGTCTTTTTTCTGCTACTTGCTCCCCGCCAATTATATTTATTAATCCTTCTAGATTATAGGGGATCATCCAAAAATAGTTTTTATATGTTCCTTCTCTCCAATCATGATTTATGTTTTTCCAAACATTATTCGGAAATTTTGAATTAAGCCATTTAATCTCAGGATTGTAAATATTTTTCCAATTCTGAGCTCTATTAATAAGCATCTGAGCATCTGAGAATTTTTCTAACGCCTGTGATGCAAATTGAGCAATTGCAAAATCAGAAGAGGTATACTCTAACATCATTGAGGCAAAGGTGTGTCCATTGTTTATATATTCTGTGAGGTATGGTCTTATTTCTTGTTTTTGAGAATTAAGTCTTGGGATCATAGCTCCTCTATACATATATTTATAAGCTTTCTCATGATCAAAATCCTTGCCTCCAAAAGCATAAGAATTTGCTATTAGAATTGGAGTAGGATCACCTTGCATTATTCCAGTTTCAATATTTGCCAAGATCCACCTACCATAACCACCTGCTTGCTCTGCAAAATTTACTAAAGACTCCATCATATCACTACTCTCTTTAGGAAATAACATTGCTACTAGCTGCCCTTGTGTTCTATAGGTATCCCAAACACTAAAAGAACTATAATGATCTCTATCATCAGTTGTTTTATATTTCTTAAAATCTGCACCCATGTATTCTCCATTTACATCACTAACTATATTTGGATGAACTAAACTGTGATAAAAGTGGGTATAAAATTGCTTTAGTCTATCCTTATTTTCTGAATTAACTTGAATTTTATTTAAATGCTGATCCCAAACACTTTTTGTATTATTCATGTATTCCTGAAAATTTAAATTTAAATTTTCAGCAGCTAAGTTCTTCTTTGCATTTTCAATAGATACAAATGAAATTGCAATTCTATAATTTACTTCATTTTCATCAGAGGTATCAAATGTGAAAAATGCACCTGAATTTTTTCCTTTACTAACTAATTGATCACTTAACGTTCTCCCGTTCCACGTGCCTACTTTGTTGGCTGGTCTATCAAATTCTGCTGCAAAATATATTTTATAAGGGACTTCTGTTCCGCAAAACTCACCCCCTTTAGTAAACCCTTCGCAAGTATAATTGGAGGTGATATCTATGCTAGCTTCCTTAATATATTTGGAGTCTGAAGAATTAATTCCAGAACCAATAATTACAGTCCCCTTTTCTGATTTATTAAATATAAAATTGGCTACTCCAGATCGTTTTGTAGCAGTTAAATTGCTGGTGATATTGTCTTTCATTTCAACTGATAAATACCCAGCTGAAGCATTGTTAACACTTGAGTATTTTGGATATGAATTCATGTCAAACGGTGAAACTTTTATAGGTCCATCTAAAGGCAAGACTGGAAAATTTCCAAAATTAGAGCAACCAGCTCCATTTAATTGGGTGATTACAAAACCTCTGTGAGGGGAAAAAAAGCTTGGAGTAAATTGAACCATCCCAAACGGATAACATGCTCCAATAAAGGAATATCCGCAAGCAAGAGCGTCACCTTTAGAGCCAATTCTAGTATCAACTATATCTGAATATTGTTGAGAATATGAGAATACAAATGAAAGATAAAAAACCAGGAATATATTTCTTTTCTTAATCAATTTAATTTGAGTTTAAAATTAATTTGATGGGAAAGCTCCCATTCCATGAAATGTCATTTCAATAAATTGACAACCACTTCCTCCTACAGTAGATACATACCTAATTCTTATATATCTATACATATCCCCAACAGGTATTTCAATTTCCGCAGAATTTGTGTTAGCGCCATCTATACTTTGCTGAGCTATTAATTCCCATCCTGCATTTTGAAAGGCAGCAGCAGAAACAGGAGAAGAAGTAACGCTGTTCCCAGAGCTTTCAAAAACAGGTAGAGTCTCCGCTGAATCTAAATCTTCTCTAGCCCAAATTTCAAGCTCAGTAGGATTATTTCCTGCATAATTCCAGGTAGGCCTGAAATCAAAATAAGCTTTAGTTAGCTGTGTCGTCACTCCAAGGTCTAGTGTAAAATGTCCTGGCACAGAATTTTCTCCAGAATGATATCCGTAAGCATCTCCAGACCAAAAATTACTGCCATCCCATAAATAACTAGAAGGGTTCGCTCCATAAAAAGTTCCTGGATTATCACTTGGCATATTAGCCATATTAAACAATGATTTATCTAGACTCAGAGGCTCAGTATTTTCCCCATAAAAAGTAAGTTCAGTTAATTGAGCACTTTCACCTCCAACGGACCCAGCAACTCTTACTCGTATGTAACGTTTTGAAGTAGAGGCGGCAGGCATCATAATACTTTGACTTTGCTCATTTAATCCATCTACATATCCATTATAAAGCAATTGCCAACCTGCATTTATAAATTCTTCTTCATCACTTGATGATGTTTGAGCAAAATCTAAATCATCTCTTCCCCAAATTTGAATTTCAGTAATATTATTATTAGCATTTGATGAAGGATCTATCATATCTAGTTTAACCTTTCTTAAATCTGTTGTAACACCTAAATCAACTGTAAAATGAAAAGGGATGCTTCCTAGCCCTGAATGATAAGTAAATGTATCATCTCCACTCCATAAACTGTTTTCATCAAATAAATAATCATCAGGATTCGCATTATTATAATTTCCTGGATTGTCACTTGGCATATGAACAAGCCTAATAAAATTCTTGTCTAGTTCAGAATAAGGAAGGTCGGGCAAAGTATAGTCCAAAGATTCTAATGCCATTGAATCAATTCCATGTAATCCAGACTGAATTACAGAAGTTGTCTGCATATTTCCAAGCGGCTTTAAATCAATTAGTCTAACCCTGTTATCATCATAAAAAGCAGTATCACGAATCATTTGATTTGCATCATTCTCATAATCAATTAAAGTATAAAGAACGTATTCTGACTCGGCATTCCCATAAAAATTTACATAATCTCCGTCTGACTCAAAAGAGAAATCTTCTACCTCTCTAGGATCTTGATCTGAAGCAAATATATCTCCAACTACACTGCCTGCTACCACTTGTGATACTGATAAATTCCCAACTGGATCCTGAGTTGTTATAGTAAATTCATACGATTTTTCATCTAAATTTGGCAAAATTAAACTAAAGATGCCATCTTCAATTGTTCCGTCTTCAAGAGGATAAATATCTACTTGATCCTCATATTCAACAATTATCTGATTTGAACTACCAAGAAATTGTGTTTGCCCCTCAAGTTGAGCTCTATAAAATCCAGGTCTTATTATAAGGGTGTCTAGCTTGCCTGCATAAATATTCTCGCCTTGTAAATACTCTTCATGTATAGAGTCAATATCTCCACAGGATACATTCCACAAGATTAATATAGAAGCTAAAAAAGCTTTTACTAAATTTTTTATTTTATTTCTATTGTTCAATATTAAATTAATTAATTAATGTCCCCCAAAATGACAGCTCTCCAATAACAGTCACCATTTGATTATTCCATGACTCCACATTTACTAGTCTTATATAGCGGATGTCGTGTTGTCTCGCGTCAAAATCAAATACAAAATCCTCTCCATTATCTTGAAACTCATAATCCTCTTGAGTGTTTGAGCCGGGAGGCAAGCCCGAAGGCTTGAATGATTCAAAAGTTCCCATATATATCCATCCACCACCTGGTTGGCCTGGATCATAAATTGGCAGACCCTCAAGATTTGCTCTTCCATAGATTTCAAATATTTTTGGATTTCCATGTTTATATAATTCTGAACCTCCTCTTTGATAAAGCTTAAACCTGTTTAGCTTTGCTGTTTGCCCTAAATCTAATGTTAATTGATGTGGTAGGGGTAAAAAATTTGTGTGACCACAATTCCATTGGTTACTCCAATAACCATCCCAAATTTGATTTGCAGAAAACCCATATTCACTAAAACTTTCATCTCCAGGCATTGATTCTATCGACCAATAAGCTTTGTCCATAAACATGTCTTCTAATGGTGTTTCTTCAAAACTTCTTGTAGTTGTTTGATTCCCCCACTTGTCTTCAACATATATTACAAATACTGTTGGCTCTGCATCATATCCTCTAAAGCTATATGAACTACTAGCTTGGCTTGTATAAAAAGATTCTCTAAACACTAAATTTCCGTCATCATCTAATGTTGACATATTTAAAGAAACTTCTGCTCTTGTTGGATTTTCATATGCAATATTTATTCCTCCAAAATCTTGAGCACTGACCATAGAGTTTAATATGGCATGAATAGGAGCTTCTAAAGGAGATATGTTGACAACAACAGGCTCAGATTCATTTTCTCCTCTATCAACAGCCACTACATCTACAGGATACGTTCCTTCCTGAGCAAATCCAACAATACTTAATGAGTCTATTACAGCTGATACGATTACCTCTCTTGATAATTGATTTTCATCTTCAAAAGATGCTTTAATATAAAGAAGGTCCTCGTCTGTAGGAGGCGTAAAGAAAATGACTGCTCCTCCAGGAGTGTTTACAACTTCATTAATTATAACTTTTTCAGGTGGAATTCCGTCAGAACCATAAGGGCCATGTCCTGATTCTTCCGAACAAGTCATTATTAAAGAGAGTGCGGTTATTGTAGTTACAATAATTAAAGCCTTTTTTATGTATTTTAAATTATTCATATTTAATATTATTACCATCCAGGGTTTTGAACTAAATTAGGATTCCTTAATAATTCATTTTGACTAATTGGCCATAAATAATCCTTTATCAAAAAGTTTCTGTAAAAGATATTCTCAATTTCATAAAATCCTTCAACATCAGACCTATATATATTCCATCCCCTAATAGGTCTGCTGAAATAATCGCCAGCTAATTTCCACCTTCTTATATCCCAATATCTGTAACCTTCAAGCGCTAATTCTATCATGCGTTCCTGTCTAATTATATCTCTCATTCCTTCCTTTGATGAAGGTTTGCTGGGGTTGCTTGAGTGTTGTGCCCAGGTGGAAACTAAATCTGATCCAACATCTAAGCCTGCCCTATGTCTTACTCTTTGAATATATTCATAGACTTCAGCATCTGGTGAATCCTTAGTTTCATTTAGAGCTTCTGCATAATTTAAGTATAAATCAGCCATTCTTATAATAGGAAAAGAATATCCTTTTATTGTTGAACCTTGTAATGAAATTATGTTTTCATAATGAACTAATTTCTTAGCAAAATATCCTGTAATTGAATAAATCTCAAAGCCATTTTTACCCGATGGCGCACCTGCCTTAGCATTTAAATGAGGTATTTGTTCAATGTTAGTTGTTTCTAGTGAGAACCATTTACCTCCATCAAAACCAATAGTAGAATAAAACCTTGGCTCCCTAAATAAATGCAATTTAGCTGTGCTATATTCATCCTCAACATAATAAGTATGATATTGATCATCTTCTGGTGTTGTTGAAACATCATATCTATTTGCATAGTCCCAATTTATATCTTCATCAATTGGCACTCCATTGTTACTATAGAATGTCTCTACCATATTAAGAGTAGGCGCATGAGACTTTTTAGTATAATTGAACAGTGCTTGATGATCTGGTGTCCATCTCGGTTGACTCCACTGTTGCAGATCGCCTGTCCAAGCTGGTTCAAAAGCCCAGACTATTTCACTGTTAAAAGGATCTGTAATCCCTGCCCTATGTGATAATTCTTGAATAATTGTTGAATTGACATCTCCATTTATTGGGAGTTGGTCTGTAAATTGATACAACATATGGCCATTTGACTCCGCTGTAGAAATAGCATCTAATAAAGCATCTCTTGCAAGAATCCATTTGTTAGGATCATAAGTTTGATTAACTAGTTGATTCCCATTAGCGTCAATTAGTTCGCTAAAGTCTGTATTGCCATTAAATATTGGGCTAGCAGCTAATACTAAAACTTTAGCTTTTAAAGCTTTTGCAATTGGAAGTGTAATTCTTCCTTGTTCAGTATATATATAATTAATAATACCTGGCAACGCATCGCTCTCAATAACCTCATCTAACAGCTCAACTATATATTCCACTACATCATCAACAGATTCTCTTGGCACCTGTGCTTCTTCAGCTGATGCTCCTACATATATGTTGGTTTTAATTGTTGGAATTGGGCCGTACATTCTTAGCAGCCAGAAATGATAAAATGCTTTTAATACTTTTGCCTCTGCCAACCATCGCTGTCTTTCATCTTCCTCAAGACCAGGAACAGCAACTAAATTTTCTAAAAATATATTACAATCTCTTAGGGCAACATATAGGCTATGTCGGGCGCCTCTTCCCCCTTCCCAATAATTTAAATAAGGAGATGTAACATTTTGCATTCCTTTTGCCAGCCTAAAACTTGTTTCATTATTCATATAAAAATCATTCTCTGCGTAATACCATACTTCATCCCCAGCTAATAAAGAGAAGTTTTGTTCTATATGTGCATGCTCAGGAATATAAGTATAGCAAGTCGATAAAAATCTTTCTGCTGTTGCGCGATTATTAAATGCTAAATCAATTGTAGCAATATTATCAGGGACTACATTAAGAAAGTCCTTTTCACATGATGAAAATAAAATCATGATAAAAATTGCAATATATTTTTTCATTTTAATCATTAAAAGTTCATATTTAGTCCTAAATTAATTCCTCTTTGAAGCGGATATCCCAACCCGTTTCCTCCCATTTCAACATCCCAAATCTTAAATTTACTAATAGTAAATAAATTGGTAGCGCTTAAATAGATTCTTGCAGATTCTAATTTAATCTTTTCAACAGCCTCTTCATTTATTGAATAGCCAATTTCTAGTGATTTTAATCTCAAAAATGATCCATCTCTTAGCCACCAAGTACTGTTTCTATTGTTATTATCTATCAGCTGGTCTGAAAGCCTTGGCCATGCCGCATACAAGTCTCTATCATTCTCAGACCAATGGTCATTTGCCCAAGCTGTAAGCAGTGCATTATTGCCAATAGCAGATCCGCTAGTGTCTATAAATGGGGATGTTCTATAGGCATCAATAAAAAATGAAGATCTAGCTGAACCTTGGAAGAAAAATGACAAGTCAAAATTCTTATAGCTTGATGATACGCCAAATCCATAAATAATTTCTGGTGTTGTTGGATATCCAATCGGTACTTCATCATTAATGTCAATTACTCCATCATTATTAATGTCTTTATATTTTATATCCCCAGGCATATAATCTCCAAAAGTTTGAACTGGAGAATTTGCAATATCTGCTTCATCAATAAATAATCGCTCTGCTATATATCCCCATGGTTGAGATAAGTTTAACCCAATTCTAGACCTCCAAGGAAGGCCGGCTGTCACATAGTCTAATTCTTCATATACTTCATATTGACTTGTAGCATAAGAAAAATTTGCTCTTGCAGAAATAAACAGATCGCTACTCAAGTCGTCCTTATAATCAATAGTAAATTCAAATCCTTTAGAAGAGGCTTCTCCTACATTGGCTCTAATAGGAGCTTGTAATCCCATTGTAGCTGGAATTTGTGCCCTGTCCATTAAAATATTTGATCTGTATTCAGTAAAATAGTCAGCCTGAAAATCTATCTTTCCAAATAGCCCAAGCTCAACACCTAAATTCATCATAGTTGCCTTTTCCCAAGTAATTTGATCATTGGCATAACGATCAATACTAACTCCATTAATCCAATTACTAAACTCTTGACCAAACATAGATCCCATAGGTCCATCGTTTAAATTCACTTGAGAAATATAAAAGAATCTATCTGCAGAGCTTCCAATTTGATCATTCCCTACCAAGCCATATGTTCCTTTAAATTTTAGTTTAGTAATGATGTCTTCATAAGGCTTTAAAAAATCTTCATTAGATGCGTACCAGCCAAATCCAAAAGATGGGAAAAACCCAAAACGCTCACTCTTAGCAAAACGCTCTGATCCATTAAATCCAAAATTAAACTCTCCAAAATATTTACTATCCAGCGCATAGGTAAATCTACCTGAAAGGCCTAAATTTCTATATGGAAGTGAGGTTTGTAAGTTTCCATTATTAGCGTATTTTTCCTCTCTAATAATTCCAACTAACATTCCTGAAACTTCGTGTCTTTCATTAATTGTCCTATTATAATTTAATGCCCCCTCAAAATAAACTGTGTTGGCAATAGTTTTAGCGCCTTCATGATATTCAAGATATTCTGTTCCCTGGTTTGGATTTAAAGCAATTAACGCATACTGATCGCTTTGGAAATCATAATTGGCTAAGGTGTAATAAAAAGGATTGTATTTTCTTTCTAAATTATAGAAAGAATATCTGGAGGTATTTACTAGAAATCTTGCCTTAAGTCCTTTAGTAATAAAATCTAAATTTTGTTTTAATTCAACTGTAGCCAACAAATTATTGTAACTCTCATCCTTATAGCCTCTTATCATATTCGCATATGGATTTAGATAATCTCCAAATTGTCCATAGTTCCCAAAGAGAATATGAGTTGAATTTTGAAACTGAGCATCAGGATAATAATACTTAGGATAAAGAACTGGGTTGGTTTGCATTGCCTGCTTGTAAACTTCCTCTCCACCGCTTAAAGGGCCATTATAATCATCAAAGTTTCCAGAAAACCTAACAGCAACTTCAGTGGTAGGGGTAAGGTTAATATTAATATTCGAGCGTAATGATATTCTTTTAAAATTTATATTATTATTAAAATTATTTTGCGGCTGAATTCTTAAATTACCATTGTCAGTATTCACTGTGCTAGCTAAATAATATCTTGCTACTTTTCCTCCTCCACTAACATTAAAATTAAATCTACTATTTAACGTGTAATCTTCTAGCAGCTCATCAAACCAATTTATAGTAGGGTAGGCCATTTGGTTTCTGTTTGGATCCTGAGAAATTAATATTTTTTCCAAAGAATATATTCTTCCTCCCAATGGATTTCTAGTGGCTAGTGCCTCATTGTGCAAATTCATATAAGTAATAGGATCCGCAATTTCTACATTTTTAGTAGCAGCAGAATACGTTTTCTCATACCTTACGCTTACCTTAACTTTTCCTTGCTTACCCTCCTTTGTGGTCACCAATATAACTCCATTAGCCCCTCTTGCTCCGTATAGCGCAGTAGCTGTGGCATCTTTCATAATAGAAAAGCTTGCTATATCGTCCGGCTGAAGTCTAGCCAAATCTGTAGAAGTTGTTTCTATTCCGTCAATTAATATTAGAGGTGATCTTGCATAACCAAATGTACTAACACCTCTAATAAAAAACTCTGCATTATCTCTTCCTGGTTCGCCGCTTCTTTGATAAGCAATAACTCCTGCAATTCTCCCAGCAATTGAAGATGTTAAATTACTTGTTGGCACTCTTAGTTCTTCTGGGTCAATTGATGTTACTGCCGCTATTACACTTTGTTTTTTTTGTTCACCGTAAGCAACAACAGTTACCTCGTCTAAGCCAAAAAGATCTTCTTCCATTATAATGGATAAGTTTTTTTGACCACTCAATTGTATTTCTTGTGTTATAAAGCCAACATAACTAATTAATAAGGTTGCATCAGAATTAGCTTTAATAATAAAATTTCCATCAAAATCAGTAACTGATCCATTATATGTTTTTGCATCTTCTAAAATATTTACCCCTGGCAAAGGGACACCTTTATTGTCAGTAATAGTTCCTGTAATTATTTCTACTTGGGCATATGTAGTAGAGTATTGTACAAAAAATAAAGAAAGAAAAAGAAGTCCTGCAATGTATTTTATTCTCATTTTCTGCATAGCCATCATAGATATAGTTATGAAGATAAAAATATAATTACAATATTTATAATAAGTCTTAATAAAATTGTTAGGCATTGTAATTGCTCGTTTTTTTGGACCCTAATTATAACCCTTTGACTATCATACAGATACATAATTTCCTAAGCAATTGCTTTATAGATTAACTTAAAAACTTCTGTAGATTTATTTTTTATTTAGAATCTTTCTACATATCTTAATTTACAATTAACTATAAAAACCATACTATGAACAAAACTACTCTTGTTCTTTTTTTTACTTTAATTTTAACCTTTTCAGCAACAGCGCAGGTATTAACTGTTGGGGAAAATGGCAGTGTTGAAGTGAAAAGTGGAGCCACACTTAATGCAGGAGGCTTAGAGTTAAGTCCCGATGCTGATTACACAATTGCTGGCACTAATAGTATTGAAAAAACATTGACCGCAATATCAATTGATGGAGTGGAATCGATGGCAAGGCATTACGAAGCTGCAGAAGATTTAACAGGATTTACTGGAACTATTGTTTATAATTATGAAGACGCTGACATGAATGGGATTGACCATTTTGCAGCACTTCAAATTTTAGACACCTCCGGTGGCTCGTGGATGAATTATGCAGATGAAGATAGTGCTGACTATACTGTTACACATGCTTTTGCAGAAGCTGTTCAAATTAAGGCAGTCACTGCAAATGACGCAACGTTGAGTATTGAGACGGTAGATGGAAATATGAGTATTTCAATTTATCCTAATCCAACGGCAGCAATATTAAATGTAAAATTTGATAAAGATCTTGAATTAACAATATATAATTTGCTAGGTCAACAAGTATTAAACTCTAACTCAAAAACGTTAGATATTTCAGGATTAAATGACGGCACATATATTCTTGTAGCTAAGAATCTTGAAAATAATACAACTACTAATTTTAAAATAATTAAAGAATAACTTAAAAAACGATAAAATGAAAAAAATTATAATATTATTTATTGCGTTATTTGCTTATATAGGAAATGATGCTATTGCACAGCCTGCAGATACAGACAAGACACCTGCTCTTGTTTTTGTAGAAAATGGTGACGGAAATCCACACAATGGACAAACATATATCTCTTCAGAAAGAGGAGCTTCTAGAAGTGGGAATGGAAATTCTAACGATGCTTTTGGGAATATAGCTGATTGGTCTACGGACTTAACTGTTTCTGAAAAATCTCCTGCACAAGCTGCTGGTGATTGGGGTAATTTTTCTGATGCTGGACACCCTGTTTATATGGGCGGTAATGGAAGTGGAGATCAGAATATGACACATAATGGAATGGGCGCTGTAGGATGGGCTTCATTTACAGCCAATGCTTATAACAGAGCTGCTGGAGTTGGATCTGTAGCCTTAGGATTTCACACAATTGCTGGGCCAAGAGATTCTGAATCAACTGGTATTACAGGTGACAATATTGGACAGCTTGCTGTTGGATGGTCAGTAAGAGCTCTTGGAAATAGAGCTGTTGCTACAGGACATAGAACGCTTGCTTCTGGTACAGATGCTGTTTCTATGGGGAACTGGAACTATGCAACTGGAGATGCAACAATAGCTCTTGGAAAAGAGAACTGGGCTGAAGGCGCAAGTACTGTTGCAATTGGATTTAAAAACCATGCAGCCGGTGGAGGATCAACAGCTGTAGGTCAAGAAAATGTCTCTTGGGGAACAACTAACTTTACTTCAGGTTATCAAAATGTAGCTGGAGATACAAGTCAAGGTGTTGGATCTGGCGGTAGTGCAACAGCTATGGGGAAATACAATGTAGCTTCTGCAGATGCTTCAATGGCTCTTAATAGACGTACAACTGCAACAAATCAAGCTGCTACTTCAATGGGGCTTGGAACAGTTTCAGACAATGTAGGAATGTTAGCTGTTGGTGTTAACAATGCTGCAGGGCTTGGAGATACAGGTAGTGACTACTATTATGTTGATGGGTCCTATACAGGAACTGCTGCTGGTGTAGCATTTGTTGTTGGTAATGGAGATATTGACTCTAGTAATGGTGGTAGAGGATCTAATTCTTCTAATGCGTTTATTGTTAACTATGATGGTTCTGCTACTCTTGGTGGAGACCTAACAGTTAACTCAGATGCTAGACTAAAATCAAACATTCTTTCTCTTGGAAGTACCCTTGCAAAACTTTTATTAATTGATGGAAAAAGCTATACTATGAAAGCTAACGAGTCTGTTGCTAAAATAGGATTACTAGCTCAAGAAGTACAACAAGCATTTCCTGAATTAGTGAAAACTGCTAATGATCAAGACGGAACAATGTCTGTAAATTATCAAGGAATGATTCCTGTGCTTATTAATGCTATTAAAGAACAGCAAAAGCAAATTGAGGAATTAAAAGCAATGATTGATTCTAATTAATTTATTATAAAACTTACTACAGAATCAATTAATCCTTCCTTTAGTTGAAGTTCAGGATCTCCGTAAGTTTGAATATTTAAAAGTCTATTTTGTGGAGCTTCTTTTAAAATATGGCTCATCCCCTCAATAATAACTAACTGTGAATTAGAGTTTGCAGAGGAAAGTTTTTCTGCCTCATTTACTGGAATTTGAATATCCGTTGTGCCTTGAATAATTAAAATAGGGCATTTAACTTTTGTAATTTCAATCGCTGGATCGTATTTAAAACAGGAAATTAAATAGGGCTGAATGCTTGGCCTAAAAAGGGCATTGATTAATGGGGGAACACTGTCCACAATATTTCCTTTTTCAAGCTCCTCTATAATTGGAAGTGACATTGATAAAATATATGGAGGCTGGTCTGCTAGCTGTCTCCGTAATGTTGCCTGCATTGTAACTCCTGGGCCGGCCATTGAAATATATTTTTCTGCCATACCCTTTTGAGCTGCTATCATTCCGATTAAAGACCCTTCGCTATGGCCTAGAATTATTACAGAGCTGAATCTAGTGTCATTTTTTAACACTGCGATCCATTGTTCTACATCATTGATATAGTCTTCAAATCGTAATTCGCTCCTAAAAGCGGATGCGCTCTCTGCAACGCCTCTTTTATCAAATCTTAAGGAAGCTATATTGTTTTTATGAAGTCCTTCCGCTAACATTTTTAAATAATTGGGTTTTAAAGAAGGATTATTACCATTTCTGTCAGTAGGCCCAGAACCAGCTATAATTAAAACAACTGGAGGCTTTTCTATTTCAGGCAATAACAACGTCCCTTCAAGATTGCCGCTAGAAGTTTTTAAAGTGATTGCTTCTTCTTGAGCATGAATTAAACATGCTGTAAAAATCAAGAAAAAAAATAAAGATAATTGCTTCATATATAACCTTTCAAATATTATATAAATTTGAAATGCGAAGTAAAATGTCGTAAAAACTTTGGCTCCTTAACTATTTTTATTCCCTTAGCTTTTTTTCTGTTTTTCATAATTTCCTGAAAAACCTCAATCACATAATCTACATGAGATTGTGTATAAACTCTTCTTGGAATAGCAAGTCTTACTAGTTCCATTGAAGCAGGAATTAGTTCTCCTTTTGGGCCTTTTTTTCCAAACATTACCGAGCCTATTTCTGAAGCTCTAATACCTCCTTTTAAATATAAGTTACAAGCTAGTGATTGTCCTGGGAACTGATCAACAGGGATATGACTGTATAGCGCCTTTGCATCAATATAAACTGCGTGTCCTCCAACTGGAAGCATTATTGGAACGCCCATTTTAGTTAATCTCTCTCCAAGATAAGTTGTGCTTGCAATTCTGTATTGTAAATAATCTGGCTCAAAAACCTCT
>Ga0208764_10001058_pt1 | contig 17979 bp, 19 predicted proteins | sample ETNtaG_18_FD_185762 | JGI IMG/M metagenome (GOLD analysis project Ga0208764, IMG submission 185762) | Marine microbial and viral communities from oxygen minimum zone, Eastern Pacific Ocean - ETNP201302SV91 (SPAdes) (version 2) | ecosystem: Environmental > Aquatic > Marine > Oceanic ... | reverse complement strand
AAAGATATAATTTTAAAGATTTACGAAGATCTAGACACCGATAGAACAATAGAGCCGAGCGATATACATCTATATTTAATGAAAGGCATGAATAATCTAAAAAATGGAAAAGAGAATAGCGATTCTCATATTTCTATACGCACTCCTAATGTAGGGGTTTCACCAAACCATGGAAATCAAGAGGATTACGTTTCAACTATTAAGAATAAGGTGCTTACTTTTGGAATTGGCCCTGCAGGAACTGGCAAAACCTTTCTAGCCGTTGCTTTAGCAGTAGAGAAATTTGTGAGTGGAGAAGTAGAAAAGATATTGCTCGTTAGGCCGGCCGTTGAGGCAGGAGAGAAGTTAGGCTTTTTGCCTGGTGATTTGAGCCAGAAGGTTGATCCTTATCTTAGACCTTTATATGACGCATTATATGAAATGCTTGGTTTTAAAGAGACCTCTCAACTGATCGAAAGGAATATCATAGAAGTAGTCCCTTTAGCCTTTATGCGAGGCAGAACTTTAAATAATTCGTTTATTATTTTGGACGAAAGTCAGAACGCTACAGTAGAACAGATGAAAATGTTTCTAACTCGTTTTGGATTCGGATCAAAAGTAGTTGTGACGGGTGATATTACTCAAATAGACCTTCCGAAAGATACCCTATCCGGTTTGGTCCATTCTCTAGAAGTCCTAAAAGATATTGATGATGTTGGTTTGGTTGAGTTTGATTCTAAAGATGTTGTTAGACATGGGCTAGTTCAGAAGATAGTTGAAGCCTATGGAAGATACGATAAATAAGTGACCTCAATCTTTCGAGTTGAAATTAGCGGAGAGCCTTCTGAGATAATGTGTACTCAAGAAGAGGCGAGGGAGTGGTTTGAGTGCTTAAGAGAAGAATATGATGACTCACTCAATAATTTAGAAAATTGTAGGTTAAATTTAGCTTTTTTATCAAAATCTGAAATTCAAGAGATTAATAAAACCTTTGCTGGGAAAGATAAGCCTACAAATGTTTTATCCTTTCCTTCAAGCAATGACATTAGGGAAGATAATTTTTTAGGAGACATAGCAATTTGTTCAGAATTGATAAGAGAGGAGGCAACTTCTCAAGGAAAGAAGATTAATCACCATTTAATCCATATTTTTGTGCACGGAGTTTTACATCTACTAGGTTTTGATCATGATCAAAGTTCTAATGCAGAGAAGATGGAGTCCCTAGAAGTTAGAATCCTAAGCAAAATAGGTGTTGCCGATCCGTATTAAAAACATCTATGATGTGCATGTGTTTATAAATTGAGGCGTTAATGAACGACGAGCCCCCAAGTACTTCAGCTGAGTCTAGCAATAGACTTGGCATAAGAAAGAAAATCAGAGATAAGATTAAAGAGGTTTACCAAAACTTTTCTTACAAACCACAAAATAAACAGGAGCTTGCAGGATCTATAAGGGATTCTAGCGAGAGAGGTGTTCTTGAAAAGGGAACATTAAACATGATAGAGGGAGCCCTAAGGGTTTCTACAGATAAAGTTAGAGACATCATGATACCAAAACCTCAGATGGTTTATGTTGACAGTGAAGAGCGTCCTGAAGACTTTTTGCCTAGGGTTGCTGAGTCAAGTCACTCAAGGTTTCCTGTAATAAACACTGAATTAGACAAAATAGAGGGTATTTTGCTGGCAAAAGACCTTCTCCCCTTCTTTTCCTCTGGAAATATTGAGGATTTTGAACTTTCTAAGAATATTAGACCTGCGATTCTAATACCGGAAAGCAAGAAGCTTAATATCTTGCTTGATGAGTTAAGGGCAGGAAGGAATCATATGGCTATAGTTTTAGATGAGTATGGAGGAATCACTGGTCTAGTAACTATTGAAGATGTTCTAGAAGAGATTGTAGGAGAAATTGAAGATGAAACCGATGAAGATAGCGGAACTTTGATCAAAGAAATCGCTAAAGGTGAATATTTAGTATCTGCGTTAACTCCTATAGAGACCTTTAATGAAAAGTTTGATTCAAATCTTAGCGATAAAGACTTCGATACCGTGGGGGGGATTGTTATGCACCACTTTGCTAGATTTCCTAAACCTAATGACGCAATCAATATAGATAATCTCAGATTCGTTATAAATTCTCTGGAAAGAAGAAGAATTAAAAGAATAAAAGTTTCAAAGATAGCCTAATTTTCCTTTCTTAACATACCTTCTCTATTTAAGATGAAGCTTATGCTCAAAACTTACATCATTGCAGTTCTTTTAGGCTTGCTCTTTTCTTTGGGCTTTGCTCCTAACGACCTGTGGTTTATTTCTATATTTTCGCTAACTTGTCTGCATTATCTAATTCAAGAAGCTAATAAGAAAGAGCTTTTTTGGATCGGATATTCTTTTGGATTTGGTTTATGGTCTATAGGGATTTCATGGTTGTATGTAAGTATTTACTTCTATGGAAACCTAGGTTTTATATTATCAATATTTTTAACAGTAATTTTTATAGGAATACTTTCTCTTTACTCAGGTGTATCTTTACTGCTCTATCATTACTTAAGATCTAATTCTAAAATTAGCATATTATTTTCTTTACCCATTGCATGGATAGTTATTGAATTTTTAAGATCAATATTATTTACCGGGTTCCCTTGGTTAATATCTGGCACGATGTTAGCAGACACTTTAATAGATGGTTGGACCCCAATAATTGGAGCTCAGGGAAATACATTTTTACTATTACTTCTTTCCTCATTCATATTTTTATTTATTAAAGAAATTAAACAGTTCAAAACCGCCCTACTCCCCGCAATTTTCATTTTTATATTGCTGGTCTCAAGTTTTAGTCTAAAAAAGATTGAGTGGACAAAATTTGATGGTTCGTTAAAGGCATCAATCATTCAAACAAATCTTGAATTGGAAGATAAATGGAGTTCACTAGGAGTTGTTAAGACTAAAAGCATGATGGAGAGGGCTATAAATGATGGCGATGAAGGAGAAATTATAGTTTTTCCGGAAACAGCACTCATTTTTAGCCAAAATGAGATAAAAGACTGGCTCGCTTATATAGATCATAAAGCAGAACAAAAAAGTATAACCCTCATAACAGGAATTATTGAGAGAGAAGGAGAATTTAAGGTTAGAAATAGAATTTTGGGCTTAGGACTAGCAAATTCCCATTATGACAAAGTAAAGCTGGTGCCATTTGGAGAATTTATTCCTTTTGAGGGTATAACAGGTAATTTGTTTGATATTTTAGGTCTTCAATTGACTAACACCCTTCCTGGAGAGCATGTAAAATCAATAAATGCAGGAAACATAAGGGTTTCAGCAAGTATTTGCTATGAGATTGCTTTTCCTGAGCTAATAAGAAAGACTGCTTCTGAAAGCAATTTAATAGTTACCATAAGCAATGATACTTGGTTTGGAAGTTCATATGGCCCTATTCAGCACCTAGAAATAGCTCAAAATAGGGCTTTAGAGCATAAAAAGACACTTTTAAGGTCTACAAATAGCGGAATTAGTGCATTTATATCAAAAAATGGTGAAATAATTGAAAACCAAGGTTATTTTGAAGAAAAGTTACTAAAAAAAGAGATAAACTTATACAAAGGTAAGACTTTCTATGCAAAGTATGGAAATTTGCCACTTTTTATAATAATAAGTGTTATATTTCTTTATATTGTAATAAAAAAGAGAAAATTAGATAATTTAGGTAGATAATTTTTAAATAAAGAACATATGTCACATTATATATCTAAGAAAATACCAGTAATAACAATATTATTTCTTATTTTTCTTAATTCTTGCTCTACTGTAATGATAGATAAAAGCTTAAAATACAATAAAAACAAGGTTATAGATGATATATTAGCTATAGATGAGTCATATAGTGACCTTGAGTCACTTTTATATGTAAGCATTGAAGATCAAAATATGTACCTTTTAAGAAAAGGTACAATTTATAAGGCTTTTAAGATTTCTAGCTCCTATTATGGTACAGGTAGTGAAGCAGGTAGCCTAAAAACCCCACTTGGGAAGCATGAAATATATAAGAAAATAGGTGAAACCTTACCTATAAATGCAATATTAAAGGGAAGAGTTTGGAATGGAGCTATTGCAAATGTTATTACTGAGGAGATAGATACAGAGTTTGATCATGTAACTTCAAGGATTTTATGGCTAGATGGCCTAGAAAAAGGTAAAAATAAAGGTTTAGGGGTTGATTCAAGGTCAAGGTACATTTATATACATGGTACGGCGGAAGAGGGGCTAATAGGGAAACCTGCTTCGGATGGATGCATAAGGATGTATAATTCAGAAGTAATAGAACTATTTGACTTAGTTGGTGAGAAAGACCAAGTTTGGATATATTAAGTTTTTAACTACTAATAAAGGATTGTTATGAAGAAATTATTTATATTTTTGTTACTAATTACAGGAAATTATATTTACTCGGACTGTCCCGAGGTCTTAGATCATGAAATTAGGCTATTAGACTCTTCAGAATCTGAAAATCTTTGTAAGTACAAAGACAAAGTAATTTTGGCTGTCAATGTAGCAAGCAGATGTGGTTTCACTTATCAATATGAATCTTTGCAAAACCTTTACAATAAGAATAAGGAAGAAGATTTTATAATATTAGGCTTTCCATCTAGAGATTTTATGTTTCAGGAGTATAGCGATGAATCCAAAGTGAAGGATTTTTGTAGTACAGAATATGGAGTAACCTTCCCGTTGTTTGCTACTTCTTCTGTAAAGGGTAGAAAGGCAAATACTTTCTTCAAGGCTTTAACTGAAAAATCTGGAGTTAAGCCTGGTTGGAATTTTCACAAGTATCTAATATCAAGAAATGGGGATGTTACTAGCTTTGATACTAAGGTAGAGCCTGATAGTGAAAATTTAGCGAATGCAATATCTAAGTTACTATAAGAAAGTAAGCACTTACTATCTTCTATAGACCTTTATTATAGCTCTAATATATCTATACCCTGTTCTTTAGCATTAATAATTACGTCAGCTTTTCGGTTAGAAAAGATTCCATTTTCTACAACTCCAGGGATGTTGTTTAACTTTTCTTCCAGTTCAAAAGGAACCTCTATAGGGAAATTGTGTACATCTATAATTTGATTCCCGTTATCTGTAATAAAGCCATTCCTATATACAGGCTTTCCTCCCATTTTCATGATTTCCCGAGATATAGCACTTCGGGCAATTTCTAATACTTCTATTGGTAAAGGAAATTTACCAAGCAAATCTGCATGTTTACTTTCATCAACAATGCATATAAATTTGATAGAAGAATAAGCTAGTATTTTTTCTCTAGTAAGAGCGCCTCCTCCTCCCTTTATTAGTTCAAATCTATCGTTAAATTCATCAGCCCCGTCAATATAGAAGTCAATCGAATGCACTTCATTTAAACCTAGTACCTTAATTGACGAATTCAAGTTGTTTTCTGTAGTAATAGAGCTACACACAGCTCCTTTTATGTCTATGTCTGCAGAATTTAGTTCTTCTATGAAGAAATTAGTGGTTGAACCTGTTCCTATGCCTAAAACACTATCTTTATTAAGATTAGGTGCAATTAAGTCAAAAGCTGCTTTAGCAGAATTCTTCTTTTTAGTGTCTTGACTCATAAAATGCTTCTTTTAATGAATAATATTAAGCTATCAGTATAATAGCGCGCTTTGCTACCATGCAGCTAGTATAGATTAATGATTTCTAATAAGTTAAAAGCATACAATAAGCTAATCAGGGCATCTAATGTATATGATGTTGCTGAAGTAACGCCTATTACCAAGGCAAATAACCTATCAAAATCATTAAAGAATAATATATTTCTTAAAAGAGAAGACTTGCAACCTGTTTTTTCGTTCAAACTTAGAGGCGCTTATAACAAAATATCAAAGATTAAGAAGAGTGGTTCAAGTAGAACAGTAATAGCAGCTTCTGCAGGCAACCATGCGCAAGGTGTTGCCTATTCAGCTAAAAAACTAGGTCTAAAATCCATAATTGTTATGCCTATTACTACACCGTTAATAAAGATTAACGCTGTTAAGGGTTATGGAGGCAAAGTGATCTTATTTGGCGATAACTTCGATGAGGCCTATGACAAAGCAACTTCTTTAGCCAAGAAAGAAAATTATACTTTCATACATGCTTACGATGATAAGGATGTTATTGCTGGGCAGGGGACTATTGGGAAAGAGATTATTGAACAAACAGATTCTAAAATTGAAGCTATTTTTGTGCCTGTAGGCGGAGGAGGTTTATTAGCGGGAGTAGGGTCATATATTAAATCGGAGCATCCTGAAATTAAGATAATTGGCGTTGAACCAGATGATGCTGCATGTCTAGATTTAGCTTTTAGGCATAATAAAAGATTATCACTTAAAGAAGTTGGTCTTTTTGTCGATGGCGTGGCAGTTAAGCAGATTGGCAAATTAAACTTTTCGTTAATCAAAGAATGGCTAGATGATGTAGTAACTGTTTCTATAGATGAAGTATGTGCATCGGTTCAAGATACTTTCCAAGAAACAAGAACTATTCCTGAGCCCGCAGGTGCATTAGCTTTAGCAGGTCTAAAAAAATTCGTTAAATCGAAAGGCCTTAAGAACAAGAACCTTATAGCAATTAACTCTGGAGCAAATCTAAATTTTGACAGGCTAGGCCATATTGTCGAAAGAGTTCAGCTAGGAGAGAATAAAGAAGTTCTTTTTAGCGTTAAAATTCCAGAAGAGAAAGGAAGTTTCAGAAAGTTTTGCAAGCTTCTCGGAAAAAGAATGATCTCTGAATTCAATTACAGAGCTGAAGACAGCGAAGAAGCAACTATATTTGTAGCCTGTAGGTTTAATGACTCGAAACAGAGAGTTAAATTGATGAGACATCTGAGATCGAAAGGTTATTCACCTAAAGATTTGTCGGAAAATGAAGTAGCAAAATTGCATATTAAACATATGGTTGGGGGAAGGGCCCCTGAATCAGTTTCTGAAAAAGGAGAATATCTATTTAGAGTAGAATTTCCTGAGAGGCCAGGAGCATTAGTAGATTTCTTAGACAGGTTAAGTGATAACTGGAACATTACTCTTTTCCATTATAGGAACCAAGGCTCAGCGTACGGAAGAATCTTAGTGGGGTTTGAATGTCAGACAAAGAATTATTCTAAATTAACAAAATATTTAGATAAAACTGGCTTTAGATTTTGGGAAGAAACTGAAAACTCTGCTTACAAATCTTTTTTAAAATAATTTATTTTTTAAAGTTAAGAAATTGATTCGGCGTTAAACAAGCGTCTGCCTTTATGTCATGTATCTCTGGTAAGCAATTCTCAACTTCTTGAAAGTCATACGCAAGAATTATTAATTTAGTTTTTTCCTTTTTTGAAAGATAACTTAAAGTTTTGTCGTAAAACCCTCCGCCCATCCCAATCCTATTTCCTAAAGAATCAAAACATACACATGGTAAAAAAATAATATCCAGTTTGTTTAAATCAATGATCTTAGGCAAGCTTGGTTCGGGTATACCGAATCTATTCTTTGTAAGAGAGCTTTTTTCTTTAAAAAGAGCAAATTCAATTCTCTTGTTTTTTTCATCCTTAGAAATTATAGGTAAAAAACATTCAGACCCATCTTGAAAGAAGTAAGAAATTAATGAAGTGGTTAAAATTTCTCCATTGACCGGCCAATAAAGCGCTACTTTATTTGTGTTGTAAGAGTCTCCAACAGACTCCCATAATTGAACAAGAGATTTTTCTGAATCTAACCTTTCTTTTTTTGAAAGGCTTTTTCTTTTCAAGGAGATTTCTTTTCTGAGACTATCTTTCGTATTCATTCACGAGGAGTTTCCCAGATTACCGTTGTTATTTACTGCCCTGAACCGTAAAGTTCAAGGCGGTGATTTTGTAAATTTATCAGGCTTCCCAATTTTGGGCATGCACAACAAGAATTTTCCAAAATCTCCTAATTTTTTTATATCGGCTCGAGAGTAGTAAAAACTATCGAATAAACCAGGAAACTTAAGAAAGTATAACCCAATATTAAACTTATAAAGATAAACTTTTTAACTGACTTTTTACCTCTTCCGTTAGGCTATCAACTGAAGGAGAATCTTCTGAGTTTGCTTGAGGATTAGATAGGTTCTTTAAATATTCATTTGTTATGTTGAGTGCAGTTATTATGGCTGTTTTTTTCTCATCTAAGCCAGACCCTTCTTTTATCTCCCTAAGCTTTTCATCTAGAAACACAGCTGCCTGCTTAACGGCTTCAGCCTCTTCCGCAGGGCAAGCAATTTTATAGTTGGAGTCTAGAATCTTTACAGTTGTTACGTCTTTTGCCATTTTTAATCTTTATAACGTTTAATAATTTGGGATATACCTTTTTTTGCTTTATCTAGTGATTCTTCTAAATCTCTATTTTCTTTTCTAAGCGTAGAATTTTTAGTGGAAAGGTCCTCATTCACTTCCTTGAGTTGTTGGCTTACTTTTATAAGTTGCCTTACTTCCGTCTCTAGTTTTTGAAATTTTTCTTCTGACATTCTCTATTTCTTTTATCTAAGTTTAACTTTCAACTGTTTTTCTTGCTACCATGATTTAACTTTAAGTATAAAATTACAGCGTATGTTGGATAAGCAATTTAATTTTTCAGAAAGAAGGTCTGAATTATCGAAAAAAGTTTTAGATGATTCTGCCATTATAGTCGCATCTTCTCCTGTTAAATCTAGAATCTCAGACACTGACTATCTTTATAGACAGGATAGTAACTTTTATTATCTATCTGGATATGAAGAGCCTGAATCTATACTTTTAATTAGACCTTATGCCAAAAAAGATAACTTCATTATCTTTTGTCGAGATCGAGACCCTCTAAAAGAACAATGGGATGGGTTTAGATCAGGTCAAAAGGGAGCTGTTAAAGACTTTGGGGCCAACAAGTCTTTAAGTATTTCTTCTGCGGACTCTTTAATGCCTGAGTTGTTAGAAGGAGCTAAGAATATATATTATTCGATGAGCTCTCCTTGTGGCTTGGACAAAAGAATAAATGCATGGGTTGATCAGATAAGACTTAACACGAGGGCTGGTGCAGAACCACCTCAAAATTTGCTCTCTTTAGATTCAATAATTCATGAGATGAGATTGCTGAAATCAGATGAAGAAATTGAAGTCATGAAACAGGCTGCAGAGATAACAACCGAAGCTCACATAAGGGCCATGAAAGCAGTAAAACCAGGTATGTTTGAGTATCAACTTGAAGCAGAGTACCTCTATGCTTTTAATAAGAATGGAGCTAGAGCTCCAGCCTATAACTCTATAGTTGGCGGAGGGAATAATGCTTGCATATTGCATTACGTAGAGAACAACAGTGAGCTTAAAGATGGAGATGTGGTTTTAGTAGACGCAGGTTGTGAGTACAAATATTACGCCTCAGACGTCACTAGGACATTTCCTGTGAATGGCTCCTTTACTGAAGAACAAAAACAAATTTATTCAGTTGTGTTGGAAGCTCATAAACAGTCAATGGACCAACTCCAACCTGGCAATAAATGGAATTTGGCGCACGAAAAATCAGTAGAAGTTATTGTAGAAGGGTTGATTGATTTAGGAATAATTAAGAGCAGTAAACAAGAGGCAATAGATACGGGAGAATATTCAAAATTTTACATGCATAGGATAGGGCATTGGCTTGGAATGGATGTCCATGATGTGGGAAGTTATAAGCAAGACGGAGACTGGAGAGATCTTGAACCAGGAATGGTTATGACCATAGAGCCAGGTATCTATATTTTGGATTCATTAGAAGGGGTTGAAGATAAATGGAAAGGAATAGGTGTACGTATTGAAGACGATGTTCTTGTAACCAAGGAAGGTTTTGAAGTCTTAACTCCTGACATTCCAAGATCTATTGAAGAAGTAGAAAGCACCGTTCAATCCTAAGTGAAATACGAAGCTATTATTGTTGGAGGCGGCGTAGCAGGAGCATCGCTTGCTCTTTTATTGGGGCAGGCTGGAATGAGAATATGTTTATTGGATAAAGGGACTCCATCTAGCTTGCATCAATCTGATCTTTTTAAAGGTAAAACAGCTTCGTTAAATCTAGCCTCCATAGATTTGTTTAAAAAGATGGGAATATGGGAAAAGGTCGATCAGCACTCTAAAGAATTCACAAATATTGAAGTTTGGGACTCTGAAGGATCTTCTGCCATTACTTTTAATGCTCAAGATATTTCAGAAAGTAAATTGGGTAAGGTTGCTCATAATAATAATATATTGAGCTCAATATTTGATTTACTTCGTAAGCTTCCAAACATAGATATTTTGGAGAAGGAGTCAGTGCTATCAATTAATAATGGCACGGAGTCGATTGAGATAAAAACAGACTCCGGATTAGATTTAATGGCTAATTTGGTTGTGGGCTCTGATGGGTCAATGTCATCAATTAGAAGCTTATCGTCCATACCTATACGAACCTGGAGCTATGAACAGACAGCTATTGTTTCTCTATTGGAGTCAGAAATACCCATTAATAAAACCGCCTATCAAATTTTTACCAGCACCGGACCTATAGCTTTGCTTCCGGTGACCGTAGAAGGGGAAGACTTGGCCTCTTTGATTTGGTCTGCTGATAAAGTTTATGCAGAAAAATTATTAACTTTAGAAGATTCTGAGTTTTTAGAAGAATTAAAACTTAAGACAGAAGGTAAACTAGGTTACTTCAAGATTCGTGAAGCAATATCTTCATTTCCACTTCATCAATTACATGCGAAAGAGTATTTTGCAGACAGGACTGTCCTAGTTGGGGATTCAGCTCATACTATACATCCTCTTGCAGGGCAGGGTTTAAATCTAGGTTTATCTGACGTAATAGACCTTTCTGAAAGAATATTATCACTTAGGAGAGAGGGAAGAGATATTGCAGACGCGAAAATGTTAAAAGCCTATAGCGATTCGAGAGAGAAAGTAAACCTTAGGATGATGGCATTGATGGAGGGTTTTAAGAGGGGCTTCGGATCTATGAATCCCTGGGTAAAGCTAGCAAGAAACGTTGCTTTCAGTGTTGCAAACGAAACTAAATTCTTAAAAAAGAAGTTTATTAAGGAAGCTGCGGGTATTACTTAATTTTTGATTCTGTATAGAGAACGTGTTTTCTTATAACGGGATCAAATTTTTTAATTTCCATTTTATCTGGCATCGCAGATTTATTTTTATCCGTTGTGTAAAAATGTCCGGTACCTGCTGAAGAGACTAGTCTTATTTTTTCTCTCATATCTTTTCTCCTCGAGCTCTTATATCTGCAAGAACTTTATCTATACCATTCTTATCAATTGTCCTCATCCCGTTAGCAGATACAGTTAAGCTGATATACCTGTTTTCAGATTCAACCCAAAACTTGTGCTTATGCAGGTTTGGCTGGAAAGTTCTCTTAGTGCGATTCTTGGCATGAGAAACATTATTACCGGCTTGAGGCTTTTTCCCAGTTACTTGACAGATTTTCGACATAGTACTTTTATAAATTTTCTATAATGAAGGCGCGTTTTATACCAGAACCACTACCAGCAAGCAAGATTAAGACTGTATAATCCTTCATTTTTTAAAATAGAATTTTGAATTCATTAGCAAATAAAAACGTTTTATTAGGCGTAACTGGCGGTATAGCAGCTTATAAGTCAGCCGAAATAGTTAGGCATCTGAAGAAATCAGGGAGTTCTGTTCGTGTTGTTATGACCGAGTCTGCTAAAGAATTTATTACTCCTCTAACTTTACAAGCTTTATCCGGAAACAGAGTTTCTAGTGAGCTTCTTGATGCAGAAGCAGAGGCTGCTATGGGTCACATTGAGTTAGCTAAATGGGCTGACGGCATACTTATAGCTCCTACTACTGCAAATTCTTTGGCTAGATTGGCTTCTGGAAGAGCGGATGATCTACTTTCAAGTATAACTCTTGCTTTTGATGGCCCTATTTCTTTAGCTCCAGCAATGAATCAGGCTATGTGGAGTGATAAAAGAACTCAGGAGAATTTAGATAGTCTAATTAGTAAGGGCTTTAAAGTTTGCGGACCAGGTTCAGGCGAGCAAGCATGCGGAGATATTGGATTAGGGCGAATGTTAGAACCTATAGAAATATTGGAATTGTTCTCTTCTTCCTTTACTCAAGGCGCAATGTCAGGAAAGAACGTATTAATAACTGCAGGCCCTACGCAAGAGCCAATTGACCCCGTTAGATTTATTACTAATAAAAGTTCAGGAAAAATGGGTTATAGCCTGGCTGAAGCTGCTATTGAGTCAGGAGCAAGAGTTACGTTAATCAGCGGACCCGTTAACTTAGAAACTCCTCCCAATTGTCATAAGGTCTCTGTAGAGACTGCTAAAGAAATGCATGAGGCTGTTATGCACCATATAAAAGGCAAAGACGTTTACATCGGCACAGCTGCTGTTTCTGATTACAGTCCTGCAGAAGTTAAGAATTCTAAAATCAAAAAAGATGGTAGTAGGTCTCCATTAAATCTAAAGCTTAAAGAAAATCAAGATATCTTAAAGTCCGTTAGTGGTTTAGAAGAAAGACCTTATGTTGTTGGATTTGCAGCGGAAACAGATGGCCTAATAGAGAACGCAGAAAACAAGCTTAAAAATAAAGGACTAGATCTAATTGTGGCTAATGATGTGTCTAATGAAGAAATCGGATTTGATTCTGATGAGAATGAAGTTACTCTAATAACCAAGACAGATCAACAACTTATACCAAGACAGAGTAAGAAGAAGATTTCAAAGAAAATAGTAGAGTTTATTTCTAGGAGGATTAATGAGCAAAATAACTAGACCCGAAAAGGTAGGAGTTTCATCAGAAAAACTTGAGAATATAGGAGAGTCCATGCGCTCCCTAATTGAAGCGAAGAAAATTCCAGGGACGGTCACTTTAGTGGCCAGAAGAGGAGAGGTTGTTCATTTTGAAGCGAATGGAATGAGAGATATAGAAAGAGGCCTACCAATGGAAAAAGACACTATCCATAGGATCTATTCTCAATCTAAGCCAATTACAGGAGCTGCATTGATGATGCTCTTTGAGGAAGGCAAGTTTCTAATGACTGACCCAATCTCAAGATATTTCCCTGAGTTTTCTGAAATGCAGGTATTCGCAGGTGAAGAAGGAGGCAAGATGAAGACTGAAGCAGCTTCTTCTCCTATTACCATTCAGCAACTTGCTACGCACACCTCAGGCCTGTCTTACTCTTTTATGCCCGGACCTGTAGGCTCTATGTATGTTTCCGAAGAGACTGAACGTGGGCTAGGAAATGTTCCAAGTGCTGGAGGAGAGTTCTTCACCAGCGGCACTAAACCACCTTTTAATAACCTAAGAGAATGGACCAAAGCACTGGCAGATCTTCCTTTAGTAGCTCAACCAGGAACTATCTGGAATTACAGTGTGGGCATGGATGTCATGGGTGCTTTAATAGAAGAGCTCTCTGGAAGGACATTTGGCGAGTTCTTAGAAGAGAGAATCTTTGGCCCTTTAGGCATGGAAGATACAGGTTTTATGGTTCCAGAAGAAAAACTCGATAGGTTTGCTGCGAACTATGGTCCCATTCCAGAAAATATGATGTTAATGGATGATCCTGAGAAGTCAGGCTACAGAACTCCGCCCCAACTTGAGTCCGGCGGAGGGGGTTTAGTAAGTACTGTAGGAGATTATCTAAAATTTGCTCAGATGTTATTAAATAAAGGTGAATACGAGGGAAAAAGATATTTGGGGAAAAAGACGGTTGAGTATATGACTTCTAATCATATGGGTTCGGAGAGTGCTGATGAAGGCTTAACCAACTTATTTAATATGCTTGGAAGTGGTTATAGAGTTAGGGGCATGGGTTTTGGTGTTACAGGATCTGTTGTTGTAAATCCAGCTCTTTCTGGATTACCAGTTTCAGAAGGTGTTTATAGTTGGGGTGGGGCTGCAAGCACACACTTTTGGATTGATCATAAAGAAGATCTTATAGGTATTGTTCACACTCAACTTTTGCCAGACGGAACATACCCAGTAAGAGAGCTTATGCAGTTAGCTACATATCAGGCTATTATTGAGTAGAAGTTAAAAAAAAGACGCATTAAGCGTCTTTTTAAGTTTTGAGTTTCTACTATTTATCTTCAGAAGTTTCTTCTTCTGCAGGAGCTTCTTCAGCAGGAGCTTCCTCTTCAACAGGGGCTTCTTCAGCCACAGCTTCTTCAGCAGGAGCTTCCTCTTCAACAGGGGCTTCTTCAGCCACAGCTTCTTCAGCAGGAGCATCAGCCGCTGGAGCAGCTTTTGTTTTATTCCCGAAACGTTTTCTGAATTTATCAACCCTTCCACCAGTGTCTACAAGCTTTTGCTTACCTGTATAAAAAGGGTGGCAATCCGAACAGACATCTAACTGTAAATCTTCTGCTAGAGTTGATTTGATTTCAATTACGTTACCGCAACTGCAAGTTGCTTTAATTTCTTTATAATCTGGATGTATACTTTCTTGCATCTTATTAAGTTTCAAATTTAGATCGCGCACTATACACCAGACCAAGAAAACAAGGCAAATGCTAATATGGAGTCAATAGGTTTAGAATAAGTTTATGTCTGTACAACAAGTAGAAGTTTTAGTGCCAATACCAATATTAGAGAAGTTTTCTTACTTGTTACCCTCTCAATACAAAGACAGTCCCCCAAGGCCAGGAACCAGAGTAATAGTGCCGTTTGGAAACAGAAATCTTGTTGGCGTTGTGTGGGACGTTAGAAAAAACATTACCGCAAAGGGCAGAAAGTTAAAGAATATAAAAGAGGTATTGGATCATAAACCTTTATTGGACAAAGAGTCTTTAGAGTTAGCTGATTGGGCATCTCGTTACTATCACTACCCTCTAGGTGATGTTATTTCTTATTTCTTTCCTCCTCCTATAAGAAAAGGAAAAGAGGCAAAATTTGCAGAGGTTAAATTTCTAGAATTGACTAGCAAGGGCGATTTCTTAAATATAGATGACCTTTCCAAAGCTCCTAATCAAAAGAAACTGATCGAGGTACTAAAGGATAAGAGGGAGCTATCTCAAAAGGCTGCGGCAGCTTATGGAGTCAATACGTCTTCGATCAATGCATTAATCGATAAAGGTCTAATTTCAAGATACGTTAGAGAACTATCCCCTTATAAAAAGGAAGAAGTTCCAGATGTGGGCAGTGCAAAGAAAAAATTGAATGAGGAACAAAAGTTTGCGGTTGATTCTATTATTAAGTCAGAAAACCGTAATAAAGTTTTCCTTTTAAATGGAATTACAGGAAGCGGAAAAACAGAAGTTTATCTTCAAGCTATCCAAGAAGTAATAAAGAAAGGCAAACAAGCCCTCATCTTAATTCCTGAAATAGGTCTAGCCCCTCAAGCTGAAGAAAGATTTAAGAAATACTTTGGCGAAAGAGTTTTATCGTTTCACTCTGCTAAGAATGATAGAGAAAAGGTAGATGCTTGGCTGGGAGCCTCAAAAGGGTTGATAGATATTATTATTGGCACGAGATCAAGCGTATTCATGCCCATGAAGGATATTGGAATAATTGTTATTGATGAGGAGCATGATTTATCTTATAAGCAAGTAGATAGGTTTAGATATTCAGCAAGAGATATAGCTCTTTATAGGGCTAAAATAGAGAAAATACCTGTAGTTTTAGCTTCAGCAACTCCTTCACTAGAGACCCTCAATAATTCATTAGAAGGAAAATACGAAATATTGAATTTGACTAAAAGAGCTACTGGAGCAAGTCTTCCTAAATATTTACCCGTTGATCTAAGAGGTAAAGAATTAAAAGAAGGTTTTAGTGATGAGTTGATTGAAACCAGCGAAGAAGAATTAGAAAAAGGTAATCAAGTTCTTATTTTCTTAAATAGACGAGGCTACGCACCTTCCTTAATTTGCAAAACATGTGGATGGTTATCGAATTGTGATAGATGTGATGCACTTATGACGATACACAAAAGACCCCCGAAATTACAATGTCATCATTGCGAATCTCAAAAGGATGAGCCGAAAGTATGTCCTTCTTGCCAATCTAACGACTTCTTATCTTATGGTTACGGAACAGAAAGAATAGAAGAATTTCTTAACAAGAGATTTTCGAAATTTCCTGTTCTTAGAATAGATAGCGATTCAACAAGAAAAAAAGAATCTATGAATGAATATCTTGATTTAATTAATTCAGGTAGGCCGATGGTTCTCTTGGGAACACAATTACTTGCTAAAGGACACCATTTTCCTAACGTAACTCTTGTAGGAATACTGGATGCAGATTCTGGATTATTTAGTGCAGACTTTAGAGGCAGTGAGAGGGTTGCTCAACTAATGACACAGGTGGCTGGTAGAGCAGGCAGAGATAAAAAGCCAGGGAAAGCAATTCTGCAGTCTTATTGTCCTGATCACCCGCAAATAGAAGAACTCATTAAAGGTAGCTATGAGAGCTTCGCTAAAAATTTATTGTTAGAAAGGAAATCTGCTAAGTCGCCGCCTTTTACTTTTCAAGCCAAGATCCAAGCTGAGTCCGCTAATAGTTATGTAAGTAGAGATTTCATAAAAGCCCTTATCAATAAACTAAAGAAATCTAAGACTTACCCTAAAGATATTAGAGTTATAGGGCCTCTTCCTGCAATTATGGAAAAAAAATCTGGAGTTTATAGGTGGGAGTTGAGTGTTCTTTCAGGTAGCAGAAACTCATTACATAAGTTCTTAGATCTAAGTCAAGCCAGTTTATATAACCCAAAAACCAGCAAGAAAGTGCGTTGGTCTATTGATGTAGACCCTTTATCTTCAATTTAAATCTACACCAGTTAATTCAGAGCTTATAGACCATAATTTCTCTGCTTGCTCTTCGCTTTTGGCTGCACCTAGAAGTTTCTCAATTTTACAATCGACAAAATATTCACCAGTAACTGCTTCAACTTCCGGAGAGACACATAGATAAATTGATGTTTCTGCCCCTTTATCAGTCTTTTTAGCAAAAGGCCTGCCAAGATTCATCAACAATCTTACGAAGGATCCTTTATTGTTTAATCCTATACCAGTATCTACGTATCCTGGGTGTAGGCAATTAACGGTAATGTTATTATTTTTAACTTTAGAGGCTAAACTTCTAGTAAAAAGAATGTTAGCTAATTTAGATTGTCCGTAAACTTTGAAGGGTTTGTAGTCTTCTTTAGATTGGAGATCTTCAAAATTAATTTCTTTCACAAATCTATAACCCATGGAGGCAACATTCACAATCCTTTTCCCTCCAGACTCAATCATTTTTTCAATTAATGATAATGTAAGGGTGAAATAAGCTAAGTGATTTACGGAAAATACCTCTTCTAGTCCATCAACAGTCTCTGCTCTCTCTCGATTCATAATCCCCGCGTTATTGAGAAGTATATGTAGAGGTTTGCCTAGAGATAGAAATTGATCCGCAGCTTTCTTTACCTCGCTGAGCGAAGATAAATCAGCAATAATAGCCGTAGCCTCTCTACCTGTCTCTGACATTAGTTCTTGCTGTAATTTTTCTGCTTTTTCTTTATTCCTGGCAATAAAAACAATCTCAGCCCCCATTTTATTGAGAGATTTAGCTGCTTCGAGCCCAATTCCATTGGTTGCCCCTGTTATTAAACAAACTTTATTTTCTAAATTTTCATTCATGGTCTTTGCCTTTTTCTATTCTGAGTATAAGATTAGTGGGGTGAGTCTATACGATAAATACGTACTTCCAAAATTTCTAAATTGTGCTTGTGGTTCAAAGCCAATAACCTACCAAAGAAAGAAGGTAGTTCCTTTGTCAGAAGGAAATGTATTAGAGGTGGGGATAGGTTCGGGTCTTAATCTTCCTTACTACGACCATTCTAAAATCGATCAAATATGGGGCCTAGACCCTTCTGAAGAACTCAGTGTCATGGCAAAAGAGACGGCGAAAGAAGAAGGTCTAGACATTAACTTTATATCTTGCGGGGCAGAAGAAATTCCTCTTCCAGACAATCATTTTGATAGTGTATTGATTACTTACACC
>Ga0208764_10001053_pt1 | contig 18028 bp, 13 predicted proteins | sample ETNtaG_18_FD_185762 | JGI IMG/M metagenome (GOLD analysis project Ga0208764, IMG submission 185762) | Marine microbial and viral communities from oxygen minimum zone, Eastern Pacific Ocean - ETNP201302SV91 (SPAdes) (version 2) | ecosystem: Environmental > Aquatic > Marine > Oceanic ... | reverse complement strand
TCTCATCATAATCCCTTCTAAGCAAAGGGTCCGAAAGGAGTTCATAGGCCTCGCAAAGTTCCTGAAATTTTCTAGCGGCCTCATCAGATGGCAAAGATGTGGTGTCTGGATGTAATGCTTTACTAAGACGGCGAAATGCTCCTCTTAGCATCATTGCATCAGCAGACTGAGATACTCCCAGCAATTCGTAGTAACTTCTGGGAGGAGTCAAACCCTCAAAATCTCATTATCCATAAGAAGAACCAACCGAATCGTCTCTATTACAAAATCCTCTGAAAAAGAAGCAATTCATATGACTCTTCCCGCCAATTTCAATGCCTCATATTCTTCATTATGGGATCAGATGCGTTGGGAGCCATCAGCACAACAAATTGAACAATTCATTGCTCTTCAACAACTGCTAAATAATTTCAACTCACAGTTGAATTTGACTAAACTCGTAGATGGTGAAGACTACTGGATCGGCCAAATCTTTGATAGCTTGTGGCCCTTCCAAAAAGAGCTAACAACGCCTCATCAATTGCGTAATTGCATAGATGTAGGTACTGGTTGTGGATTTCCAGGGTTAGCGATAGCGATCTGCCTCCCAGGGGCAAAAGTCACACTTGTTGATTCCACTAGAAAGAAAACTACTGCCTTAAAAGAAATAATCAGAGAACTGGATCTGAGTTCACGAATCAATATTCTTACTGAACGCATTGAAGTGACAGCCCACAGAAATACCTACAGAGGGCAATTTAATTTTGCAATGGCTAGGGCTGTCGCCAATGCAACAGTAACCGCAGAATATTTAATCCCACTATTAAAAATCGATGGAGAAGCTTGTCTATATCGAGGTAAATGGAATCAAGAGGAAGAGAAAAGTCTCTTGCAAGCCCTAATTCTTCTAAAAGGGAAGATCAGCAAAATTCAAGAGCTCGAACTCCCGGCCAATCGAGGAATAAGGCATTTCATCCGTCTTAAATCGGAATCACCTTGTCCAACCAAGTATCCAAGGCCAACAGGGGTACCTACTAAAAAACCCTTAGGAATTAGGCAATAGATAATCTCTGATTAGGGCTTCCACCAATTCGACTCCTTAATTTACGAAGCAAATCAGGGATCTCATCACGCCAAGGACTTTTGAAAAGCACCTTTTTCAATGCATCCTCGCTAATCTCTACGTCTAAAGCATCTGCATTTTCACCTGGGAACCAGTGACTTGCATTACCAAGCAAACCATAACGAGCTTTTGCATAACCTTCCATATCCCAAGCTTCAAGTAAATTGTTCAGCCAAAGCAATACAGGGATATTAATTTGCCCTGGCGTCTCATCCCAACTAGGTAATCCAACTTGCCAAGTAGACAACCAAGACTCCCCAAGCATGGCACGAGCCTCATGCTGTAATTTTTCCTCAACCCTTGCAACATTTTCATCCGCCATTTCAAGTAGTTCTATGGCCTTAAGGTGAAGATCTAAATCTTCAGCTCTAGCAGCGCCAACACTAATAGTGTGCACTCTTGGATCTCTCAAGCAAAACAGGTCGTTGAAAACTATCGGATGCAGCGGTGTGCACAAATCGAGAAGCTTGGAAGAAGGGGTATGTAAGTGGCCACCTTTATCAGTTGGGCTAATTATGAAAACTCCTAGATCAAATTGAGCGGCAGCATCTAAGGCCACCTCATTATCTTGATGAATGAAATACCAATGAAGATTCACATAATCAAACTGATTCGTTTTAATAGCCTGAACGATTAGTTCACTAGAAGCATGTGTAGAAAAACCTACATGGCCAATTCGGTCTTTATCTTGCCACCGTCTCACAACATCTAAACACCCTCCAGGTCGGAGAGTTTGCTCCAAGTGTGTAGGAAGATTTAAACCATGTATTGCCAATAGATCTACCTTTTGACAACCAAGTTTTTGAAAACTAATTTCCAGCTCGGACTCAAATTCCTTAGGGTTTTCTCTCGGAGGAACTTTTGTCTGTATCAACCTTTGAGTGTCAGGTATAGCTTTCAAAGCCCACCCAAGCTGAAGTTCTGAACTTCCATAATGTCTTGCAGTCTCAATGTGCCTAAGACCACATTCTGTTGCTTTACTGATGGTGCGTTTTAACAACTCTTGGCTTTCAAGTGTTATTTCCTCTGGATTAAGTTCTTTCCAGCTCTGCTGAAAACGCATCCCCCCTAAAGATAAAATTGGCATCTGAATTTCTGTCCTACCAAATCGCCTAGAAGGCATTGAAGAAATAGACAAAATTTTATTTTCAGTCACGTCATATGACGCTTAATTCTCCGAGAATATTGTGGAAGCTTTCCTAGATCTTGAAGATCTAATGCCTCTAGCTGAGTACGAAGTTCATCTAATTGTTCAAAAGGCACCCAATGAATGCAATTCACTGGGCAAGTACCTATAGCCTCTTGAATAAGTTCGACAGAATCTCCATCCTGTCTAATTACACGTGAACGTCCCAAATGTGGTTCTATCACAAATGTATTAGTTGCCACATGTGCACAATACCGACAACCAATACATATAGATTCATCGACCCATACAGCCTTTTCCTGAAGCTGGCCACCAAGACAAGGCTCTCTTCCATTACGCTCAGCATCTAACTGAACCTTTATCTGAAAAGCTGAGGAAGGGTCAATACTCAATGGTCTTGATCAAGGGTCCCAACGTGTAACTACCAATTCAATAGAGCCATCCATATTTCTTCTCTCTTCAGCTACTTGAAACCCCTCCTCTGTAGTAGCTGTTAGAACAGTATTGAGAGCATATCGTTGTGTAAGTTTAGATAAAAAACGTTCTACAGGTACTTGTTGCTGCCAGAGATCTAAATCAGTTACCAATTCATAAGCTTGAGTGGAATCATTCCAACGGAAACCAATATCACCACCTTTGGACATAGTTACTGCCACTTCAGCTTTCACAGTTTGTCCTCTATAACCGCGGACCAATCTGCCTCCCTCTTGAGGGACGTATCCCAAATCATGAAGGGCCTGAAGAAGGGGTTCTCGCTTACGCAGCTGAGTTTTAACAGTACTGAAATGAGACATTAGAAATGTTGTTCTGCAGAAATGGACTGGGATTGAACCTCATCCTGGATGTAAGCATCCGCAGTAGGTTCTCTACGCTGAACTACTCCCAACGACGCTTCCAGCTTCTCAGTGAGCTGCTGACATGAGGTGCCAGCAGCTCCCTCCACAGTTTCTTCAACCAGGCCGTCCTGTCGAATTTTGAACCGCAGAATGCGTTGGGGCATACATCGGGAGTTTCAGACCGTGATGTTATAGAAAAAAAAAACCGAAACCGGCAATTGTTGTTACAAGGTTGTGTATTTAAAGCAAAACTTCAAGCTAATAGGCCTTGATCAATCAAACGCTTCAGCCTCTGCTCAAGAGGAGGATTATCAATTTGTTCAAGAGCAGTACGCGCCTCATAACGCACGGAAGGTTCAGCATCGTTTAGCAGCACATCTAATAAAGCCTCTTCAATCTCATCCCTGGGAAGGACCTCCAAAACGTCATAAAGCCTGCCTAGAGCCCAAATACAATTACTTCGGACTAAAGGCTCGTTATCAATTTTGAGACTAATAAGTAATTGACTTGCCGCTAATGATGCTTTTTTAAAAGAACTGGCGCCTGCTTCAGCCAAGGAACCTGATGCCCACAGCCTTACTGCAGCAACATCATTCTGCAACGAATAAATTAACGGCTTCAGAACAGGGGCATCAGGATAATTGCCCAGGCTCCAAGCAATTGCCTTTCGAACATAAGCGTTACTATCCGTTCTCAATAACTTAAGAAGAATTTTTACGGCACGAGGACATGGGTTTCTTCCCAGTGCATAAACAGCGCTCATCCTCTCAACAGGACAAGGTTCTTGAAGAAGAGGAACTAACAAAGGAAGTGCTCTGGGATCCCTATGTTCACAAAAAACGCGTAAACCTTGTAAGCGCTCCCCATGACCTTGTTTCAACCACTGCAAACCCTTCTCACATTCGCGCGCAACATTTAAACCATCCGCATCAAATTCCCCTAGGTCAATGTCATCCAAAGGGTCCCCAACAAGTTCTGCCTCTAATTCTCTAGCAAGCACATCAGGATCTATCTCGAGGCTTGCCAAGCCCTCATCAACAGGATGTCCTTGGGCATCATTCATAAAAAGATCCTAAACAGATTTAGGCGAAGTTCAATTCATTGGTGCTGGGGCAAGCATGTCGCCAGGGAGCCAAATCCTGGCACTTACTGCAAAAAAAGCCACCCCAAAGAGGGCAACAATCAAAATCGGCAAAAGGGTGGAACGTAAAAAGCCCAAAATTCAAATTGATTTTTCATCATTCTGCTCCTCTCTCTGAATTCAAGAAGCATTAGAAATATCAAACAATTTTTTTTGTCTCATCAAAAATACACAAACAACCGAAATAGTAAGGCCTATCCAACCACCTCTCTCTTGATGAAGCAGGAAGGCACCTCCGCCCAAAAGAGCACCAAATAGGACTGCAGAGCCAAGCACAAAACGCAAAACGAGAAGATTTAAGGGATCTACTGGCTGGACACCCAGTTTCTCTCTTACAGCTCTCCAACCTGGTCCAGGGGGACGAACCTTCAGGACAAATTTGTCTAAGACATCCGAAGATTCAGGCGGAGTGGTGACTAAAACAATCAACCAAATAATTCCTGTAAAGATAGTTGTCACAAGAAGTCTTAAACCATAATCATCAATACGAACGATTGGGATTACAGATGTTGTCAACCCGACCAGAAAGCCAGAGACCATTGCAGCTAATTCTGCTGCTGCATTAATTCTCCACCAAAACCATCTCAAAACAAGTACAACACCTGGCCCAGTTCCTATTGCGATAACCAAACGAAAGATTGCACCAATGCTGTCCCCAACTAGAGCTGTCATCACTCCTATCAACAATAAAATCACACTGGTACCCTGACCTACAAAAAGCAATTCCCCTCTATTCGCTGACGGTCTCAAAAACCTCTGATAAAGGTCATGAGTTAAATAACTAGCTCCCCAATTGATTGAAGTGCTAACCGTACTCATAAAAGCTGCCACTAATGAAACAACAACCACACCAAGTACAACTGGAGGGAGATATTCAACGGCAAGCATGGGATAACTAAGTTCCCAGTCTTGTTGAGATGGGAGCAGTACAAGTGCAGAGAGCGCAACTAAAATCCATAACCAACTTCTTATGAGGTAATTAACAACAAGGAAAACCCAACCAGCTAACTTTGCTTGGCTTTCATTACGGGTAGCAAGTAGCCGCTGAATGAATTCACCACCCCCATCACTACGGCGAAAACTCCACCATTGCAATGTTAAAAATGAAATAAAAGTAGCAATGCTAATTCCTGCCCCACCTATCCACTCCACTCCATCCTTTTTCCAAGACCAAGGAAAAAGAGAGAGCAACTCTGGCCGATTTAAAGCATCAATCTTTTCTAGTAATGCCGTCATACCGCCTGCCGCCGAAATAACTGCTATAGCAACAGCAATGGCACCTAACAGAGCTAATACCAATTGCACAAAATCATTAATCACAACTGCCCATAGACCACCAACAACGGTATAGATCAGTGTCAATGCAGCAACAACTATTAAGAGGAAGAATGTGTCACTGATATATCCAAATAAAAGATGGCCGTCAACGATATCAAGTGCCTCAGCGACTTTACGCATTGCCAAGAAGGCATAACCAATACCTATGCAATTCACTGGAACAGCTAAAAGGAAGGCCTTAACAGCTCGAAGCAAAGCCGCTGGTGTTCCTCCATATCGCAGTTCAGTAAAAGCTGCATCAGTTAATACCCCGCTTCTTCTCCACAGAGGTGCAAAAATAACTGTCATTGCAACATGCGCGAAACCAAAGCTCCACCATTCCCAATTCCCAGCCAGGCCACGCGTAGCAACAATCCCTGCAACATACAGAGGTGTATCTATCGAAAATGTAGTGGCAGCCATCGAAGCACCAGCCAGCCAACCGCTCAAACGCCTTCCTGCAACAAAGTAATCGGCATCATCTCTATTACGACGTGCCAAAAATAGTCCTAAGACTAACGAGAACAATAAATAACTAAAAAGAATGCACCAATCGATTACTTTCATACCTTTAGTCTTCGATATGAAGTCCTCCAATCACAAAAAGCATCAACCACTATCGGCATGTTGACGACGCAGCTGTCCACATGCAGCATTCTGATCAATTCCTCGACTCACACGAAAGCTTACAGCAACTCCCCTTCTCTCCAAGGTGCGTTGAAATGCCTTAATCCTAGTAGAAGTTGGCCTTTTAAACTGCTCTCCTTCAATTGGATTGTAGGCAATCAGGTTGATATGGCTCTGAAAACCTCCAACAAGTTTCGCCAATTCCTCTGCATGATCGATATGATCATTTAATCCTCCTAAAAGTATGTACTCAAAGCTGACACGTCTTCCTGTAATCGAAAAATAATGCCTACAATCGTTTAGCAAGGTATCAATATGATATTGACGCGCTGTTGGAATTAACTGCTCACGTAATTTTTGATTTGGAGCATGTAAACTTACTGCAAGAGTAAATTGTGCGCGACCCAATCGCTCAAGAGATAATTCAGCCAACTTCGGAAGCATATCAAGGACTCCCACTGTGCTGATGGTAATGCGACGCTGACCAATTCCCAAATCATGATTAAAACAACGTATTGCCGATAAGACAGCTTCAACGTTCAGTAAAGGCTCACCCATTCCCATAAACACCACATGAGAAGGGCGTCTATCCATTGCCTCTCGAACACTTATCACCTGATCAACAATTTCATTTGTAGCAAGCGAGCGCAGAAGGCCTCCTTTCCCAGTTGCACAAAAGTGACACCCCATCGAACACCCAATCTGACTTGAGACACAAACCGTCAAGCGATCTCGAGTAGGTATACCAACTGTCTCAATATTGTCTCCTTCCTTAGTTCCAAGAAGCAATTTTGTTGTCTCATCCAAAGCAACTAGTCGCCTTACTTCCTGAAGTCTTCCAACTTGGACACCTTTCTCCAGTAAAAAAGTTCGCCATGTCTTAGGCAAAACAGTTATTGAATCAACGTTCTTTACGCCCTTTGTATATAACCAATCATAAATTTGACGTCCCCTAAAAGCTGGTTGCCCTGAAGCAACTGCAAATGCTTCAAGTTCACTGACACTGAGGCCCAGCAATACAAGCTTATCGCCTCCATATAGCGAAGAACTCACCACACAAGAAGGCCATGGCCAAGCTTAACTTCTAATAAAACCAAAACTATGAAGCCCATCATGGCAAGTTTTCCATTCAATCTCTCCGTATGCTTATGAAAGCCATAGCGAGGCAATCTCCTTTTTGGAACAATTTTGGGTTCAAGCATATAAATAAGTCCCACTAATCACAGTAGACATATGATAATCGGTCAGATTTGTGCAATGCAGATGGATATTATTCATCAGAAAGCAATCCCTCTTCCTGAAGTCCTTCAAGCGCGGCTGGATCAGGCATTTGATCCTCTTTCATCTCATCCTCTCCATTAGGACGGGCAAATGCAGCAAAATTACTGACTGTCGGATCAATGCCATGACGACTCCTCGTAGCTTCCAAGTCCTCGTCACTTGGATCATCCAAAACAGCCATCGAGCTTGCCGCCGCAGGGGATGCAGGCATTTCTACAGTGTAATCAGGACGTAAATTTTGCATCCGTCGATAACCTGCAGGGTCTTCGGCCAAGATGTCTGGATGTGGGCCCGCCTCTGCACGGAGCTCTTCCACAAAGCCACTAAAGCCTGTTCCAGCAGGGATCAAACGACCAATGATCACATTTTCCTTTAGTCCGCGCAGCCAATCAGACTTACCTTCAATAGCAGCCTCGGTCAGCACTCGGGTTGTTTCCTGGAAAGAAGCAGCAGAAATAAAGCTGTCGGTGTTCAAGGATGCCTTAGTAATACCAAGCAAAACAGGTGTGAATTCCGCTGGTGCTCCACCAGTAATAGACATAGCTTGATTCGTGTCTTCTACCTGTCGAAGTTCAATCAACTCTCCAGGGAGAAGTGTTGTGTCCCCCGCATCCTCAACGCGAACTTTACTAGTCATCTGGCGCACAATGACTTCTATATGTTTGTCATCAATCGAAACTCCTTGCGATTTATAGACATTCTGAACTTCATTAACTAAGCGATGTTGCAGTTTGGCTATTGCTTCCTGGGCCGCTTCCATTAAAGGTTTTCGATCACGCAGGTCAGAGAAGAAACAATCCAGCAACTCATGAGGATTAATAGGGCCATCAGTCAGCAATTCACCTGCCGTGACCTGCTGGCGGTCACTAACCATCACAGTCCTACCAAGAAGAATTGGATATTCCCCAAGCGAATCATCACTCTCAATCACAGTAACGGTAATTGACTCGCCATCCTCTTCTTGCTTGATATCAACAACACCTGGTTTCTTTGCAAGAATGGCAGAATCTCTTGGTCGACGAGCTTCAAGTAATTCCTCAATTCTTGGCAAGCCTTGGACAATATCACCTGTTTTCTGTCGTTCAAATACCAGCAATGCCAACCCATCACCTCTTTGTACTAAATCACCATCACGAACATGCAATACAGAATCAGGAGAAACCATATACGGCCTACCCAGTCTGAGAGTAATAGCTTTATTGCTTACTGATTCAACTTCACCACAACATTCAGTAGGTTCACCTTCAGCAAGCAAATCACCATCAACAATCCGCTCTCCAACTTTTACTAAAGGTGTACCCTTGGTGGTCAAAGTAGTTGTATCTTCTGCTCTTTCAACAATTAGTCGACGAATAGGGTCACCTTCCTGAACTTCAGGTAATTGTGCAACTCCCTCCTGCTTACATAAAATTTGTGTAGTTGCCACAACATCCCCAGCCTGAACAGTTTGATTATCCTGTATCTGCAATTCAGTATGAGTAGATCCATGGCTGGAATCCGACATCGTGTCTCGTCTAACCAAAATGCTCTCAAGTATCACTAATCGCAATCTTTCAATAGTCTTCGCTCTCTTATCTTTCACAGCTTCAACATCAACAGTCATTTGAGGTGTGGTTTCAAATGTTTCAAGACCTAATTGTGTTTTAAGTAACTCAACTCCCTCAACTGATTTAATAAGCTCACCATCTTTAAAAGACAGTCTCTGAGTAGCCTTTAAACCTAAATGAGGTCCTTTCGGTTGCTTAACATGAGAAAGCTCAGGTAATTGAGCTTCATTAGGAATGGTGTATTCCTCAACTGGTCTGAGTAATAAACCCTTACCTTCAGGTGTTTCAACAGTCTGAACAAAAACCATGCCATCTGCCTTGATACCTTTAGCAACTGTTTCTCCAGGGTTCACCATCTGCCCATCTCCTTCGTAACGCTCTAAGGCTTTTGTCTCATTACAAAGATGGAAACTGCCACTGCGCACAATAATCTCGCGAAGGATGTCGTTCTTCTGGGTGACAGTGACTATTCCTGCAGTTTGACTAAAAATATCTTTGACCACCTCAGTGCCAGCTTCAATCCACTGTCTATCTTTAATCATCAACAAAGAAATATCCTTATTTATCTCATGAGTCTCTTGAGGAATCCAAAGAAGGGTGCCCCCTTTACTCACCTCATAACCGTTTTTAGCTGATCGAGCCTTCTTAATAGACAAGCCAGGAGCAAATTTCGCAAGGCCTCCTGTCTTAGTTCTAAAACGATCATCAGCCAGCTCTGCAACAACCTCACCATTACCAATCTTGCTACCTGGAATTGTATTCAGTCGATAGTGAGTTCCATCTTTAGCCTCTAAATGCCATATCTCCCCTGAATGTGTTGACTCGCCAAGTAACTTAAAGTCCTTGAGAGTCATAGAAGTGGTAACAATTTGAACCTCTCGCGAATCACCTATCGAATCGCGCAAACGCACTTCACCTCCAAACTCACTGGCCTGGCTAGCCTCAGCCAAAACCTGACCTTCTGTGACTTTGACATTCCCTTGAACGACAGGTTGAGCATTTGGAGGCAGGTTATAAACATCTCCAGCCAACACCCACATTCGCCCTAAACGTTGAGCCTTAAGAGTGATATTGCCCTGTCTATCAGTAACTTCCCTCGGTTGAATAACATTTTCATAACGAACTTGTCCTGCTAGATCACATATGACATCTTTAGTAGCCTTTTCTACGCTTTTTTTAACTGCACCAGCAGAGATCTGGGCGACTGTTACGTCTATATCAATCTGTTGAGCGTCTTCAACAAATAGCAAAGAACCATTGGTAATTTCTATTTTTTGAGCTCTCCCCTTGCCTTCAGGTTTAATCGTCAAAGTGAAGTTAACTTCTGCTTGCTGTGCTTCAACGCCATGAGGAGTTCTATAACCACGAACTCGTGCCCTTGGCCCAAACTCAACCGTTCCAGCAATAATAGAACGCACAACTCCAGTTTCAGCAGTCGACACACCCCCTGTATGAAAGGTTCTCATCGTGAGTTGAGTCCCTGGCTCACCAATAGATTGAGCCGCAATAATTCCTACCGCTTCGCCTAAGTCGACAAGTTCGTTATAGGCCAAGGCCCACCCATAACACTTTCGACATACTGAACGGGTTGCCTCACACGTCAGTGGAGAACGAACCATTACTCCACTTATCTTCGACTGTTCAAAACGTGATGAGAGTGGGGGATCAATTGCTGTATCACGCTCCGCTAAAACTTGTCCATCACTATCGAGAACTTGTTCTGAAGTAAGTCGGCCAATAAGACGACTACCAAACTTCTCATCTTCAGCTTTTACTAAAATGGCTCTGGTAGTTCCACAATCTTCCTCTCTAACAATCACGTCTTGCGCGACATCAACCAAACGGCGAGTTAAATAGCCAGAGTCAGCCGTTCTAAGTGCAGTATCGACTAAACCTTTACGAGCACCATAAGAAGAAATCACATATTCAGTAACTGTTAAACCTTCCCGAAAATTAGTCCTGATAGGAAGGTCAATAATTTCACCCTGTGGATTAGCCATTAGTCCTCTCATACCCACAAGTTGACGTACCTGAGACATATTCCCTCTAGCTCCAGAATTAGCCATCATCCAAACAGAGTTCAGAGGGTCGTTCTGGTTATAATTTTTCTCAACAGCATCTGTTAATCTCTCATTGGTTTCAGTCCAGGTGTCGATAACCTTTGTATGTCTCTCAACCTCAGTTATTTCACCTAGTCGATAACACTCTTCAGTAGCAGTTATTTGTTCTTCAGCTTGTCCTAATAAATCTTGCTTTGCATCTGGAACCTTTAAATCTTCAACAGAAATTGAGACAGCGGCCTGAGTTGCATATCTAAATCCCAAGTCTTTAAGGTTATCAGCCATTGCAGCTGTTACTGCGGTGCCGTGATGCTTATAAGCCCAAGCAACAAGTTGTTTAAGACCCTTCTTATCTACTACGCAATTGCGAAAAGGTGGTGGTGTTTTTGCCAGAGCTGGAGTAGTACTAGCTTTGGCTAACTTCTTAGAACCCCTGGTACTTTTCTTCGAGCTCCTAGTGGATTTAGTCGAAGATTTTTTACGTGGCTTAGGAGATGTGGAAGAAGTCATTAAAGGTCTCTAAAAGTGGATTAAAAAATAGTGGAAAGGTTGTTAGGCCTCAAGCTGAAGCAACTGCATCAATAATCGTGTGATTCATCACAACACGACCAACGGTCGTAAGGATGTAACGACTAATAAGTCCTCCATCTTCATCCAATCGATCCCGGCGATAAGTCCACTGTTCAAAACGGGTTCCATCTTCAAGGGTATCTGACTTAAGTGGCTGTTCCAACTCGTCCTCATCTTCGACTTCACCGTTAAATCGGACCCAAACCCAATCATGCAAAGTGACTCTCTTATCTTCATATGCATGGATAACATCTTCAAGACCTGAGAAGGTACTAGACCTATCTCCAAACTCCGGCTTAGAAGCTTCAGGCTGTAAGGCAGTTAGATAATAAGAACCTAAAACCATATCTTGCGATGGAGTAATAATCGGATCCCCAGTCGCAGGAGAGAGGATGTTATTGCTAGCCAACATCAACATCCGCGCTTCTGTCTGAGCTTCAATGGCTAATGGCACATGAACCGCCATCTGATCTCCATCAAAGTCAGCATTAAAGGCTGGGCACACTAAAGGGTGTAATTGAATTGCACGACCAGCAACAAGCTTTGGCTCAAAAGCCTGAATTCCTAGGCGGTGCAAAGTTGGGGCACGATTCAAGAGAATTGGATGGCCCTCAATGACCTCCTGTAAAACCTGCATAACTTCATCATCAGCTCTTTGGATAAGCTTCTTTGCAGCTTTGATGTTATTAACAATGTTCTGACGTATCAAACGATGGATAACAAAAGGCTGAAATAGTTCGATAGCCATTTCTTTTGGCAAGCCACACTGATGCATTTTCAACTTTGGACCGACAACAATTACAGAACGACCTGAATAATCAACTCGCTTTCCAAGAAGGTTTTGACGAAAACGACCCTGTTTACCTTCAATAATGTCGCTAAGTGATTTAAGCGGCCTACTATTCGCTCCAACAACTGTTCGACCTCTGCGTCCATTATCTATCAATGCATCAACAGCCTCCTGAAGCATTCTTTTTTCATTTCGAACAATAATTTCAGGGGCTAATATTTCCTGAAGTCGAGCTAATCGATTGTTGCGGTTAATAACCCTTCTATAAAGATCATTTAAATCAGAAGTAGCAAAGCGTCCTCCATCCAATTGGACCATTGGTCGCAAATCAGGTGGTATGACAGGGATAGCATCCAAAACCATCCACTCAGGGCTTGCATTGGTAGCAATGAAATTGTCTATAACTCTTAGCCTTTTAATAAGCTTTGCGCGTTTCTGACCTTTGCTGTTGGCAATTTCTTCTCTGAGTTGTTCTGCAGCCTGAGTTAATTCAAGATCTTCTAGAAGTTGTTTTAATGCTTCTGCACCAATCCCAACAACTGGTTCATTCTCGATAGTTGAATCTTCAGCATAAATCTCATCTTCAATTTCCAACCATTCATCTTCGGTTAGCAATTGTTTGTATTTAAGGTCTTTATGATCACCTGGATCTAACACAACATAACAATTAAAATATACTATTTGCTCTACATCTCTTAATGGCATATCTAACAAGATAGCCACGTAACTAGGTATACCCTTTAAGTACCAAACATGTGAAACAGGTGCGGCCAACTTTATGAAACCCATTCTATGTCTTCTTACCCTGCTTTCAGTGACTTCAACACCGCATCTTTCACAAACAATGCCTCTATGGCGAACTCTTTTATATTTGCCGCAATGACACTCCCAATCTTTTGATGGACCAAAAATCTTCTCACAAAAAAGCCCATCCATCTCTGGTTTGAGCGTTCGATAATTAATTGTCTCAGGCTTAGTAACTTCACCAACAACCTGTCCATTTGGAAGAGTACGTTGACCCCATTCCATCACTCTGTCTGGTGAGGCAAGTGTAATTTTGACGTAGTCAAAATGATTCTCAGTGCGGAGATTGCTGTTAGTCATGAACAATTATCGAGAGATTAAAAGAGCTAAAAGAGAAGGATAATTTCGAGAGAGAGGCTAATCTTCGTCGTAATCAGAAACTCCTAAAGATTCATAAGTTGGCCTACTGGGTGTACTTCTCCTTGGATTTACATCCTGCATCAAGTCAACTTCTTTCCCTTCGTCCGTATACACAGCAATATCCAAACCTAAAGATTGCAACTCACGCATTAAAACCTTGAAAGACTCTGGAGTTCCAGGTCTAGGTATTGGCTTCCCTTTAACAATTGCATTGAGAGCTTCATTCCGGCCTTGCATATCGTCAGATTTGACTGTTAAAAGCTCTTGCAAAGTATATGCAGCACCATAAGCCTCTAAAGCCCAGACCTCCATCTCGCCCAATCTCTGTCCACCTTGCTGTGCTTTACCTCCCAAAGGCTGCTGAGTGACTAAAGAGTATGGACCAGTTGAACGTGCATGAATCTTGTCATCTACCAGGTGGACCAATTTGAGGATTTGTGCATATCCAACGGTGACTGGTTGATCAAAAGGCTCACCATTGCGTCCATCGATAAGTTGGAGTTTTCCTGGACTGTCTGGGTTGTATACCCATTCTTTTCCTGGTTGTTGAGCAGCTTTCTTTAAGTAAGCTTGAACCGTCTGTTGTGATTTTTCAGCGCCATACATTTCATCAAACGGAACAACCTTGACACGACAATCAAGATTTGCGGCTGCCCATCCCATGAGGCATTCAAAAACTTGTCCGACATTCATTCGACTTGGAACACCAAGTGGATTTAGAACAATGTCTACAGGAGTTCCATCAGGCAAATATGGCATATCTTCTCTAGGCAAAATTCGACTAATAATTCCCTTATTGCCATGCCTTCCAGCCATCTTGTCTCCTACTTGAATTTTTCGCCGCTGGGCCACATAAACTCTGACCACCATATTTGCACCTGGTGGCAATTCATCACCTTGCTCTCTTGTATAAATCCGAACATCAACAACACGACCTCGCTCAGTACTCGGCACTCGCAATGAGTTATCGCGAACATCTCGTGCCTTCTCTCCAAAAATTGCTCTAAGCAGCTTCTCTTCAGGAGGCTGGTCAGATTCACCTTTAGGAGTTACTTTCCCAACCAAAATATCACCGCTCTCTACAAATGCACCGGTTCTAATAATCCCCATTTCATCGAGATTGCCTAAATTTTCTTCCGCAACATTTGGTATTTCCCTTGTAATTTCTTCAGGCCCTAATTTAGTTTGGCGTGCCTCAATCTCATATTTTTCAATGTGTACTGAAGTATAAAGATCATCCTTAACTAAACGCTCACTAACAAGAATTGCATCCTCATAGTTATAACCTTCCCAAGGCATGTAAGCGACCAATACATTCTGGCCTAAGGCAATTTCACCTCCTTCACAAGCTGAGCCATCCGCTAGTACCTGACCAACCATTACTGGATCGCCTTGATTAACAATAGGTCTTTGGTTCAAGCAAGTATCTTGATTAGAACGTTGGTATTTCTGAAGATAATGTGTGTGATCAACTCCATCTTCATCACATACAACTATTGCTGTAGCGTCTACAAATGTGACTGTTCCGTTCACACGTGATATAGGAACCATTCCTGAATCTCTTGCTACTTGAGTCTCAAGACCAGTTCCAACCAAAGGACGCTCAGGTCGCAATAATGGCACTGCTTGTCTCTGCATGTTGGAGCCCATAAGAGCTCTGTTCGCATCATCATGCTCAAGAAAAGGTATTAAAGAAGTAGCTACAGAAATAACCTGAACAGGTGATAGCTGTACATAATCGACTTGCTCAGGAGGAACTTTTTCAAAATCCTGCCTATATCTAACTGGGATCAATTCAGCAAGGATATTTCCTTCGCTATCAGTAGCCACGTCTCCAGGTGCTACACGACACTCATCCTCTAGATCAGCTGAAAGGTAAATAGGGTCGCCTTGCTTATTTACACAGCCATTCTCTACCTTCCAAAAAGGGGTTTCTATAAAGCCATATTGATTAACTCTTGCATGTGTAGCCAAAGAATTAATAAGCCCTGCATTAGGGCCTTCAGGCGTCTCGATAGGACACAGACGACCATAATGAGAAGGATGAATATCCCGTACAGCAAAACCAGCACGCTCTCTAGTAAGTCCACCAGGGCCTAATGCTGAAATACGTCTTTTGTGGGTCAATTCAGCCAAAGGATTGGTTTGATCCATAAATTGACTTAGTTGACTTGAGCCAAAAAACTCTTTAATAGCAGCAACAAGAGGCTTGGGGTTAACTAATTGAGCTGGAGTTAATGAATCAGTTTCGCCCACTGTCATTCTTTCTTTAATTATTCTCTCTAAACGGTTTAATCCAACACGTACTTGATTCTGAAGTAACTCACCAACAGAGCGAACTCTCCTGTTACCTAAGTGATCAATGTCATCAAGACTGGCACCTCCAACATCTAACTCTAAATTAATTAAATAATCTAAAGTTGATAAGACATCCTCATGAGTCAAAGTTCTTACAGTATCTGGAATAGTTAAGCGAAGTTTATTATTTATTTTGTAGCGGCCTACCCTTCCTAAATCATAACGCTTTGGATCAAAAAATCTTGTTTGCAAGAGTTGCTGTCCGCCACTAACAGATGGTGGTTCTCCTGGTCTTAGTTTCTTATATAATTCAAGTAATGCTTGATCTTCTGAACTAATTCCTTCTTCATTAGCTGCATCAATTGACTTCTTATAATATTCAGGATGGCGCAACTTATCAACAACATCATTATCTGATAATCCCATTGCTCGCATCAAAACATGCGCATTTATCTTGCGAGTTTTGTCTACACGAACATGCAATAAATCATTCTTATCTGTCTCGAATTTTAGCCATGCTCCACGATTTGGAATAACACTTGCATTGTATGTACGGCGGCCATTCTTATCTTGTTCATCTTTAAAATAAACCCCAGGGCTACGAACAATTTGATTAACAATTACTCGCTCTGCTCCATTAATAATAAAAGTTCCACGTTCAGTCATTAATGGCAATTCACCAATAAAAACTTCTTGTTCTTTTATTTCTCCGGTTTCCTTATTAACAAGTCTGCAAGTCACATACATCTGTGAAGCAAAGGTTGCATCTCTTCTCTTTGCCTCTTCCACGTCATGACGAGGTCGCTTTAAACGATATTCACTGCCAACAAAATGTAACTCCAGCTTGCCGGTGTAATCAGTAATAGGAGAAAAACTCTCTAGCTCCTCTATTAAACCTTTCTCTAAAAACCATTTAAAACTAGATCTCTGGACCTCAACCAGATCGGGCAGGTAAGTAGCTGTCTTGGCGACCTGAAGCGCGCTTCTGCTCATGCGAAAACCTGCAGTTGAAGAAGTTAAGTAATGGTGAGCCTGAACTTGCGACTTTGTAATATCAACCAGATTCAATCAAGCTTCTTTAAACAGCAAAGATCCCATCAATGGGGACAATTACTGCTCTAAAAAGCTCTCTGAACTCTGGTCAGAACTGCTGACGTCGACAAGGCACTTGAAGGGAATTGACTCTTCAGGCGGTTGTGATGAAGCAATAGCCCTCCACAACCAGGCAATCATCAATACTACACTTCTAAGGCCAATTTTTTCTGGAATTACTTGGGAATCATGGCAAGCCAAATAATCTTCTGGCATTGGCAGTAGTGCTATCAGCTACAGAAGACAAACTTTGGCCTCTCAACTCAGCAACACGAGTAGCTACGGCCTCAACATAAGCTGGTTCATTTCGCTTGCCTCTCATAGGAACTGGCGCCAAAAAAGGGCAATCTGTTTCAACTAAAAGCCGATCTTCAGGGACCTCTGCCGCACATAAATGGGTAGCTTCAGCCTTAGAGAAAGTAACAGTTCCACTAAAACTTATATAAAAGCCAAGCTCAAGGAAACTGTCCATCTCTTCCTTTGCCCCTCCCCAACAATGCATTACGCCCCGTGGACATCGGCCAAGCTTTTGCAGTTTACATAATTCCTTAAGCATTTCCTTTGCAGCATCTCGACAATGAATAATCACTGGCAAATCGAGTTCAATAGCCAACTCAAGCTGAGGTCTAAGCACTTTCAATTGTTCGTCAAGATTTGAATCCCTAAACAAATCCAGCCCCAGTTCACCAATGGCTAAAACCCGATCATCAGCCAACGCTGCTGATCGCAAAACTTCCAACGTGTCATCTTTCCAATGTTGGGTATCGAGTGGATGAACACCCACTGAATAACGTAATTCTGAAAATCGATCAGCCAATGCACGTATCGCTGGGATTTCCGATGGTTCCACACAAGCATGCATCAAACTTTTCACGCCCGCCTTACGCCAACGAGAAGCCACATCATCTATGTCCTCATCAAAATTGCGAAAAACTATATGGCAATGAGTATCTATCAATGAATATTGAGGCACCTTTAAATCAAAAGCTATTCATGACTATTTTGACGTCAAAACTTTATTTCTAACAACTTTGCAAAATCAATATATTTTTTGTT
>Ga0208764_10001052_pt1 | contig 18030 bp, 14 predicted proteins | sample ETNtaG_18_FD_185762 | JGI IMG/M metagenome (GOLD analysis project Ga0208764, IMG submission 185762) | Marine microbial and viral communities from oxygen minimum zone, Eastern Pacific Ocean - ETNP201302SV91 (SPAdes) (version 2) | ecosystem: Environmental > Aquatic > Marine > Oceanic ... | reverse complement strand
GTAGTAATACCATTATGACGGGTGGGATTACGAATGAAGATGGAGAATTCCATATTAAAGAAATTGCAATAGGTCGCCATAAAATTGTTATCGAGTATATTGGATATAAAAAACAAGAATTAGGCCCATATACCTTTATGCCTTACGGTGATAAAAAAGAATATAATCTTGATAAAATTGTTTTAAGTCAAACTACTTTACAAATGGCTGGTGTTGATGTTGAAGGAGAGCGCCCTCTTTTTGTTCAAACGGCTGAAAAGAGAATTTTTAATGTAGAAAAAAATTCACTGACAACTGGAGGCAATGCTATCGATGCATTGCGACAAGTCCCAGGAGTTGAAGTTGACCCTGATGATAATATTAGTCTAAGAGGTAGTTCTAAAGTAAACCTTATGATTGATGGGAAACCTTCTAGTATTGCTGGGGGCGATATAAAATCACTTCTTCAGAGTGTGCCCGCTGCTAACATTGCAGATATTGAAGTTATGACGAACCCAGGCGCTAAGTATGACCCAGAAGGAATGGCTGGAATTATTAATATTGTGCTAAAAGAAAATAAATTTGCAGGTTTAAATGGGAATGTAAATACAGGAGGTGACTCTCAAGGTGGAAGTAATTTGTCAGGTCAAGTGAACTATCGTACAACAACATTTAATTCATTTATCAACTTAGGTATGAATGATCGCAAGCGAATTTCAGATGGTTCTAGTATTCGTACTATGCAATTCCCAGGATTTAAGAATACCCTAGATAAAAAAAGTGATTCAGAATCTGGTGGACCCAATCTATTTGTAAAATCTGGCTTTGAATATTTTATTGACCCTACACAATCATTAGGCGTATCTGCAACCATAAGTAATGGAAATCGAAATAATGAAAATAAGACTTATACCCTGGATAATGGGCCAGATGATAAAAAGTATTGGCGCTATACTAATGGTGATGGTGATCGAAATGGATATGATATAAACTTGAACTATGATAAGAAGTTTAAGAATCCTAAGCAAAAACTTACTTCTTATGTTAGATTTTCTGATGGGCTTAATGACGGTATTAATGAATACTACAATAATGATGATGGTGGGTTGAAATACGTAAACGATGACAGAGCCAAAAATGGGCAAGACGGAACAAGCAAGAGCTATAATTTTAAGCTAGACTATAGTCATCCTTTTGATAATGGATCCAAATTAGAAGTTGGACTAAATAGCAAATCGACGGACCGAGGGGATACACAGATATCTGAACTTTTTGACGAAATAACTAAAGAATATGTTTCGGATAAAGCATTCAGTAACGAGTTTGAGTATAATGAAACCGTACATGCTGCTTATATACAATATGGTGGCAGTTTAGGCTTTATCGGTTATAACGCGGGTGGAAGATATGAAACAGTTGATATGATGTCAGAACTCAAGACAACTAATGAGTCTTTTAAAAATCCTTATTCAAGTTTTTATCCAAGTCTATCACTATCATTTGGCGCACCACAATTATTGCAAATTCAAACTAGTTACTCAAAACGTGTTAATCGACCAAGATCTCGTATGTTAAATCCATTTAGCTCTCGTCAAGATAGTAAGAATATCAGAAAAGGTAATCCATTTTTGAAACCCGAGTATACCGATTCATATGAATTGAATTTTAGTCGCTTTTCCAAAGGAGTCTCATTGACTTTAGGAGGATATTACCGCCACACCACTGATAAAATGGAGCGTTATAAGAAGGTGAGATCAGATGGCACATCTATAGCAACCTACGAGAACATTAATGAACTAGAATCTAAAGGTATCGAATACAGCGCGGTTGGTTCACTTGGGCGAAAATTAAGATTGATGTTTTCCGGGTCTTTTTATTGGGATGAGATTAACAGTGATTTATTTGGAAGCGATTATAATGATACAGCTCAAGGGCAACGTATGAGAGTTACAACCATGTGGAATATTACACCTACAACTGAATTTATGTTTTTTATGTTTTATATGCCAGCAAGGGATATTGCAATTGGTAAAATGGATGCAATGAGCTTTTCATCAATGTCAGTAAAAAAGAAGTTGATGGATGAAAGATTGAATCTAACATTGAATATAGGCGATCCATTTGGACTTTCAGGATTTGGCTTTGAATCTTGGGGAGATATAGATGAAGATGGTATACGAGATTGGTATCAAGATTCTGATCGCAATTGGAGTAGTCAGACAGTTCGATTAACTTTAGAATATCGTTTTGGAAAAATGGAAGACAAAAGCCGTTATAGTCGTCAAAGAGGCGATAGAGACCAAGGGATGGATATGGACAGCGGCAATATGGAAATAGATTAATTGAATTAATTAGCTTTTCTTAATTGATAGGCTAATCCTTTTTCTTTTTTTTCTTATTTATATTCCTTTATAATCTATTACTTATGGAAAATAAAAAATGGATGATTTACGGAGCTAACGGCTATACTGGCAGATTAGTTGTCGCCGAAGCCGTTAAGAGAGGGCTTAAACCTGTATTAGCCGGGCGCTCAACAGAGGTCGTTGCAATAGCAAGTAAAAATGAATTAGAATCAAAAATCTTCAAATTGTCTTCTGTTGAAAAAGTTAAATCGCAAATTGCTGGATATGATGTAATTGCAAATTGCGCTGGACCATTCTCTGCCACAGCTGAAATCATGATTCAGGCATGTCTAGAATCAAAAGTACATTATATTGATATTACTGGTGAAATCTCAGTTTATGATTATGCCAACAACCAAGATGATGCGGCTCTTTCATCTGGGATCGTGCTATGCCCTGGGGTTGGGTCTGATGTAATTCCTACTGATTGTTTAGCAGCATATTTAAAAGAGAAATGTCCTGATGCTACACATTTAACTATGGCATGGTTGACTAAAGGTTCGAGGCCTAGTAAAGGGACCGCCAAGACAGCAGTAGAGGGTCTTGCGCTTGGAGGTAAGATTAGAAAAGATGGAGTTATTATAAAAGTTCCTCTTGCTCATAAGGAACGTGAGATTGATTTTGGCGCTGGACCAATTAATACTATGACAATACCTTGGGGAGATATTTTTACTGCTTACCATAGTACCGGTATACCCAATATTGAGTTTTATTTCGCACGTTCACATCAGTCTGTTAAGAAATTACGTAGACAACGCAAATTTTTGGGAATTACAAAGTTTGGTTGGGTCAAAAAATTGATTAAGAATAGAATTGATAAAGTATGGAATCCTACTTCAGCAGAAGAACGTGCCAAAGCACAATCTTTCTTTTGGGGTGAAGTAAAAAATAAAAAAGGAAAAACTGTAGTGGGTCGATTTAATTCGGCAGATGGATATAATGTTACCGCATGGGGGACTGTCGAAGTTGCTGAATATTTATTAGGTGACCATACTCATAAAGGTTACTACACGCCGAGCATTTTGATGGGCAAAGAATTAATTGAAAAGATGCCAGGATTTTCTGGGATCAAATTTGAAACGAATTAATGAAGATTGGTCTTATCCAACAAAAAGCCACTCAAGATATTGAATCGAATATTCAATTAGGTCTTAATAATTTAGATAAGGCTGCAGCCCAGGGTGCGGAACTAGTAGTATTTGCTGAACTTGCTTTTACACCATTTTACCCACAATATTTAGCTGATGGAGATATCTCTCATCTAGCTGAGACGGTGCCCGGACCTATCACCGAAAAATTTATTTCAAAAGCAAAAGAACATAAAATGGTTATAGTCCTAAATCTTTTCGAATTAGATAATGGAAAAACATATGATTCATCGCCAGTAATTAATTCTGACGGAAATTTGTTAGGTAGTACTCGGATGGTACATGTGGCAGATTATGAATGTTTTTATGAAAAAAGTTATTATGCTGAAGGAGATCACGGGGCCCCAATATATGACACATCTGTTGGTAAAATAGGCGTCGCTATTTGTTATGATCGACACTATCCTGAATTTATGCGAAGCCTGGGTGTCAATGGAGCAGACGTTGTTGTCATACCACAAGCCGGAACCCTAGGAGAGTGGCCGGATGGATTATATGAAGCTGAGCTTCAAGTTGCTTCCTTTCAAAATGGTTATTATTGTGCATTGGCAAACCGAGTTGGAAAAGAAGATCAGCTCGAGTTTGCTGGCGAGTCTTTTATTACAAATCCTGAAGGTAAGGTAGTTGCAAGATCGCCTTCAGGAGTTGACGACATACTTATTTATGATATGGATCTTGGTGAGGTACAAAAATCACCTGCCAGAACGATGTTTTTTAGAGATAGACGTCCCGATATATATCCTCTAGATTAATAGTAATCATGAAAAAAGAAATATTATATAACAAAAAAAGTAGAGAGGAACTCCAAGCAGAGTTGCAGAATGAAACTTTTATTAGAAAAACCTTTTCGTTCTATAGGTATATTAATATTGATCAGCCTGAGGTATTAAGGAATGAACTTTATAGATCGTGGTCAAAGCTAAATATTTTCGGAAGGATTTATATTTCTACTGAGGGCATTAATGCTCAAGGAAGTTGTCCAGAAAGCAATTGGGGTGAACTAATAGAGAATTTGAATTCTAATGTTATACTAAAAAAAATGCCACTTAAAATTGCTATTGAGGATGGAGAATCATTTTATAAACTAAAAATCAAAGTAAAAGATGAAATTGTAGCATACAATGTTGGTAAAGAAGAATATAATATGAATGAAGTCGGACATCATCTGAGTGCTGAAGAGTTTAACAAAAAGATGGCTCAAGATAATACGCATGTGGTAGATATGAGAAATTACTATGAAAGTGAAGTAGGTCGATTTGAAAATGCAATTATTCCAGATGTAGATACTTCACGAGAACTTTTACCAGAAGTTAAGAAGCTATTAAAGGGTCATGAGGATGATGAAGTGCTTCTCTATTGTACGGGAGGCATTCGTTGTGAAAAAGCAAGTTCCTATTTAATCAATAGTGGGTTTAAACATGTCAATCAACTTCATGGTGGTATTATTCAATATGCACATGATGTAAAAACTAAAGGATTAACATCAAAATTTATTGGAAAAAATTTCGTTTTTGATGCTAGAATGGGTGAACGTGTGACGAATGATATAATTGGTAAATGTCATCAATGTGGTAACCCAGCTGATCGGCACTTGGATTGTGGAAATGACGCATGTCACATTTTGTTTATTCAGTGCGATGAATGCTATGTAACATATAGTGGGTGTTGTTCAAAAGAATGTGAAGCTTTTGCTAAACTACCTGTTGAAGAACAACGTATACTTAGAAAAGACCCAGATAAAGTTGTCTCAAATGCACGATATTCGAGTCGTATAAAGCCTAAGCTAACTGAAATTCGTCAATCGTAACGAATATACCAGAAAGGTCTGTGGTAATACTTATTCACAGATTTTCCTACAATTGCTGTATAAATCCATCCTGCTAACCATACTGAAACCAATATGGGGAAAACAATATTTAGTAGAATGGAAAAAACACCCAATACAAATGCTAAAGCAAATGGCATAATTACCGCAATACTGATATAAGGATGTTTAAGCATGAATTCTTGAAATTTATTCATTATTATTCCTTTTTTATTAATAGATATGCAAAAACTATACAATTAACGATTTACTGCCAAATTTGTTTCATATTCTGACGACTTGGCATAAGAGCAAATATTATTTAATAATAAATAACCTTCATTTTGATTGATCTGCAATTTATTTTAACTACCCTATTAATGAACTCGTTTTGAGGAGGATGATAATGAAAAACCATATTATTGGATATATTACATTAACTATTTTTATCAGTGGGTGCGGTAACTCTCCTACAGTTAAAACTGATGATCCAAAAATTGATCAGGTTTCAACTTTTGATATATCACTAGACAAAAAAATTCAAACTCAATTGGAATCTCAATTTGATAATGTTTTGGAACCACAAAATTTGAATGATTGGATGAAACACATGTCTTCAAAGCCTCACAATGTAGGTTCACCTTGGAGCAAACAAAATGCAGAGTTTATTGCAGATAAATTCAAATCGTGGGGATATGATACAAAAATTGAAACTTTTGAAGTTTTGGTTCCTTTCCCTAAGATAAGAAAATTAGAAATGGTATCTCCAAAGAGAATGTCATTCGAACTGAAAGAACCAGTGCTTAAAGAAGATGCAACCTCTGGTATTACAGAAGACGTCCTCCCTGGATACAATGCTTTTTCAGCTGATGGAAATGTAACAGCTGAATTAGTCTTTGTTAATTATGGAATTCCTGCAGACTATAAAGAATTAGCTCGACTAGGAATAGATGTTAAGGGCAAAATTGTATTAGCTAAGTATGGTGGTTCATGGAGAGGAATAAAACCTAAAGTTGCTTATGAAAATGGAGCAATTGGATGTATTATTTATTCTGATCCCAAAGATGATGGTTACTTTCAAGGAGATGTTTATCCTGATGGACCATATAGAATGGAACACGGAATTCAACGAGGATCTGTATTAGATATGCCAATGTACCCAGGTGACCCATTAACTCCAGGATACGGAGCAACTAAAGATGCAAAGCGTTTAGATATAGCTGATGCTCCTACAATTATGAAAATTCCAGTAATGCCTATTTCTTATGGTGATGCTTTACCATTGCTAAAAGAATTGGGTGGCCCCGTTGCGCCAATGGCTTGGAGGGGAGGCCTACCTTTAACTTACCACGTTGGTCCAGGACCTGTTAAAGTTAATCTACATCTTGAGTTCGAATGGAAATTACGTACAGCTTATAATCCGATTGGTCGTATGGAAGGTTCTGTATACCCGGATGAATGGATTATGAGAGGAAATCACCACGATGGTTGGGCTCAGGGAGCCGCAGATCCTATTAGTGGAATGGTTTCATTAATGGAAGAAGCTAGAGCAGTAAGTGAACTAGTTAAGACGGGATGGCGCCCCAAACGAACTTTGATTTATGCAGGTTGGGATGCTGAAGAACCAGCTTTATTAGGATCAACTGAATGGGTTGAGTTTCATCGGGATGAAATAAGGGAAAAGATGATATCATATATTAATACCGATGGTACAGGAGTTGGATTTTTGGGTGTAGGAGGTTCTCATGCTCTTGAAAAATTTGTCAATGAAATATCGAAGGATGTAAAAGATCCAGTACAGGATGTAACTCTTCAAGATCGAATTCGAGCGCGGCTTCGTGTAAGTGGAAATAAAGATGCTGAAAGACCTGACCTAAGGATTTATGCCTTAGGAGCAGGATCTGATTACACGGCATATATCCATCATGCAGGAGTTCCATCACTAAATGTTGGCTTTGGTGGTGAGAGTGGTGGAGGATCTTATCATTCTATTTTTGATTCCTATGATCATTATACTCGATTTAGTGATGGCGATTTTAAGTATGGTGTTACTTTATCAAAAGTTACAGGTCGCTTAGTACTTCGATTATCTGAATCTGATATTCTACCTTTTCGATTCGTTAATATGGTTGACAATATTGGCACATATATTGAAAGCAATAAAAAATTTGCTGAGAAAGTGACCAAAGAAACGAAAAGGCAAAATAAATTATTGGATCAAAATGCATATACTATTGCTGGAAACCCAAAAAAAACATATTTGCCACCAAAACGTTTAGATATAGTGCCTGATTTTGATTTTGGACTTCTGGATGCAGCCTACTCAAGATTAAAAGCTAGCGCATGGAACTATGAAAAGGCCTTAAATAGATTTAAGAAAGGCTCTCTTTCAGCAGAACAGAAAGCTCAAATTAATTCTCTCTTAAAAAATGTTGAGCAATCAATGCTACGCGAAAATGGTTTGCCCAGAAGAGATTGGTTTAAACATATGATTTATGCTCCAGGATTTTATACAGGATATGGAGTGAAAACATTGCCTGGGATACGTGAAGGATTAGAAGAAAGGAATTGGGATGAAGTCAATTTATTTATTAGTGAAGTTGCTAAGGCACTAGATCGAGCAGCTGCTACAATAAATAATGCCACAACAATTCTGAGTGGTAATTAATTATATATGGTTCATTTTTTTCTCTATTTACTGGGCCACTCATTAGTTGTTAGTCAATTTCTCTCATTAACATCTTTAGATAGTGGTGTAAACGCATCTTTCCGAGGATTATCAGTAGTAAATAATAGTGTGGTTTGGGTGAGCGGAACAGGCGGTACTGTTTTACGCACTGTAGATGGGGGAGCGAATTGGGAAAATGTCTCTGTCCCGAATATGGGCAAAACCGACTTTCGGGATGTTGAGGGCTTCGATAAAAATACCGCCATTGTCATGGGAATTGCTTCTCCTGCTCGATTTTATAAAACTACCGATAGGGGACAAAACTGGAAGCTTGTTTATTTTGACGATCGTGAAGAGGTGTTTTTTGACGGAATGTCATTTTGGAATAAGAGGAATGGGATTGCATTCAGCGACCCGGCGAATGGACATCACTTGCTCATCCGAACCACGGATGGGGGCGATACGTGGGAGGAAATTCCCGCAGATGGTATACCGGAAAAATTAGACCCTGAGTTTGGTTTTGCCGCCAGTGGAACTGGAATGCCAGTGAAGGGGCGAAATACAGTTTGGCTGGGAATGGGCGGTATAAAATCCCGCGTATTCAAGAGTGAAAATGGCGGATTAAATTGGTCTGTGGCAGAAACTCCGGTAGTTCATGGCGGCCAGAGTACGGGTATATATTCTGTGGCCTTCAAAAATAAAAAGGTGGGCATTGCTGTGGGCGGAGACTACATGAACCAAGCCATTCAAAACACCATGGCCATACCCAGGATGGGGGTATCACATGGCATCTCCCGGAAAAACAAACACATCAGTATCGTGAGTGCGTGGCCCATTATCGCGGGAATACATTTTTTGCCGTGGGACCATCCGGCTTTGACCGAACCACAGATAACGGCAAGAACTGGGCACCCCACTATTGGGAGGTGAAAGATCTTACGGCCTTAGCATTTGCTAAGGGTAGCCGTGGCGGGTTTGCAGTGGGTAAGGGGGGACAAATCTATAAAATAAAAGTAGGACAATAATGGGTCAAAAGTCAGCCTTAGTCTTGGGCGCTTCCGGTTTAATCGGATCTGAAGTGCTACAATTATGTTTGGCTTCAGACATTTATAACAAGATAATTACGCCTGTTCGAAGGTCATTATTAATTGAACATGAAAAATTAGATGAAAAAGTAATCGATTTTGACATGTCGCCATGGGAGAATTTATTCCCCGTGGATCATGTGTATTGTTGTTTAGGCACCACTATCAAAACGGCTGGGAGCAAATCAAATTTCCGAAAAGTCGATCATGATTATCCATTGGCTTTTGCCGGTGCAGCAAAAAAATGGAATGCATCTGTTTTCAGTATTGTTACTGCCGCCGGCTCAAACGCCAACTCCAAAATATTTTACAACCGGGTAAAAGGTGAACTTGAATCAAACCTTAGATTCTTAGGTTTAAATTCAACGCTCATTTTTCAGCCTTCATTATTAATGGGTGATCGAAATGAATTCCGACCGGGAGAGAAGATCGCCATGGGTGTGGCAAAATTGACCTCCTGGATGACACCCAGTTCTTTCCGGGCGATACATAGCAAAACGGTAGCCAAATCAATGGTTGCGGAAACCTGTTCAGAAAGTGCCGGATTCAACATTATTTCGAATAAAACCATGCATAACATTGGATAAGGAACGAACCATGATGAGACGAATGATAATTGTTTATTTTTCAGGACTTTTGCTGTTGTCGGCGCAATCCCTCACAGTTGATCCTAGTGTGTATAAAATATTAGATGATATTAGCACGGACCAATTAGAAAAATATGTGACAAAACTGGTCAATTTCGGTACGCGCCATACATTGTCAGATACAGTATCCAATACCCGGGGGATCGGCGCCGCCCGGCGGTGGATTAAGAAAGAATTCGAAGAAATATCCAAGGACTGCGGCGGATGTCTTGAAGTAGAAGAACAGTGGTCCTTGGCCAAAGGGAGTCCCAAATCACGAATCAAAAGAGACACCTGGATTGTCAACATTTATGCGGTGAAACGGGGGACGAAATATCCGAATAGGTATGTGATCATGAGTGGTGATATTGATTCCAGAATTTCCGATCCATTGGACGGAAAAGGTAATTCCCCCGGGGCCAACGACAATGCCTCCGGCATGGCCGGCGCCATTGAATTGGCACGTGTTTTATCGAAACATGATTTTCCCACCAGTATCATTCTGGCAGGACTCTCTGGTGAGGAACAGGGATTATTCGGCGGCAGATTTTTAGCGGAAAAAGCCAAAAAAGAAGGCTGGGAAATTGTGGGTATTTTAAACAATGATATGATCGGCAATATCGAGGGGGTGGACGGTGTTATAGACAACCGCACATTCAGAATTTTTTCTGAACCCTATTCTATTTTGGAAACAGAAAAACAATTGAAACAAAAGCGGTTTTATGGGGGCGAGAATGATGGTGAATCCCGCCAGCTGGCCCGCCATGCATTTGCTAGCACCAAAATATACTTGCCGGAAATGAATCCCTTGTTGATCTACCGCTTGGATCGTTTCGGCCGTGGCGGTCATCACCGACCTTTCAATGAAGCCGGGTTTCCCGGTGTGCGGATAATGGAGGCCCATGAGAATTATAACCGCCAGCACCAGGATATTCGGACAGAAAATGGTATCAAATACGGCGATGTGATTGAAGGTGTGAATTTTGATTACTGCGCCAAACTGACGGCGGTAAATGCAGCAGCTTTGGTCACCTTGGCCATGGCGCCGCCTAAACCAAAAAACGTCAAAATCGGCGGAATTGTAAAACCCTTTACTGTTTTATCCTGGGATAAGGTCGACGGTGCGGCTGGTTACAAACTCTATTGGCGGGATACCACCGCTCCCACCTGGAAATATTCAAAATGGGTGGGCGGTTATGTGACGCAGCATACCTTAGAAGGTATTGTCATAGATAATTATCTCTTTGGTGTAGCGGCGGTCGGTGAAAACGGCCATGAGAGCATGGTAGCCTATCCCGGTGGCTTGATCGGACGTTAAGGCGTCATTTCATTGAAACAAAAAATTAAGTCGGGATATGGAAGTGGTACTAAGATGAAAATATTTTTTTGCTGGCTGCTGCTGATCGGTTGGTGTTTTTCAGGTGAATTACGGGTTCTCGCTTATAATATTCACCACGGTGAAGGGATGGATGATGCAGTCGACCTCCCTCGAATCGCGGATGTGATCAGATCAGAAAAACCGGATTTTGTCGCCTTACAGGAAGTGGATAAAGGGGTGAACCGGAGCGGGAAAGTCAATCAGGCCATGGTGCTGGGGGAATTGTTGGGCATGTATCACAATTTTGCCAAATTTATGGACTTTGATGGGGGTGAATATGGTTTGGCCGTCCTTTCAAAATATCCCATTCTTAAATCTCATATTCATCGGTTGCCTGTTGGGGCCGAACCTCGTGTGGTCCTTGAAGTGGAAGTGATGGTGAATGGGAAACCGATTTCATTTGCCAGTATCCATTTAGATTGGACGAAATCGTCACTGCGTGTTGCCCAGTTTAAAGCTTTGGATAAAGCGTTGGCTATTCGAAAACATCCTGTAATTGTGGCAGGGGACTATAATGCAGAACCAGATTCGCCGACCATGCAATTGGCACGTCAGTCCGGATTCATCATTCCCAAGTTAAATCCCAATCTCACATGGCCGGCGGATGCACCAAAAGTAGAGATTGACTATATTGTGATTCGGGGGATGCCTAGCATAAAGGCCACTTCAACTGTCCTGGGTGAACGAATCGCTTCAGATCACCGACCAGTTGTAGGCGTAATTCAATGGCCGTAAATAAATACAAGATACTCTCTTGGGCCGTTGCCCTTATGTTTATCGCTTTCGCGGCGGTGAATCTGAATGATCCCGATGGTTGGATTTGGGCCTTAATCTATGTGGCGGTGGCCGTTCTGCCATTAAGCCAAAAAGTGAATCAAAAATACCTAAACCAATTGGCCTTGGTTCTGCTGGTCTTGGGCTTATTGATCGCTTCGGGCATCCTTAACCCTTGGATGTCTCAACAGGAAGATGACCGCATGGTAAACATGTGGGAACACCAACGGGAAGGTTTAGGCATTATCCTAGGGAGTGCCTGGTTATGGTTGGGGCGAAAATTAAAGTAATGTGGAATTGAATAAAGAAATGGGAGAAACGAATGAAAAAAATAAGCTGGCTTACACCTTTTATATTCTGTAGCTGTATGGAAAAAATGAATCTGCCCCCTGACGCAACCAAGAAACCCTATGAAATGACAGAGCACGGTCATACCCGTGTGGATAATTATTATTGGATGCGGCTCACGGATGAACAGAAATCAGCTGAAAAATATGATTCACAGACACAAGAAGTGGTGGATTATATTGATTCTGAAAATAATTATACTCAATCAAGTCTTTCTCATACTAAAAAGTTTCAGGATAGTCTTTTTGATGAGATAGTTGGAAGGATACAGAAGGATGAGGAGTCTGTTCCTTACCTTGATAATGGTTATTATTATTATACACGATATGAGTCAGAAAAGGAATATGCAATTCATTGTAGGAAAAAAGGTTCCTTAAGTAATAAGGAAGAAATCATTCTTGATGAAAATATATTAGCCCAAGGTCATGATTATTTTGCAATTGGTGGTCGTACTATTAGCCCAGACAATCAATGGTTAGCCTATGGTGTTGATACCTTAAGTCGACGCATATACGAAATTCATTTTAAAAATCTTCAAACTGGAGAAGTTTTAAATCAAACCATACCTAATAGTTCAGGTAGCGTTGCATGGGCAAACGATAATAAGACAGTATTCTATACCTCTAAGAATGAAGTAACTTTATTAAGTGAAAAAATATGGAGGCACAAAGTTGGGTCTAAATCCTCAACTGATAAACTAATTTATTCAGAGAATGATGAAACTTTCTATAATGGTGTATATAGATCTAAATCAGGAGAATTTATAATTATATATCATCGAAGTACTTTAGTATCTGATTATCAGATTTTAAATGCTAATAACCCAGATGGCATGTTTAATAATTTTACAAAAAGAGAATCTGATCATGAATATAGTATTGAACATTATAAAGATAAATTTTATATCATTACTAACTGGAAGGCCGAAAATAACCGATTGATGGAAACATCAGATAAGAAAACAAAAATGTCAAATTGGAGAGAAGTTATTCCTCATCGGAAAGATGCACATTTACTTGGAATGGAAATTTTTAAGAATCATCTTGTACTAAATGAAAGGAAAGATGGTCTTAGGGGGTTACGTATTATGAATCAAATAACAGGAACAGATGAATATTTAGATTTTGGTGAATCAACTTATACAGCAAGTATTTCTGTTAATAAAGAGTTCGATACAAATATTCTCAGATATAACTATACTTCATTGGTTACACCTCGTTCCACATATGATTATAATATGGATACTGGCAACGTTGATTTGATGAAAGAACAGAAAGTCATTGGTGGTTATAATAAACAACTATATAATTCTGAACGTCTATATGCTGTGGCAAAAGATGGAAATAAAATCCCTATCTCAATGGTTTATCATAAAGAGATGAAAAAAGATGTACCTCAAAATCTTCTCCTTTACGCATATGGCTCGTATGGTTCTACGCGTGACCCTTATTTTAGCTCAACAAGATTAAGTTTGTTGGATAGAGGTTTTATTTATGCTATTGCGCATGTAAGAGGTAGTCAGATATATGGTCGGCAATCGTATGATAATGGTAAAATGTTAAATAAAAAAAATACATTTTATGATTTTATTGACGCAGGTAAGTATCTAATTGATAGAAAATATACTAATTCGGATCGCCTTTTTGCTGAAGGTGGAAGTGCAGGAGGGCTACTGATTGGGGCTGTTGTTAATATGGAGCCAGAGCTGTGGAAAGGTGCTATTGCTGCCGTGCCATTTGTTGATGTGGTTACAACAATGTTAGATGCATCAATACCTTTGACATCTGGTGAATGGGATGAATGGGGTGACCCCAGAGAAAAAAAATATTATGATTATATGCTTTCATATTCTCCTTATGATCAAATCAAAGATCGCAATTATCCTAATTTACTTGTTACAAGTGGGTTTTTTGATTCGCAGGTTCAATATTGGGAGCCATTAAAATATGTAGCGAAGCTTAGAGATAATTGGCAAAGTGAGAATAAACTCTATCTTCACATGAATATGGATGCTGGCCATGGAGGTAAATCTGGTCGATATCGCCGATATAGGGAAGTCGCTCTAGAATATGCATTTATGTTTGACCTAGTTGGGATTCGTGAATAACACATGTTAATTTGTTTAATATAGAATTATGATGTAATTTTACTCGGTATGAAGATAAAAAGTCAATTATTAGGACTAATTTTTATTGGATCCCTATTCTTTCAGGGATGTTTTACACAGTTAGCTATGTTCTATCCAGAGCCAGAGATTGAAGAATTCGAAGAACAATTTTATGACACTTATTCTCAAGCACCTTCTCGACCTGGATTGGATGTTTATGCTCAAGATGGAGCAGGAACTCCATTAGGGTTAGCGTATTCATCGATGTATGAAAGATATTATGGTATGTACCCGTATTTTGGCGCATCTTATGGAAGTGGATACTATAATAAATATGATTACTATAATAGATATGGATATCATCCAGGCGCGGGTGGTTATACTAATCTATACGGTTATAATGGTTATGACTATGTTATAGGTGGATACAAAATGTTTGTGCCCATAAATGATAATAAAGAATTACGTTCATTTAATAAGGATCGAACACTTACTTCTGGTACAAACTTAAATGTTAACCGATCCAGTTCATCTTCTCGAACTAACCAATCATCACACGGAGGGAATAGTTCATCTGTCTCTTCTGACAGATCTTCAGGGTCTTCATCCTCCGGAAGCTCTTCTAGTAGTTCTTCTAGCTCATCATCAGGTGGGCGTAGAGCATCTCGTCGCAATTAGTCTTCATTCATAATTATGTTAGGGTTTTGATCCAGGTTATGACCCAATTCAAATTTATCCCACTTATTCTTTTCTTTGCTATAATCAAATCTCAAACTGCATCTGAAGCCATCCATTTGGTTGAGAATGAGGTGGGTTATGGTGCAAGATCATTGGCTATGGGCGGAGCCTATACTGCTATGGGTAGTGACCCATCAGGGATGTATTGGAACCCTGCGGGCTTAGCCGATATTAAAAATGGAGCATTCTATATTGAACTTCGTAATCTTTATTCAAAGAATAAAACAACCTATCTTGGGGAAACTGATACTAATCCTTTAGGAACTGGGCGATTAAATGGGATAGGTATGGCATTCCCAGTCCCAACGATTCGCGGAAGTTTAGTTTTGGGGGTGGGATTTAATCGAATCAATCATTACGATGAATTCATGAGATTTTCTGGGTTTAGTAATTATGACAATGCTTTAGAATTTCCTATCAATGTAGATGGTACACAACAAAACCATTTTTTTTCAAAAGGAGTTAGACGTTCTGAGGAGATATCAAGTATGGGTGCAATGGAACAATTAACATTTGCATTCGGGATTGCTCTATCCCCAAATATGTCTGGAGGATTATCTATTTCAAAAATATCGGGGAATGAAAAATATAATTTTGAATTTATTCAAGAAGATACACAAAATAAATACACTGAATTTCCTAAAGATTTTAAAAGATATGATTTAATTCAATCCCTTGATACTAAAACTGAAGGTTGGCAAATCCGAGGGGGGTTAAAATTTATTATTACGCAATGGTTTCGTATTGGCATGAACTTATCTTTACCGTATAAGATAAAGGTTCTTGAGAATCATGGGACAAGTGAATCGCTTAGTTTTGATAATGGAGATAATAGTGATGCAACTGAAGCTGGTTATTATGATTACAAAGTAAAAGCGCCTATGATCTTAGATATTGGTGGAGCAATAACAGTAGAAGCACTTTCTATATCAAGTAGTTATCGATTAATCGATTGGACGTCTACCAGGTTTGATTTAGAAAGTGTACAATTAAATTCTGATGATTATTTATACCTTGAAGAAGAGAACAGTAATCTATCATTTCGATATCGTCAGGTCTCCCAGATTCGTCTAGGGGTTGAAACTTTGCTCGAGTTCAGTGAAACATTTGGAATCGCTTTAAGAGGTGGATACGCCTTTCTTCCTGCTCCAAAAAAATCTGATAAAGGTGACAAAACTTACGTTTCTCTTGGCGCTGGGATACCTCTTGGATCTAACATGATTATGGACGGCGCAGCGGTTTTAAGCTCATGGGAAAAGAAATCTAGTGATTATTACACTCCTTCTGGCGCACAAGAAGAAGTCTCAGCACTTAAAATTTATTTGAATTTATCGTATCTATTTTAATCTCATACTAGCAGAATATTATTTGGAATTCCCTTCTATACTCGACTAATTTTCCGAGCCTATTTATGGCAAAGAGTGGCTCGGTAGCTCAGTAGGTAGAGCAGAGGACTGAAAATCCTTGTGTCGGCGGTTCGATTCCGTCCCGAGCCACGTTAAATTATTAGGCAATCCATCGTCTAGGGAGTAGGTCCTAGCGGATTTCCGAAAGGCAGTGCCTTTCTTCTCCTCTACCTACTAAGTAGCATTATAGTAGCACCAAATAGAAATGGAGCTACCTTGTCAAGTTTATATAAGAAAAATAATCGCTATTATTTATCGGTTCAATTAGATAAAAAAAGAGTTACACGTAGCCTACAAACAGATAATTATGAAGTAGCCAAAGCCGTTAAAGTAGATTTTGAAAAGAAGATATTATTAGACCTGATTAATGGTTATAAACCAAAGCAGACGCCTTTACGAGAATTAGTTGATTTATATTTAGAAGCGGAACATGATTGGAGACCTAATACTCTAAAACTTAATAAAAGATTGCTGAAAGGATACTTGAAAAGTGGATTTCCGAAACACCCTACAACCAAATCAATGGCGATAAGAGTATTGAATGCATGTAACAATTGGGGGTATAAAAATCAGTTAATTCCTAAATATGAATCAATCCCGGGAGGAAATAAATATGAGGCAAGAACGCGCGTTTATTCGCGCGAAGAATTAGACCTCATGTTTGAAGGAATCACTCCAAAGCACTTTAATTTATTTGTTCAATTTGCCTACTACAGTGGTGCTAGAAGCGGGGAAATACGTCGAATATCGAAAGAAAATATCTTTCCCGATTACATTGTTGTTTTTGGTAAAGGAGGAAGGCGATTAGTCAAAATCAATAAACAGGCACAAGCTATATTATCAGATATAAAGCTCTGGGATTATACTGTCAATTATGTGCAGTTAACATGGTCTAGGAATAGAAAGAGACTTGGAATCAATGATGCAAGGTTTCATGATTTGAGGAGAACTTTTGGTTATAATTTAATCAAACAAGGAAAACCAATATATGAAGTGTCTAAACTCTTAGGCCATTCATCGGTTCGGACCACGGAAAAACACTACGCTCCCTTAATGACCACAGATATAGAGGAGTTTGTATTATAATATTTAAGCGTAGATACTATACACAGTGTCTCCCACAATATTAGAAGGGAAGAGAAGAAGCCAATTTAATTTCAAACTCTGCAACTAACTGCTTATCACACTTTTTACAAAACACTCCTTTATGTAATTCATTAGTTGGTACTTCCACTGAACCATGCATATTTGGACAGTGTCTAGTAACAGTCTTATCTATTTCGACCGCCCGTAAATTTTTTTCATATTTAATGTCATTTAAAACCCACCTTTCAAAATCCGCCTCCTCATTATTACTCTTCACACCTTTTGATTGTTGATAAAGAGTAAACTTTTTATGAGATAGAGAAATATCGACTGTTTTATATTTATCAGCGAATGCTTTTAAATCAATTATTGTGTGTGTTCCACTAGTCTCGCCTACTACTACTTTACTTTTATTTACTTTCTTTTCCTTTACTCTACTTTGTGTACTTCCGTCACCTAAACTAGGGTTTCCGCTACGGGA
>Ga0208764_10001051_pt1 | contig 18034 bp, 14 predicted proteins | sample ETNtaG_18_FD_185762 | JGI IMG/M metagenome (GOLD analysis project Ga0208764, IMG submission 185762) | Marine microbial and viral communities from oxygen minimum zone, Eastern Pacific Ocean - ETNP201302SV91 (SPAdes) (version 2) | ecosystem: Environmental > Aquatic > Marine > Oceanic ... | reverse complement strand
TTAGTTCTATTAAGTTTGTAGATGAGGTAAAGTCGTATGATACAGAGAGCGACTTAATAAAAGTGCTTAAGGAAGTTAACCCTGATGTCAGAATATTGGGCGCTGATCATCAAGGAACAGAATTTACCGGACATGAACTGCCTATTAAATGCATTTTTAACTCAAGAGATCATGGCTATTCTACTAGTGAGCTGAGAAAAAGAGTCTTTGAAGCAGAGAAGAAGAAATAGCTTTACTTAGTTAAGTCGTAGAAAATAATACTCGATCCAACTTTAAGAAATTCTTCATCTTGTTCTATCCATTTTTTTATTAAGCTAGATTTTTTCACACCCAATAGAGCTAGCCTATTATTAATGAATAAGCCTTCTAGATTAATGTCTATTTTAGATAAATCAATGTTCAAGATATTTGGGGAAAAGAATTGTTCTGATGACAGTGTTTTTGTATTGAATTCGGGTAAAATCTTTTTTAAAAAGATTGAAAAGGTATAATCAGATGTGATATTATCTAATATCAACAAACCTCCTTGTTTTAAATGATTTGCTAACAAAATCACTTCATCATTTGTCAATTTTAGATAACCATTATTACATATAAGTATAATAGGATAGGCTGATATATTTTTTTCTGAAATAAATACATTTTTTTCTATTGATAGCGATATTTTTGCGCTCTGATCTAAATAATTAAGCATATTTTCTACTCCTGTCCCATCACATTCACCCATTAATAAGACTTTTTGGTTTTGGGCAAATAACAAAGAGTGAAAAGAAACAATTATTATTCCTAATATTATTATAAATTTCTTCATCATTATTTACAATTTAGGTTTTAATTTTCTTTAAATGAACAAACAGAAAGCAATTCTTAAAATTTTATTTTTTATATCCTTTACTTTCTTGTATCCACAAGAGAAGGATTTTGAAAAATCTATTTCTGAAACCGAACAACAGATTCAAGCTTTAAAAAATGCTATTAATAAAAATAATAATGAAATCAACACCTTAAAAACAAAGGCTCAGCAAACAAATAAGATTTTAAGCATCACAAAGAGGAATATTCAAGACTCTACAAATCTTATAAAAGCATATGATAAAAAGATAAATTTATATAACAAGCAGTCAACCAATTTAAAGAATGCAATTATTGCTAATAATAATGAAATGGAATTGATTAAGCAGCAATATGCAGAGAGATCAATCAGTTTATATAAGAAAAAAAATCAAGATTTGAGAGGTCTAATTTTTAATTCAAACAGCCTTAATCAGATGGTCTATAGAATTAAATATTATAATATTATTTCAGATTTAAATCAAAAGACTATAAATAAACTACAGACATCTCAGTTTTATAATAAGAAAAAGAATGAAGACATTAAAGCTTTGTTAGAAGATGTAGATAGGAACAAAGGCTTAAAAAATCAGGAACTCCAATCTTTAGATAAGAAAAAGAAATACCAAGAAAGATTATTATCTCAATTAAAGCAAGAGCAAGTATCAATTAAGCAAGAAATACAAAAACAAACAAACCAGATTAACGCATTGGAGGCATTACGTAAAAATATTATTGAAGCAAAAAAGAAATATGATTCAGAGCAACTTGCAAAATTGAAAACAATAAAGACAGATATTAGGAAATATAAAGGACAGCTCATTTGGCCTGTTCAAGGAAAGATTAGTAAAGGTTTTGGACCACAATGGAACCCAAAACTAAATACAACATTAGACAATCCCGGTATTGATATTACAGCTAAATCTACAACTCCAGTTCAAAGCGTATTTGATGGCTTAGTTACGACTATTACATTTATATCAGGATATGGCACAACTGTTATTATTGATCATGACAATGGATATTTTACAGTTTTTACTCATTTAGAGAATTTATTAATCAGTGAAAATATGCTTGTTAAAGAAGGACAAGAAATAGGTTTTGTTTCAAATAATAATATTATACACTTTGAAATATGGGGGAATAATCAAAAATTAAACCCAACAAAATGGATTAAGAATGGATATAAGTAAATTACAGCCAGAATCGTTCAATCATATTCAGTCTATCGTAGATAAGAATAGAATTGGCAATGCATACCTTATTCATGGTCCAAGTGGTTCTGGAAAAGAAGCCTTTGCCTTAACATTCGGTAGTTTAATTACTGGCTTTGATTTAGAATCATTTATCAATAATCCCAATATTTTCCTTATTCTTCCTGGAGATAAAGATTTTTATAAAAACTTATTTAAAAGTTCAAAAATGGATGAAAAAGAATACCAAGAATGGAATAATTATTGGAAAGAGAAACTATTATTCCCACTAAAGAAGAAAAAACTATCTAATAGTAAACGTATTCCTATTAATGTATTAAAAAATCTAAAGAAAAATATCTTTTTTAAGTCTGATCGTAGAAAAGTGGTAATTATTTTTGATGCACATGCTTTATCTGAAGGGTCAGCTGAGTCTGCCAATGCTTTATTAAAAATTTTAGAGGAACCACCAAACAATACCTCGTTTTTATTGGTATCAGAATCAATAAATCAAGTTGTACCTACTATTTCATCAAGATGCCAAACAATTAACATCCCAAGAATTGAATCCAAAAATCTTCATGATCTTTTAGATAGAAAGAAGAATTTTGATGCAGATATTTTATCATTTCTATCTAATAATAACTTAGATAAAATAGATTTACTTGATGAATATTCTAAGGAATCTATTCTAGAGATTGTTAATAAGTATATTGATGCTATTCAATATCACACTCCAGAATCAGTTTCATTGTTTTCTGAGGATATGATACTCAACTTTAATAGCAAGAGAGAAAAGTTTTATTTTGAATTAAGCATTATTAAGAAATGGCTTGAATGTACCTTATTAATTCAAGAGTCAATCTCTCTACCATTTCATTGGAATGATTTCACTGATTTAGGACAAGATTTTTTATCAAAAAATTCAAATTCGAGCATGTTAGACCTATTAAAAGAAATTGAAATTTGCTTAAATAATTTGAAAGCAAATAGCGCTCCAAAACTATCCATAATGAATATGATTATAAATAGTCATAACTCATTAAATTAGAGCATGAAAAAATATTATATCACAACACCAATTTATTATGTAAATGATAAGCCTCATATAGGTCATGCATATACTACTATTTTGGCAGACACTTTATCAAGGTTTAGAACTCTTATAGGAGAACAGTCTTTTTTTCTAACAGGACTAGATGAGCACGGACTGAAGGTGCAACAAGCTGCAGAAAAAAATAAAGTGACTCCAGAAGTGCATTGTGATACAATGGCTCCAGCGTTTATAGAGCTATGGGAAAAACTAAATATTAATTATTCTGACTTCATACGTACTACAGAAAAACGTCATACAACGATTGTACAAAGTATCCTAAGTCAAGTATATGAAAATGGAGATATATATCAAGATGAGTATGAAGGATGGTATTCAATTTCTGAAGAAAGGTTTATTACAGAGAAAGAAGTAGAAAGCGGTCTTTTTGGCGAAGCAAAAAAGATTAAAGAAAAAAACTATTTCTTTAAAATGAGTAAATATCAATCAGAATTAATCAAAAAAATTGAAAGCGATGAACTTTCTATACAGCCTAAGAGTAGGAAAAATGAAGTATTAGGCTTTTTAAAACAGGAACTATCTGATTTATGTATCTCTAGACCAAAGTCTCGCTTAGAATGGGGCATAGAAATACCATTTGATAAAGATTATGTAACATATGTATGGTTTGATGCGTTGATTAACTATATCTCTGCTCCAAAATATTCTGAAGATAATAAAAATTTTGAATTACACTGGCCTGCGGATGTTCACTTAATAGGTAAAGATATTCTCACCACCCATTCAGTATACTGGCCTACAATGTTAATGTCATTAAATCTGCCTATGCCAAAAGCTATTTTTGCGCATGGCTGGTGGTTAACTGATGATGAGAAAATGAGTAAATCTCTTGGGAATGTTATCAATCCTTTAATGCTTATTGATGAATTTGGTGTTGATCCTGTTAGATATTATTTAATGAGTGAAATGGTTTTAGGGTTAGATGCTACATTCTCAATGGATTCTTTTACTAGAAAGTATAATAGTGATTTGGCCAATGATTTAGGAAACTTAGTAAGTCGAGTTTGCACCCTGATTAGCAATAATTTTGATGATAAAATGCCAAAATTTCAAAGCAAAGAAAGTGACCTATCAAAAAGTTTTAGCTCTATTGATATAAAAGAACATCTTGATCAGTTTAAGATGGATAAACTTCTTCATGAAATTATGACATTTATACGATCAGTAAACGGTTATATGGAAAAACATCAACCATGGAAAATGATTAAAGAAGATAAAGAGTCAGCTGGAAATATTTTGTATCATGCAGCAGAATCGCTAAAAGTTGCTGCCATCATGCTTTCTCCTGTTATGCCAGGAAAGTCTCAAGAGATTCTAGACGCACTAGGAGCTAAGGATTCTAAATTAGAATGGGGTACGTTAAATCCTGGCGATAAAATCTCTAAAGGAGACCCAATCTTTCCGAGAATTGTTCAATGACATTGATTGATACTCATGCTCATTTATACTATGATCAGATGTATAATAATCTGGATACTGTTTTAGATGAAGCAACTGAAAATGGTGTCACAAAAATTATATGTATTGGAACCGACTTAAATACATCTAAACAATCCGTAGAAATAGCTAATAAATATGAGAATGTTTATGCTGCAGTGGGTATTCATCCTCATGATTCTAAAGATGTTACCAAAGATTACCTTAAAGATCTTGAAGCATTAGCTTTGAGCAGTAAAAAAGTAGTTGCTGTAGGGGAAATAGGAATCGATCACTACAGAAATATATCGCCAAAGGAAATTCAAGAAAAGGTAATGATAGAGCAGATGGAATTAGCTCAATCATTATCGTTACCGATTATATTCCATAATCGTGATGCAGACAATGATATTATCGAGATTCTTAAACAACATTCATTTAGTAGAGCTATAGCACATTGTTATTCGAGCGATTTAAGTTTTGCTGAACAATTGATTGATTTAAATGTCCTTCTATCTTTTTCAGGTAATGTTACATTTAAAAACTCTATTAATCAGTCTGCAATTAAAAATATCACACTAAAAGATTTTGTGTTAGAAACAGATTGTCCTTTTTTAGCTCCACAGCCGTTTCGAGGCAAACCCAATGAACCAAAGTATGTTAAAGATATAGCATTATTCATATCAGATTTATTAGATATCGAATTTGAAGAGATAGCGATTCAAACAACAAATAATGCTGAATCATTTTTTAAGATATAATGGTTTTTGCTAAGAAAAAGTGGGGACAAAATTTTCTTGTAGATAATAACCTGTTAGAAAAAATTATTAAGACCATTAATATCAAAGATACAGAGCATGTATTAGAGATTGGCCCAGGACAGGGGGCATTAAGTGAAAAATTAGTTGATGTGGCAAAGAGCTTATCTATGGTTGAGATAGACCCTGATTTGATTGAGAGACTTAAGGTTCATGAAAAACTATCAGGATTGACAATTATTAATCAAGATATTCTAAAAGTAGATTTAGAGAGCCTATCAATTGACTCTCCTGTAGTTGTAGGCAATATTCCATATAATATTACCTCTCCAATTATTTTCTGGCTTATTGACCACTTTGATCATTGGGATAGAGCATACTTAATGGTTCAAAAAGAGGTTGCTCAACGTTTAACGGCATCAATTGGTACCAAAGACTATAGTAGGGTTACTGTGATGACCAGTCTTTTTTTTGATATTGAGATTTGTTTCTCTATTTCCCCCAATGTTTTTCTTCCTAAACCAAAAGTACAATCTGCATTTATTTCTATTACAAAAAGATCAGATTTTGATCAAAAGAATGTCAATGTTAAGAAATTTAGCCAAGTAGTAAGAATGGCCTTTAATCAGAGAAGAAAAATGCTAAGAAATTCATTGTCAACGCTAACTATTAACTCAGATAAGTGTAATATAGATTTTACGAGGAGACCAGAGCAATTAACAGTCGACGAGTTTATTGACATATCTAATAATATTATATGATAATTGGCATTTCTCGTTTTTATCGTTAAGTTTCCGCACTATGATAGAAGTAAAGATCAAAGATAATGAATCGCTTGAAAGAGCGTTAAGACGTTTCAAAAAGAAATGGGAACGTTCTGGCGTGCTTAAAGACGTAAAAAGAAAAGCTTTTTACGAAAAACCAAGCGTGACAAAAAGAATTGCGAAAAAACAAACTATTCGCAGAGCTATTAGACTAGCAAAATTCAATAATTAGTCTAATAACTCCTCTTTCTATTTTCCAAAAAATGTTCTAATCTCCGATATGCTTATAAGAAGTGCATCAGGACTCAGAGGTATTGTAAAAGATGATTTCAGTCCAGAAATGATTGATCAATATGTTGCCTCGTTTATTTCTAATCAAAATATTACATCATGTGTTATCGGAAGAGATGGTAGGTCTTCAGGTAAGGATATTGCACAATGGGTTGTTAATGCTTTAACTAATTATGGAGTTAATGTTGATAATTGTGACCTCGCAACAACACCTACTATGCAGTTAATGACAGAAAAAGATAAATATGATGGGGGAATTGTAATTACAGCTAGCCATAATCCATCTGAATACAATGGATTAAAATTCCTTCAAAAAGATGGAACCTTTTTATCTCCAAATCAATGCAATGCATTATTTGCATCTGTTGACAATAAGATTCATTTAGATCAATCAGAAGAGACAGGCACAATATCAAAATATGACTCTGCCAACGCAGAACATATTGCAAAAGTAATTGATGCAACATGTATTGATTCTAAAAGTATTGCTTCTAAGAAGTTTAAAGTAGTAGTAGATGCAGTAAATGGAGCAGGATCTACTATCTTACCAAAACTATGTAAAGATTTGGGGTGTCATGTAACAACAATTAATTGTAATGGAGACGGTAATTTCACTAGAGTGGCTGAACCTCTTGCAGAAAATTTAAATAATTTAGAAGAAAAGGTATTAGAAGTTGGAGCAGATATTGGATTTGCTACTGACCCAGATGGAGACAGACTTTCTATTGTTTCTAATAAGGGTTATGCTATTGGAGAAGAGTATACTTTAGCCCTATCATTTAAAAATTTTATTAACTATCAAGACAGTATGATAGTAACAAATTTGTCTACATCGCGAATGATTGATGATATATCATCAGGTTCAATTAGAACTAAAATTGGTGAAGCTCATGTTGTTGAGAAGATGAAAGAGTTAAATATTTTAATTGGAGGAGAAGGAAATGGAGGGGTGATTCTAAAAGAAGTACATCTAGGCAGAGATTCTTTAGTTGCTATTGCAATGATATTGAATCTTTTATCAAGAGATAACAAATCTCTTAACGAAATTATTTCTGAAATTCCTTCATATATATTTATCAAAGATAAAATCAACATAGATAATTCAATCAATTTTGATAGTCTTGCTACTCTATTCGATTGTGACGAAATTAATACAGAGGATGGAATTAAATTTAGTTGGTCCGATAAGTGGATTCATATTAGAAAGTCTAATACTGAACCAATAATAAGAATTTTTGCTGAAGCAAAGACAGAAAATGAAGTAAATGATTTAATCCAAACTTTAAAAGATTATTTAAAATGAAATTATTAGACAAAAAATATTCTCCTTCCAATTTAGAAGATAGATGGTATAAATATTGGTTAGAAAAAGACTATTTCTCTAGTCAACCTTCTGATAATAATTACACTATTGTTATTCCTCCACCCAATGTGACTGGAAAATTAACAATGGGGCATGTATTAAATAACACAATACAAGATATCTTAATACGAAAAGCAAGAATGGAAGGGAAGAATGCTTGTTGGGTACCTGGTACCGATCATGCGTCTATTGCAACTGAATCAAAAGTAGCAAAAATGCTTCAAGAAAAAGGCATTGATAAAAAAGATATCTCAAGAGAAGATTTTTTAAAACATGCATGGGAATGGAAAGAAAAATATGGCGGAATTATTCTTGAGCAACAACAAAAATTAGGTCTTTCATGTGATTGGGATAAGCTAGCCTTTACTATGGATGAAGAATATTCTAATGCAGTATTAGAATCATTTGTAAAATTGTATGATAAAGGACTCATTCACAAAGGAACAAGACTAGTAAACTGGTGTCCAAAGTCTCAAACTGCTTTAAGTGATGAAGAAGTTATATTCAAAGAAGTTCAAGGAAAATTATGGTATATAAAGTATCCAATTGAGGATTCTGATTCATTTGTTGAGATTGCTACTACTAGACCAGAAACAATGCTTGGTGATGCTGCTATAGCGGTGAATCCTTCAGATAAACGATTTAAAGACTTAATTGGTAAGAATGCAGTACTACCTCTTGTCAATAAGACGATTCCAATTATTGCTGATGAGATGGTTGATCCTGAATTTGGTACTGGTTGCGTTAAGATAACACCAGCACATGATCCAAATGATTATAATGTTGGTATGTCTCATTCTCTTGATATGTTAAATATCATGAACCCAGATGGATCAATCAATTCTAATGCTCCTGATAAGTATGTTAGCCTTACTCGCGAAAAAGCTAGAAAGCATATTATAAAGGATTTGGAGAAAGAGGGTTCATTATTAAAAGAAGAAGATTATCTTCATAAAGTCGGCTATTCTGAACGAGGTGATGTTCCAATAGAGTATTACCTATCAAATCAGTGGTTTTTGAAGATGAAAGAATTGGCAAAACCTGCCACAGAAGTTGTTAAGTCAGGTGAAATAAAATTTTATCCAAATCATTGGGTAAAAACATATAATCATTGGATGGATAATATTCAAGATTGGTGTATTAGTCGTCAACTATATTGGGGGCATCGTATTCCAGTATGGTATAAAAAAGGATCTGACCATAGTAAACAAGAAAATTGGTATGTATCCATATCTCCACCAGAAGATATTGAAAACTGGGAGCAAGACGAGGATGTTTTAGATACTTGGTTTAGTTCATGGTTATGGCCATTTGGAGTTCATGGTTGGCCTAATAATGAAAAATTGGTAAAACAATATTATCCAACCGATATATTAGTTACTGGTCCAGACATCATATTCTTTTGGGTAGCACGAATGATTATTTCTGGGATAGAATTCTTAGATGAGATTCCATTTAAAGATGTTTATTTTACGAGCATTTTACGAGACAGTACGGGAAGAAAATTGAGCAAATCACTTGGGAATTCACCAGATCCTATAGAATTATTTGAAAAATATGGAACTGATGCTACTAGATTTTCAATTATGTTAATGTCTCCTCAAGGGTCAGATGTCTATTTCTCTGAAAATAGCTTAGAAATAGGTAGAAATTTTATGAATAAGATTTGGAACGCTAGCAGATTTATTATGATTAATCATGATGATGATTTTAACGAAACAATAGATCAAGATTCATTAGATAATTATGATAAATGGATACTATCAAAATTAGATACCACCCTTGAGAAAGTGAATATGCATTATAGCAATTACCAATTTAATGAAGCAATAAAGGTAATTTATGATTTTACATGGAATGAATTCTGTAATTGGTATATTGAGATTGCTAAAATTAAATTTAATAGCTCAAATCAATTAGAAAAAAATAATGCGTTCCTTGTTGCAAGAGATATACTAAAGAAAATTTTATTAATACTGCATCCTATTTCCCCATTTATTACTGAAGAAATTTGGAGTTACTTAAAAAATGAAGATGACAAAGACATCATCGTGTCCTCTTGGCCAAAAATAGGAGCAGAGGGTTTTTCATATAACGAAGAGAGAGTTACATCTCTAAGAGAAATTGTTGTTGCTATTCGTACGATTAGATCAGAACTGAATGTTGCTCCTACAAAGAAGATTGATGCATTGATATCCATTAAAAATTCTTCGGATAAATCATTGTTTGATGACTTAAAGAGCATGATTATGTCTTTAACAAATCTAGAAAGCCTTAATATTGAAATGAATCTAGATAAACCTGACCAATCTGCAGTTGGTATATGTAAAAGTTGTGTTGTATATGTTCCATTAGGAGATCTAGTCAATCCAGAAGAAGAAATCTTAAAACTGAACAAAAGATTAGAAGAGATAGATAGTTTTATAAAAGGAATTGAAACAAAACTCAACAATAAGGCATTTACAGATAAAGCACCTGAAAAAATTGTAAATCATGAAAAAAGTAAATTAGATGATTTTATTATTGAAAGAGAAAAAATAATTGCCAATATTGAGATGTTAAAATGAAAAAATTACTAATAGCATTATTTGCAATAAATATTCTTCTTGCTCAAGAAGTAGAATCAGTCGAAAATAATAGGACTTTAACTATATATAAAGATAGTTTTGCTATCATAGAAGAACCAATTTTGTGGAACTTGAATGATGGAAAAAATATTACATCTTTTAACAATCTTTCTCCAAACATTATACTCGATTCACCTTTCTTGAATATTCAGGGTGTAGAAGTAAAATCGCAAACACTAAATAAAAACTTTTATTCTACCGATGCTTATCTGAAAAAAAATATCGGATCATTAGTAGAGGTTAAGCCAATAAATGATTCAGTTGTTCAAGGAGCTTTATTGGATATTAATTCTTCTTCTGTTTCTATTAATACAAATAAAGGACTTCTGATTTTTCAACGATCTAGAGTTGAATATATTGCCCTCAAGTCATCACAAGTTCAAAATAAATTTACTCCACAGATTTCATGGGAAATTTTTTCTGAAGGGCTAGATAGTATTACAGCAGAATTGACATATTTAACTTCAGGATTTAGTTGGAAACCTATCTATAAATTACAATTAAGCAACTCTGATGCTAGTGCAGCTTTAAGTATTAATGCGGAAGTAGTAAATAATTCCAATATGAATCTCTTAGGGGTTGATATAAAAGTTGTAGAAGGTTTAGTTCCTATAGGAAATAATAATAAATCTCAAAATATGGGCATGGTTGCTTCTCGAGGAGGCATGTCCGAAAAAACAGATACATTAGGAGATTTTTATATTTTTAATTTGGGTAGCAACTTGAATCTAAAAGCTTTAGAGACTATCCAGTTTCCTTTGTTAGATGAATTATTAATAAATTATGAGAAGAAATATATATTTGAAAATTCTGAACAAGATCAAAAAGATGAACCATTAAGTATTGAAATTTCATTTGAAAATTCGAAAGAAAATAATCTAGAACTACCATTGCCTTCTGGTGTTATATATCTTTATGAAAAAGATATCGACGGTGCTTTATCTTTTATTGGTAAGAACAATTTATCTGCATTGTATAAAGGTGGCAGCGCTGTATTAGACGCAGGAAAAGCATTTGATATAATAGGTAAACGTCGAATTCTAAATTTTGATCGTCAAAATAATAGCGAAGAATCAACCGTATCAATTCAAATAGTTAACACTTCTAATACATCTATAAAAGTCAAAGCAGTTGAGAAGATTTTTGGAGATTGGGTTATTAAAGAATCTTCAAGCATGTATATAAAAGAAGATGCATCTACTATTTATTTCCCACTAGAAATTCAGCCTGATAGCTCAGAACTTATTACCTATACCTATAGAAAAGAATGGAAGTAATGTCCATTTATGGAATTCAATAATCCTTCTAATTTATTAGAAACTCCTATTCAATATATTAAGGGTGTTGGCCCAAGAAGAGCTAAAGTTTTAGAGTCTCTTGATATTCTTACAATAAAAGACTTATTATATTACTTCCCAAGAAAGTATTTAGACAGAACATCACTTCAGGTCATCGGTGATATTAAAATAGATAATGAAGTGAATATCATAGGAAGAGTTAAGTCAGTCAACTTAAGGAAAATGAAACGTGGCAATTTTTTAACTGCTACGCTTGCAGATCATACTGGGTCTATTCGATTAATGTGGTTCAATGGATCAGACTATATATATCAATCTTTAAAAGAGGGAGATTTACTAGCTGTGCATGGCAAAGTTGCTGATTATAAAGGAAATTTACAGATTGTACATCCTGAATATGATAAATTAAATGCAAATGAGATATCCCTTAGTACTGGATTTGTTATTCCAGTTTATCCTTTGACAGAAGATTTAAAGAAATCTGGTCTTGATAATCGAAACTTAAGAAAGATTATACGTCTTGCACTAGACTCTGTTAATAGCATTGAGGATCATTTTACAAAAGAACAGCAAGATGATTTTAAAATTTGTTCTTTAGACTCTGCATTGAGAAATATTCATTTTACAAAGAAAGTTGATAAGCTCAATGAATCAATTCATAGACTTAAATTTGATGAACATTTTTTCTTGCAAATTCTTTTGGCATTACGAAAAAATAAAATAAAAGAGAATCGTTCAAAACCTATCAGTTTCAAAACAAAAAATTATAATCAGATATTAAAAAACTTAAGTTTTGAACTAACCAATAGTCAGAAACAAGTTCTTAGAGAAATTATTGATGACTTTTTATCAGAAAATCCTATGAATCGCATGATACAAGGAGATGTTGGTTGTGGAAAAACAATTGTTTCAATTCTAGCATCTTCTGTTGTAGTCGAAAATGGTTATCAGGTTGCAATAATGGCACCTACTGATTTATTAGCAAAACAATTATACAGAAACTTTAAAACTGAGTATGAAAAACTCGGAATTGAATGTTCATTATTGGTTGGTAGCTTGAAAAGCAAACAAAAAAAAGAAATCTTAGAATCAATTAAACAAGGTGAATCAAAGATTGTTGTTGGTACACATGCATTATTCCAGAAAGATGTTATCTTTAAGAATTTGGGATTATCAATTATAGATGAACAACATAGATTTGGAGTCAATCAAAGACAACTGCTCTTAAAAAAATCTAGCGTACCTAATTTAATGGCAATGACTGCAACCCCTATTCCAAGAACGCTGGCAATAACATACAACGGAGATATGGATTTATCTCTTATCGATGAATTACCAAAAAATAGACCCGATATTTTCACTTCTTATATTGAAAAAAATAATTTAGATACTGCTTACAATTTTATTCGTGAAAAAATAGGAATAGGAGGGCAAGCAATCGTTGTATATCCTCTAATTGAAGAAACCGAAAAGCAAGATCTTGATGCAGCATCTGAATCTTATGAAATATTGAAGCAAAACATTTTTCCTGACTTAAATGTTGCATTAATGCATGGAAAATTAGATGCTGATAAGAAAAATGAAGTAATGCAACAATTCATGAGTCATGAAATTGATATTCTAGTTTCTACTACAGTTGTAGAAGTTGGTATTGATAATCCAAATGCATCTGTTATATTAATTAATAATTGTGAGCGTTTTGGTCTAAGTCAATTACATCAGTTACGAGGAAGAGTAGGTAGAGGAGAATTAACAAGTTATTGTATACTATGTAGTGATAGCGAGTCTCCTAATACGAAACAACGACTAAACATATTGACTAAAAGTAGAAATGGTTTTGAGATAGCCGATGAAGACTTAAAGTTAAGAGGTCCAGGAGAATTCTTTGGCCAAAGACAAAGTGGCTTTATTAAATTTAGAATTGCTGACCTAACAACTGATGGACCAATTATTAGAGATGCTAGAATGAAAGCTTTTGATATTATTGATAATGATGCAAATTTAGAGTCTCCAATCAATGCTTTGATTAAAGAGAGATTTGATAATGAGTATTTAAAACTATTTTTAAAAACAACTGTTAATTAGAGGAGAAAAATGACAACAAAACCTTATACTGAGAAACAACTTTTTGACTCACTGATTTCTCAATCAGTATATGGTGTCTGGATTGCTTTAGGAAAAATACAAAATCCTATGACTAATGAGACATCAATAGACTTAACGCAGGCATCTATTCAGATTGATATGCTAGATATGATCAATAATAGAATGCATGCAAGCCTTACTGATGAAGAAAAAGAGTACTTAGAGAAAGTATTATCAGAATTAAAAATGAATTACATAGAAGTGGAAAAGACTGAAGATGCAAAACCTGCAGAAGAAGCTTCTACTGATTCAAAAGAAGAGACCAAAGAAGAGTCTGAAAAGTAAATTGAGTTTTTTTACAACGTATAGTAAAAAATTAGAAAATCTAATAGCTGGAATTCTATTTCTGCTTACTTTTGCTATTTATTTTTCAACAATGGCACCTACCGTTTCTTTTTGGGATACTGGAGAGTTTATTGCCACATCTCATATATTGGGTATTCCTCATCCACCAGGTAGCCCACTATTTCTATTGATTGGTAAATTATTCACATTGATTCCAATTAGTGCGGATATCGCTTTCCGTATGAATATATTTTCTCCACTCATTAGTGCTGCTACTATTAGTTTGCTATTTTTTATTTGCAATGAATTTATAGATAGGTTGGATAGTAGAGATAATGCAAAGCATTTTAAAATGTGGTCTTCATTAACAGCATCATTAACCTTTGCTTTTACACATAGTCATTGGTTTAATGCTGTAGAGACTGAAGTCTATGCATTTAGCGGTTTTATGACAGCATTAGTAGTGTATTTAATCTTGATTTGGTCAAAACATAAACATAAACCACACAGCGCTATGTATTTAATGGGAATTGTATATGTCATTGGTTTAGCAACAGGAGTACATTTATTAAATCTGCTTACTATACCTTTTATAGGATTGATTATATATTTTTCAACATCAAAATTTTCTATTAAAGGTTTACTAATGACTCTAGGCTTATCATTGTTAACATTTATTGTAATACAGAATGGTATTATTAAAGGATTCCCTACTATAGTATCACAAATAGGTTTTCTAGGACTTTTATTGTTATTAGCAGTGATACTCTATTTCTTATACAGTAGCATTATCAATAAAAAGACGCTTGTATCACTTATTTGCACATCTTTATTATTAATTATTGTTGGCTATTCAACCTATTTTGCAATCTTTATTCGATCAGGTCAGAATCCTAATATTGATGAAAATAATCCGGAGACAATAGTGGAGGCAACTTCCTATTTAAATCGAGATCAATATGGTGCAATGTCATTACTGCCTAGAAAATTTGACAATTTACCATCAAAAATTTCTATAGTAGGAAGCCCTGAATATCCAGATTTTCAATTTTCTAGAAAACAAAATTATAGCTACATAACTCACAATATTCCTGAACAGATTAGTTTTCTATGGAGTTATCAGATCAATAAAATGTATACAAGGTATTTTTTATGGCAATTTGCTGGAAAGGGTCCAAGTACAGACTCTTTTGTTTCAGATTTTGGGGCATCTCCTAAGCAAGATGGTGTAGATTGGAGACAATTTGGTTTACCGTTAGCACTAATTATGGGATTCATTGGATTATATTTTCATTTTAGAAAAAATAAATATGATGCATTTTCATTGCTGACATTATTTATCATGACAGGAATTGCAATTATTTTCTATTTGAATCAAGATAATCCACAGGCAAGAGAAAGAGATTATTCTTATGTTGCAAGTTTTATGGCATTTTCTATATGGATATCGATAGGAATCTTTAGTACGATTAATTATATAAGTGATACCTTATTAGAAAAATCTATTAAGCTCAAAGCATCTTATTTTATGATAACATTATTTATTGTTTTTATTCCATTAAGAATGTTGATTGCCAATTATAATGAGCATGATAGAACAGGAAATTATATTGCTTGGGATATGGCCTATAATATGTTGCAAACCTGTGAACCAGATGCCATTTTATTTACTAATGGTGATAATGATACTTTTCCTTTGTGGTATTTGCAGGAAGTAGAAAAAATTAGAACTGATGTAAGGGTAGTAAATTTAAGTTTATTAAATACCCCATGGTATGTTACTCAACTACGAGATAAAGAAAATTCATTTATATCTATGAGCGACAATGAAATTAACAATTTAGATTTTAAAAAATGGTCATCAAATACTATTTCTGTTAATGCGCCTATAGATGAGTTAAATCCTAATGGCATTATTGAATGGGAATTAAAGCCAACCTATATGGATGTAGCATTACGTATTCAAGATCTAATGGTATTAAGAATCATTAAAGATAATGGTTGGAATAGACCAGTATATTTTGCTGTTACAGTATCCCCAGTGAGTATGCTTAATCTTGAAGATTACTTAACTATGGAAGGTTTAGCATATCGTCTAGTAAATAATAAATTATATCCAATTGATCAAGATAAGATGACCAAAAATTTATTGTCAATAGTTGGAAATGAAGATTGGTTTACAGATTATGATGCAAGTAAAAGTTCGATTGGCGAACTTGTTATATCAAAAGATTATCAACCAGGATATATCTACAGAAATCTTGCTAATGAAGATGTTCACGTGGATAGGCAGGTTGGAAGACTTGTTCAAAACTATCGTACAGGATTTACACGATTAGCAATCTCTCATTATCTCGATAATAATCTTCAGAAAGCAGAGATGGTATTGTTAGAGATGGAAAATACAATGCCTAGTAACGTCATTAGTATACCATCAAAAGATCTTCAATATCAAATTTCACAGATTTATAATGGAACAGGGAACAAAGAAAGAGTTAGATATCATCTAAAAGAATTAACCCAAAGAGATGATTTGAAAATGGATGATTATTTATTATATGGTAAGTCGTTCATTAAAAATTTAGATGATTATGAAGAAGCAAAAATAATTTTCAAGACTATATATGATAATTTCTTGATTATTGAAAGAGCAATAAAAAAACAAGGATTCACTACTACCAAAATTACTTTACAAGAGTGGCAATCTTGGCAAGAGACTTTACCTGAATTAGTATTTTTATTATATCTGTGTCATCGAGAGCTAGAAGAGTATGATGAAGCAACTATGTTAATTGAAGATTGGATGATACGCAGTCCAGAAGATACGGATGCAGCTAAACTGATTGATGAAGTTCAACAACTAAAAGAACAATGAAAATAGTATCAATTATTATCCCTCATTATAATGGGAAAGATCTTTTACATAATTGCATTGATTCTATTTATAATAACATTAGCATAGAGAATTTTGAAATTATTGTAGTGGATAATGCTTCGACTGATAATTCTGTTCAAAATATCCAAACGTTATTTCCTGATGTAGTTATTGTTAGCAGTAAAGAGAACGTTGGGTATAGTGGAGGATGCAATATTGGAGCAAAACATGCAAAAGGAAAGTATCTAATATTTTTAAATAATGATACTGAGCATTCTAATCAATGGATAGAAAAATTGGTCAATTTCTTAGATAAGAATTCTGACGTTTTTGCTGCTCAACCTAAGATATTAAATATTAAAAATAAGGAATATTTTGATTATGCTGGCGGCGCTGGAGGATTTATTGATCGTTTTGGTTTTCCTTATGTGAAAGGACGTCTTTTTAACACCCTAGAAAAAGATACTGGCCAATATAACAAAGAATCAAAGATATTTTGGTCATCAGGATGCGCTATGATTGTTAAAGCTGATATTTTTAATCAGTTAGATGGATTTGATGAAATATACTTTGCATACATGGAAGAGATAGATCTATGCTGGAGAGCACAGGCATTAGGTTATAAAATTTTTTCGGTTCCTGATTCATTGATTTATCATTATGGAAAGCAAACTATTAAAGAAAATACTATTAAATCTCATTATCTAAACCATAGAAACTCTTGGATCCTATTTTTTAAAAACTCTTATACCTTTGATTATGGTACACTAATTGTTAAACGCTTGCTATTAGATTGGATGGCATTGGTTTATTCAGTTCTGACATTAGATATAAGAAGATTTATTGCAATAATCTTAGCAGAGCTATGGCTGTTATTATTTACGATAAAAATAATCGATACTAGAAAGAACAATAATGTTGTTCATTTAGATAATATCTACAACAAGAGTATAGCAATAGATTATTTTTTTAAGAGAAAAAAATATTTTTCTCAAATTGAAGATAGTAAATCTTTATAAATATTATCTCTTTGCGAGTCTAAATAAATCATCTCTCTTAAAAGCTCTTTTTGAC
>Ga0208764_10001048_pt1 | contig 18068 bp, 12 predicted proteins | sample ETNtaG_18_FD_185762 | JGI IMG/M metagenome (GOLD analysis project Ga0208764, IMG submission 185762) | Marine microbial and viral communities from oxygen minimum zone, Eastern Pacific Ocean - ETNP201302SV91 (SPAdes) (version 2) | ecosystem: Environmental > Aquatic > Marine > Oceanic ... | reverse complement strand
ACCGTTAAGGTCAGAATAGATTACTTCAGCTGGCTTCCTTGAACTATCATCATAGTTTTCCTTTCTTGCGGTTGCTATCTCAATCTGGTAATTTTTTCCAGGAATTAGTGCGGTACCAAATTTTTCAAAAGGAACAACTTTATTTTTGCCTAATTCATTTGCTAATTTTTCTGCAAATGGTATGCCTTCACCTACCGTCATGATATCTATGTCATTAATGGGATTCCCCATCAAAAGATCTCTGACAAAGCCTCCTACAACATAAGTTTCTATTCCCTCTTTATCACCTAAAGTGCCCGCCACTTTAAGAATAGAGTTAACTGAATCATAATCAGAGGAATTCAATATATTTTTAATATTTGCCATGCTTTAAATTACCTAGATTCCTCAAATACAAACACCTTGTGGATAAAAATCATTTTTATCAATTTCCTGTTGTGACCAATAGACTCATATTCTTCATTTATCTGTTTTTCATATATGTTAATGTAACTCTTGCTCAATTCTCATCTGTAGATGTTACTATTGATGGTCGTTTATTAAGAAGCGATGAAAAACAGGAAATAATCAATCTTAATAGCGATATCAAAAGATTCTATCTAAACACAACTTGGGATGATAATTATAGCGACCTATCTATTCCGCTATATATCCAAATCATCTTTGAAGGTTTGACAGAAAAAGGTAATGAATCCATATACAATTGCCAGGCTCTTTTCTCAAATGGAGGAGAGCTTAGATATTTTGATAAAAGTGTACAATTTTATTACAATTCTGGCGGGAGCCTATACTATGACCCTGTACTATTTGAGCCACTGACAGGGATCTTAGCCTATTATGGTCACCTTATCTTAGCAGGTGAAATTGATACATACGAGTTCAATGGTGGCAACAACTCGTTTGAACTTGCAAGAGACATATCATTAAGAGGCTCTTCATCTGATTATAAGAAAGGTTGGGGTTCTAGAACAACACTTGTGGATAATCTCAATAGGAATAATGGACTTAGAAAAGCGAGACTTGCATGGTACATCGCATTGGATCTTTTCCAAGATGGTGACATGGATGCAGCACTAGAAGAGATGAATACAATGCTTAATGGCCTCGATCAATCATATAGAGATGTTGGTAGAGATAATCATACCCAATATTTTTTGAAAATTCAATCTGAAAAAATCGCAAAGATACTTTCAATGTTGGGGCAAAAAGAATTATTGATGGACATGAAAGAACTAGACCCTGATCGACGCGACCAGTATCAGTCTGCCTTGGAGACTATATCTAAATAGGTCTTTTTCCCTGCCAGAAAGTGAGCTAATACAACTGGTGTTTTGCAAATTTTTTTTAATACATCTCTGTCTTTAAGTTTTCGGATCATCCTAAAACGTTTACGTTTATTGATAATGGTGAGAGGATGAAAAACCACCCATGCCATGGATCTCAAGATACCCGATACATGATTAAAATCAATCTTTACCATGGCATATCCTAATGCAATGAATTCAAGCATTATCCTTATCGTTCCAAAATAAAATGAATTTGCAAAAGAATAATTTGAGAATACCATCAATAGACTATTACGATGATTTAAATAATATTTACGATGACTATGCATTGGCAATGAAACTGCATTCTTGTGTAAAACCACTGATTTTGGCTCTACCCATACTTCATGACCCATCGCTTGTAAACGCCAACATAGATCTATTTCTTCCATATGCGCAAAAAATATTTCATCAAACTTTCCCGCTTGGATAAAGAGATCTTTTTTTACCATTATTGATGTACCTGATGCCCAAAAGCATCTAGAAGGATCGTCGTACTGCCCACTGTCCTTTTCCTGCTCTAAAAATAATCGTCCTCTTGCAAATGGATAGCAAAACAAATCCATGTGCCCTCCCGAACCTCCTGCATAATCAAAAATAGTTCTATCAAAATAATTTAAAATTTTTGGCTGAACAGCAGCAATGTTATCTTTATGCTCAATGCATCTTATGAGATGGTCTAGCCAACCTCGATCCTGCACTGTATCATTATTTAAAAATACCAAGTAATCGCCATTGGCGATTTCCATACCTCTATTACATCCGCCTGCATATCCAAGATTTTGGTCATTTTCTATGAGAATGATATCTGGGTGGTTATCCTTCAGCCACTGTTGGCTACCATCGGATGAGGCATTATCACAAACTATGATCTCATAAGAATCAAAAGAGGTCTGCTTTAATGAATCAATGCACTCTGATAGTATTTGAATACCATTCCAATGTGGAATAATTATTGAAACTTTAGGCAGGAGCCTAGTCATGAAGACCTGATGATTTTATCCGTCAGAGCGAACCTCATTTAAAATCTTTCTTGCATTATCATCATTTGGATTTCTATTCACCCAGTCAGATAATATGACCTCAGCCTCACCTAAATTATTGGTCGCTCTATATATGAACACAAGGGATGAGACTATTTCTGGATAGGCCTTCTCCCAACGGTCCCATTTTCCTTTCTTCATTGTTTTTCTGTTAAAACCCTGTACTCTTATCATTGCCTCCATCTGGAGAAAATCTGCCCTCATTTCTTCCAAGGTCTCAATGGCCTTGTTTGTATCATTTAATTCTCTATAGAATGTATTGGCATAATCAACACGATTAAGCGGTTTCCCACCTTCACGAACCAGTAGCGCTTCCATAATTCCTCTCATGGACTCCTTCTCTCCAAGATCTCCATATATACGAGCAACCTGATAATGTAGATCCTCAGATTGAATGGGGATGGTCTTCTCTGGTATCTTTTCCTCCATCTTATCCAATGTGAGTATGATCTTTGCTTTTAGGTTAGCCAATTTCTCTTCTGATCTATTCTTCTTCAACTGATTTTGATAATCCATGTAATAAGTGAATGCCAACTGTACATAAGCACTCCTATAATTTTGTAGAAGACGCTTCGTCTGCTTATTGAAATAGATGGATTCATTGCCAAGATTACGAAACATGTATCCCGGCTGATATTCTTTGGACCAACCTTGATTTGATTCTTCTTTGGACGTGCCTACCTGACCACGATCTGAGAGCGATGGGTCTGTCATGTTAGGATAAAAATCATCTGAATCAAAATTTGTTGACCATTCTTTTGGACCCACATCCATCATCAAATTATCATACATCTTATCTGTATCAATTGGTGATGTTTTATGACTTTTCAATTGAAATGTAAGGCCCTGCATATCAAGATAATTATCAAGACCTATTCGATTTTGCTGAGACACAGTCACAGCGAAATATATGGGTATTCGCCAGGCTGCATCATTGATGATTCGCATTATCATCATGTCTTGTACCCTCAGGGCTTGTCCTTGGTATGTTGGTCTCATCTCCCATTCTATGTATCCTTTTTTATTTTTTGGATCATTTTGCACAGGAATCTGAACCTTTTTCTTCTCCCAGCGCTGAAGACTTGATGTTATTTGATCGATCTTTCTATCACTAAGTGAAATGAATTGTGTCTCTTTCGGACGTTTATCTCGCCATTGCTTTATGTACCAAGGAGTATTGAGAAGACTAAGATTTACAACTGCTACGTCAGTTCTAACATTTTCTACCTCTTGGAGATACCATAATGGAAAGGTATCATTATCTCCATTGGTGAAAATAACACCATTAGGCTCACAAGATTGAAGTAGGTTATAACTATAATCCCATGCAACAAAATTACCAGAACGATCATGTGAATGGTAATTGGCCTTGGCCATTACAGTTGGAATAAAGAGAATCTGTAATATCAGTGCCAATGTAATCAATCTCTTACCGAGTTCTGCATCTTTGATAGATTTGCTTATCCATTCGCTGATTGCAGCAGTTCCAACTCCTATCCATACTGAAAAAGCAAAAAAACTTCCTACATATGAATAATCTCTTTCCCTCGGCTGCGGATCATCCTGATTAAGGTAAATGATGATAGCATATCCCGTCATGATAAATAATGACATGAGAGAAAATGCCATCCTCTCATCACGATAGGCATGATAGAACATCCCTATGATTCCAAGAATGAATGCAAGAGGTAGACCAAACTGGGTAAGGTCAATACCATCCTCATTATTTTTTGCACCCATCTTGATCACACCAGGATCTGAGGCAGGACCTCTACCTGCAAACTGCCACAAAAAATATCGGTTATACATTTTTCGTATTTGATAGTCCCAGAAATAACCCCACTGCTTATCGGTTTGATGTCTGCCATAGGCTCTTTTTTGTGAAGAAGAAAATGCCCTGCCTTGGCCTTCGGGATAGCCAACAACTTCGTGGATGGGCGAAATCCCCTTAAAACGTCGAGGTAATATTGAGACATCACCATACTGTTCACGCTCAAGGTAAGCTATGAATGCCTCAACTGTCTCAGGATCATTTTCATCTATCGATGGATCTTGATTGGACCGTACAAATATCAATGCATAGGTAGAATAACCGATGAGAACAAGGACCATTGATGTAAGAGCAACCGATATAATTTTTCTTTGATTTGCAATTGCCCACATCATTGCTCCAAAGATACCAAGAATTAAAAATCCTGTTGAAAAGATCCCAATGGAATCTGCTATTTTTGGCATGCCTTTGATAATAATGTTATGTATAATAAAAAAGACCACTGCAGTGATTGCCATGGTAATTCCAAAAGTGGACCACTCAAATCTATATTTCCTAAAATAGATGACAAGTGCAACAAAAGGAAGGGTCAATAAATTTAATAAATGCAGACCAGTTGCGAGTCCAATCATGTAAGCAATGATAAGAATATATCTTTCATGTCCTTTATTATCTGCCTTTTCACTCCATAATAATATGAGCCAGACAACGATGGCTGTAAAAAAAGTACTGAATGAGTATACTTCTGCTTCCACAGCATTGAACCAATGGCTATCTGTAAATGCAAACGTAAGGGAGCCCACAAGCCCAGCACCAAAGGCTATCAAAGAGTCACGTTTCGACTCTATTTTACCTCGCCAATGATTAACAACCTGCACAATGATAAGATAGAGAAAGAATACAGCAAAAGCGCTTGATAATGGCGACAGAATATTCACACGAAAGGCTATGTCCTGACTGATGGGTAGCATCGATGCTATCCTACCTAATAACAAAAATAATGGGCTACCTGGAGGATGTGGGACACCAAGGGTATATGAAACAGCAATGAATTCACCACAATCCCAATAGGAGACAGATGGCGCCATGGTATCATAATAAACCAAAAAAGATAGGACCAAGACAAAGAATGCCACCATGCGATTCATGCGAACATAATCAGAGTGAATCATTCTTCCTCCAATGTGCCATTAGCAATATTTTCATCTACTTCATGTTTATGATCTTTGGGAGATTGCTCTTGAATAAATTTCATTTTCAATTCACTAACAGTGTTAATCAACATTTGTTCCTCATATTCTGACATATTACCTCTTGCCTTCGATTGGAGCATACTCAATAAATCGATATAATAAGATGCTTGATCTAGATTTACCTCTATTTTTTTTGTCACTGGATTTTTCACTTTTCCTAGAGCGATCCATGCACTGGTCTTAAATGTGCTCACAAGATATAAAAAAAGGCGCTCTTCTTTATTAAGGCTTTCTTGCCCCATCCAAATCTCCATCAAGATTATTAATGATTAATTTAAAGTCGGGGAATTTAATTCGACCAAGAACCATACAAAATGTTTCATCATGATAGTTTTACATTATCCAAGTAATGTGCATAATCACTAATGAACCATTCTCTTAGCATTTTATTTGAATCATTTCTTAAAATTTTATCACCATCAATCAAAGCAAAAGCAGCTGACCTTGCATCCCTTATTAGAGCACCATCTAAAACCATGTCTGCAATTTTAAACTGGAAAAAGCCTGACTGCTTGAGCCCAAAAAATTCGCCGGGTCCCCTTAATTTCAAATCTTCATCTGCTATGATAAAACCATCGCTTGTTTTTTCCATTACCGCTAATCTATTTCTAGAAGCATCCGTGATATTTCTTCTTACTAGGATACAATAACTCTTTTTTGTACCTCTACCTACTCGCCCTCTCAATTGATGTAATTGCGTAAGTCCAAATCTTTCTGCATGTTCGACCAACATTACTGTTGCATTGGGGATGTCTATTCCTACTTCTACAACTGTCGTAGAGATCAATATGTTTATTTCATTTTTCTCAAATCCATTGATGATATCATCCTTTTCATCCGATTTCATTCTGCCATGGACCAGGCCTACTTTTAAACTGGAAAATTGAATCTTTGAAAGTTCGTTACAGGCTTCTACTGCAGCAGCAATGTCTAACTTTTCTGATTCCTCAACTAATGGATATACGATGATACACTGCCTTCCTTCAGAAACTTCATCTCTAATAAATTTATAGACCTTATTCATTCTTCCTGGTTCTACAACCTTGGTAACGACTGGAATACGATTCAAGGGTAATTCATCAATAATGGAAATATCCATGTCCCCGTGATATGTTATGGCAAGTGTACGGGGTATGGGAGTTGCGGTCATTGCCATTGAATGAGGATTATCTCCTTTATCTAGCAACAAAGAGCGTTGATTAACACCAAACCTATGTTGCTCATCAATGATAACAAGACCAAGGTTTTGAAAGGATACATCATCCTGTATCAATGCATGGGTGCCGACTACAACAGATATATTCCCCGTTTCTAAGCCTGAAATTATTGGATTCCTTTCAGCCTTTTTCATTTTACCGGTCAAAAGTGCACATGAAATTTTTATTTTATCTAATTGTTCTTTAAAGGATTGAAAATGTTGTTTTGCAAGAATCTCGGTTGGTGCCATTACCGCGACTTGAACGTTATTGCCCACAGCAATTGAAGAAATGAGTATTGCAACGATGGTCTTTCCACAACCGACATCTCCTTGGATCAAACGGTTCATGGGAAAATTATTTTTCATGTCTAGGTGAATTTCTTGAATGACCTGTTTCTGTGAATTGGTCAGTTCAAAGTCAAGTGTCTCAGAAATCGGTCTAAAATAAGGCCCAACATCTATCAATCTCTTTGCCCCAAGAGACTGGACCTCACTCTTTCTTAAGGCAAGAAGAAGTTGTAGGAAAAAATGCTCATCAAATTTCAATCTTTTTTTTGCAGACCTGAGGTCATTTATATCATCTGAAAAGTGGATGTCTCGTAATGCCCTGTTCAGATCGATCAGTTTATTATCATTTAATATGTTTTGCGGCATTATCTCTGGTATTGGATCTAATTCAATAAATACGTTCCTTAGTATTTTTCTAAGTCCTCTTTGGTCTAAGCCCGAAGATTTTAAATCCTGTGATAGAGGATATACTGGTACAATGGTGCCTGTTTGCATTGGGTCCTCGTCATCCATGAGTTTTTCAAATTCTGGATGTGTGATGGAAAAACCCTTATACCACTCAACCTTTCCATTTATTGCTATCTTATCTCCTTGTTTAAATAGATCTTTTACATAGCGAACCCCATTAAACCAGTTCAAGGTCAATAAACCTGTACCATCAGAAACGATGATCTGGAACATTGTACCTCGACGTATTCTTTTTTCACCAAATGTTTCCACCTGTACAATAAGAGTGGCCGTTTCCCCTTTTTTTAGTTTACGTATTGGAGTAAGAATTGTGCGATCAAGGTAACGCCTCGGGAAATAATATAGAATATCCTTGATGCAATGAATACCGAGTTCTTTAAATACTTTTTCTCGGCGGGGGCCAACTCCCTTCATGATGGAGATGGATTCAGTAAGATTCAAACATCACCCTCTCAGGGACTTATTTCCATTCTTTCCGGTAAGTATAGTAGATACTTTTTGTCTCACCAGCATTTAAGGTCAAGGGGAAGTGAACTGTTGAGGCATCTTTTTTCTGATAATTAAGAGATTCATCTTTAATGATCCAATCACCATTTATATGCTCAACAAGCAGGACATCAACCTCTTCATTACGTGTATTTGATACCTTGATCTCGATGACTGCTTCTTCACTCTTACGTTGACGATCATAGTTTAAGACCTTTCGATTCCCCGTGACATCAAAAGCACGCCCTGAGGTCAATGTAGTGGATTGTCCTTTTGGTACCTGGCCCATGTTATCAGCACCTATGTACTCTAGGCCACTTGATTTCTTGTAAGAGTACATCTCAACCTTGCCACCAGGGAGAGAAATACCTAGACCATTTGATTCTGTATTCTCCATGGTAAGTTGGACCTCCAGTGGCTCTTCTTTCTGACGACGTTCAGTATTCTCAAAGACATATTTCTTTTCATACCCCACATCCAAAGGTCCATACATCCTAACGGTGATGTTTTCTTTTGCACCTAGATCATGGGTATCATTTAAAGAATAGATATGGTAGTCCCCTAACTCATCTTTTTCCATCATTGGCATCACATCTTTATTTGCATTCATGGATGCAGCGCGATTCATTCTTTCTGGTCTTGGTCGTTTTATATTTACCTTATTTAAGTTCCCCTCTACTAATTGTATAACAGCATTGTTAAAATCCATGTTAGAGCTATTTGATATGACTGCCTCGGCTATAAGTTCTCCCTTCTCTTCATTTATCATTTTTAAACGATAGACCGTATGCCATAAAAAATTATTCGTTTTATAGACCAATTCACCTTCAATGTTCTGACTGGATTTAGACCTTAAATCCCAGGATAAATAAGGATGAAAGGAGGACTGAGGTAGGTCCTTTTCCTTATTTCCAATATATTCAAGTTCACTTCTATTAAAAGAAATAATCCCAGATTCATGCGAAATTGTGACCGAACTTGAACTTATTTCAAGCAGTGTTCCTTTTACAAGTTTCCCTTCTTTTGGCTTCACCTGAATTTCTTCACCTCTTAGGGAATTGAAGTAATCAGTGCCAGAAAAAATATTATCATTAAATCGCTGTGTTAAAATATCAGTGCCTTCTATGTTTAGGAAAGGGGTTTCACGATGCATCCCATTAGGAATCTCATCCCAAGTAACATAACTATAACCTGAAGGTATAGACCAAGCAACCGGTTGTTTGATAAGAGCAGTGCCATCTTTGTAAATCGTAAGGGTCGCCTCTGATGATTGAGCCAGTAGCAATGAACTGATTAATAATATAAATATAGTCTGTCTCATTTAAGCATTTCCAAATTTGAAGTTAACTTTTCTAATTCTTCATTTAGTTTTTCAAGATTTGATCTTTCTTTATTGACCACATCCTCAGGTGCACGTTGTAGAAAATTTTCATTCGATAACTTTGAGTTAATACCTTTTAGCAAACGGTCTATATCTGACATTCGCTTCATCATCCTTGCCTTTTCTTCATCCAAATCTACTAATCCTCCAAGTGGAATGTACAATTCCATGCCAACAGAGACTGCGGTAGCAGATTGTCTGGGCTTTTCCATGTTTATTCCCATTGATATGTTTTCAACTCTTGCCAGAGGTCTTATAAGTTCCAAATTATGATTCAAAAATTCTTCTTGCTCTTCTGTACAGCGAATGAATAGATCCGAAGATTTTGCAGGAGGAACATTCATCCTACTCCGAATCGATCTAATAGATGTTATCAGTTTTTTAAGGATACCCATGTCTTCTTCAGCAGAATCATCGATCCTACCTGCATCATCCACCCAAGGAGCAATAATCAAATCAGAAGCACCATCGGGTCTAAATTGTGTCCATAATTCTTCAGTTATGAATGGTGAGAATGGGTGCAAGAGAGTAAGTACTGTACGAATACACTTGAGCGAGACCAACCTTGCGGTCTTTGACTCGGACTTAGAATCACCATAAAACCTGACCTTTGCAATTTCAACATACCAGTCACAAAAATCACTCCATGTGAACTCATAAAGGATCTTTGCTGCCTCATTAAAATGGAAACGATCTAATTGGCTATTATACTCCGTGACCATCTTTGATAATCTACTGAGGATCCACGCGTCTGCGAGGTTTAGTTCTTGATCATCAAGGTCATCATTATGCTGATTTTCAGAATCAAGGTTCATCTGAATGAATCTGCATGCATTCCATAGTTTATTCATGAAGTTTCTACCGATCTCTAATCGATCCTTGGAAAAAAGGACATCCAACCCTTGTGGAGCCATGAGCATAATTCCAAATCTGACCGCATCGGTCCCAAACTCATTGAATAATTCAATGGGGTCTGGTGAGTTACCTAGTGACTTACTTAGTTTTTTACCAGTCTCATCCCTTAAAATTGATGTGAAGTAGACATCTTTAAATGGTTCTTCTTCCATGAATTCATAGCCTGTCATTATCATGCGGGCAACCCAAAAAAAGATAATATCTGGTCCCGTTACAATAGTATCAGTTGGATAAAATTTATTTAGTTCCTCGGTTTCATTTGGCCATGCATGCACTCCTATTGGCCATAGCCAAGAACTAGCCCATGTGTCCAATACATCTGGGTCTTGACTCCAATTCTGTGGATCACTAGGCCCATCCACTGAAACATGAATTCTTTCTTTATCATCATTGTGGTACCATACCGGTATCTGATGTCCCCACCATAATTGTCTACTGATACACCAATCCTTTATATTGCCCATCCAATGGTCGTATGTCTTTGTCCAATGTGGGGGGTGAAATGATATCTTGCCTTGCTTTACTGCATCCATGGCAGGTTCTGCAAGTTCGCTCATCTTCATGAACCACTGCTCAGACATGTAAAACTCAATAGGGACATGACCTCTTTCAGAATATCCTACTTTATTAACATGATCCTCTATTTCATGAATAAGATTATCTGACTCAAGATCTGCTACAATCTGTTTTCTAGCCTCTTCACGCGACATCCCCTGATATTTTTTTGGTACATTTGAGTTTAGAGAGGCATCATCATTCATTATATTAATGAACTCTAGATCATGACGTTCACCCATTGCAAAATCATTAGGGTCATGTGCAGGCGTAACTTTTACACAACCAGTACCAAATTCTGGGTCTACAAATTCATCAGTGATAATCGGTATCTGTCTTCCGACCAAAGGTAGAGTAACGGACTTCCCAATTAGGTCCTGATATCGTTCATCATTAGGGTGGATGGCGACAGCAGTATCACCAAGCATTGTCTCGGGACGGGTTGTTGCAACAACAATAAAGGAATCAGAGTCCGTGATGGGATAGCGAAAATGCCATAGAGAACCATTTTTTTCTTGATGGATGACCTCTTCATCGCTAATGGCAGATTTGGAAACTGGACACCAGTTGACCAAACGATGACCTTTATATATTAGTCCTTTATCATATAGTTTGACAAACGCACTAAGCACTGAATTTGTATAATCATCATCCATGGTAAAACGTTCTTTACCCCAATCACAGGAACATCCAAGTTTTTTTAATTGGTTTATAATGATACCACCGTATTTCTCTTTCCATTCCCACGCATGATCTAAGAACTCGTCACGTGTGAGTTGAGCCTTGTTTATCCCTTGTTCTTCAAGCATCGCAACCACTTTTGATTCCGTTGCTATGGAAGCGTGGTCAGTTCCTGGAATCCAGCAAGCCTCTTTGCCTTCCATTCTTGCCTTCCGTATCAAAATATCTTGGATGGTATTATTCAACACATGGCCAACCGTGAGCATTCCAGTTACATTAGGAGGAGGGATAACGATCGTATAGGGTACTTTTTTTGAATGAGGATCAGCAACAAAATAATCTCTTGAGAGCCAATGGTCATACCATTTGTCTTCAACCGACGTTGAATTATATGTTTTTTCTAGTTGCGAAGGTGACATTGCTTAATTCAAAATAAATAATTAATTGGTCTAAAAATAGACGTATGATTTTACTACAATTCGCATATTCTTTCATTGGAAACATCGACCAAGTTTAAAAGGTAATTAACTTGGTATTTATTTCAATGTCGATCGTAAAATCAACTCTCCTGAAAGTCAAGAATTTGCATGGATGATAGCATTGGATATTTGGTCTTAATTTTCATAGGCGTGTTAGCCATATGCGTGCACGTACCATTGGCAATGGCCACAGTAGCATTTTGGATGAGATCTCAAATAAACAAATCAGATATAGAGCGTTTTGAAACATTAAATAAAATCGCAGTTGAGTTGGGCATAAACAACTGCACATTCCCACCTCAAAAAAATTTAAACTACTTTTCTTGGCTTGTCTATAATAAACGTGTTACAGACCATTACATTCCATATAACAATCTATTAAGAGCCATGAATGGATCAAGAAAACTAGAGAAAAAGCCTGACTCCATACCAAGATATTTCTATGGCTGTCTATTTACAGGGGGTCATCTTGGGATTCAGGACATCATTGCTACAGAAGATACTGCAGAACCTTATATCATGGTTTCAAGAGATAGAGTTAAAGTTGGAAAGAATAACCATGAGGATAATAGGGTCATGTACTACAGATCAAGTGACCTAGATCTTCCAAAGTGTAATGTAGAAGAATCATCAGAGTTCCTGGATAAAATTGCACCAGACCCTGATGACATAAATTTTTTTTCAGATGAAAGTTTTTCCAAAAAATTTGACCTAATGGGAGATGATGAGCCAAAAATAAGAGCATTGATCAATGATGAAGTTCGTAATGTTTTGATCAATAATGAAAAATGGGAATGGAAATTTGATGGTGATCAGATATTGCTCAGGTACAAATTAAATAATAGTCAGACCTCAAACATGGATGACATAAAACCATCTCTTGGAGAACTTGCAAAAATTCATAAGGCAATTAAAAAAATTAACATGGAAGATCTACCAAGCCCTGAACAAATTGATGCTGATACTCCTAAAGAGATCATTGACAAAAAACTTTTTAATAAACGCATGACCATATTTGGATCTGCTATGGGCTGCGGTACGATTGCCATGATCTTTGGGGTTGCAATTTTTGGTGAGGCTCTAATTAGGATGCAGTTTAGCATTTTTTTAACCGCATTTTTTTATACTATACCAGGCATTTTAGCCTTTCGATTTGGATACAAGGAATGGAATAGAAATAAAAAATTAAAATCAGAAGGCAAGGTCAGAAGTAATTCAAATGACTAGAGCACTAGTAAATGGTTCGTGGGATACATTCGAAGATGACCAGCTTCAACCAGGTACAGATATCTTTGATTTGGAAGACGGTCTATATGAGACCTTCAGAACAAAAGATCATCAACCAATATTTCTTGCCCAGCACTTGGACCGCCTGTTTGCATCAGCTGAATCCATAGGGCTAAAACCTCACTTCCAAAGAGATGAGATAGAGACCAAGGTCGATCAGGTCATAAAGGAATATTCTAACCCAGAACAGCGGGTTAGAATATTATTGGTTCCAGGGAAGGTAATCATTTACACAACCCCACTTGACCTTGATCATGACATATATAACGGAGTATCAGTTATTTCGATTCCCGCACAAAGAAAAGACCCACATTTTAAGACAACAAACTATAGTGTCTGCTTGAATGCATATGAAATAGCCCAAGACAATAACTGTTTTGATGCCATTCTAATCGAAGAGAATGATCAAGTACTTGAAGGAAGTAGGAGTAATGTATTTTGGGTAAAGAACAATGATCTATATACTCGTGAAAAAGATGTACTCCCAGGAATAACCAGGCAAGTGATTATAATGAATTCACCTTATCCTATCAGTTATGGTAAATTGAACGTACTTGATCTTATTGGTTCAGATGAGGTATTCTTGACCAATAGTAGTTCTGGAATCATACCGGTTATAAAAGTAAACAATACACAAATTGGATCTGGGAAACCAGGCCCAATGACAATGGGTCTATTAGACCTCTATGCCACTTGGATGGATAATAAATCATAGTACATCGATCTCTTTGATGGCCACTGATTAAATGAATTACCGTGAACTGATATAATCTTTAATTAATATATTTATTACCTTATTAATATCTTCCACTGATCAATGATTGAAAAGTTCTTTCGAATAATCATAGCAAATCCACGAATCACATTTTCAAGTGTCTTTGGATTCACAATGATATGGGCAATGTTCATACCAAATCTTTCCATAGATTTCTCGATCGAGCATCTATTCTCGCAAAATGATCCAGCCGTAGAACAGTATTTTTCTTTCCGAGATTCATTTGGTCGAGAAGATAATGTCATAACGACCATATATCAACCGATCGACGCTCTCAGTAGAGATCTCTTCAAAGAATTGGAGGACCTATCCTATGAGATGAATGACATTAATGGAGTCTCTAGAGTAGTTTCGATCTTTAGCCTGAGCGACATAGACACAAAAGCATGGTTAGGAGATATAAATAATGATGATCATGCCTGGAACAGAGACACCATACTACAAAAATTAAAATATATTCAATCAGATCCATCTATTGGATCCCGTATTTTATCAAAAGATCTCAGGTTTGGCGCATTCTTGCTTACTCTTTCAGACGTTGCAAATAACCATCAGGATCGCAGTGCTGTATTGGAAAAAATTAAAAAACTCACTCTGAATACTTCACCTACATGGACGTTTTCAGGCGTTTCAGTCCTAAGAACAGAGTATGTAGGATACATGCTTAGAGACAATTTTGTTTTTTTACCACCGATCGCAATAATATTGATCTCTCTACTAGGATATGTGTTTCGAAACTGGGTCTTTGTTGCATTACCATTATTGACAGTATTAACTACCGTAACATGGTTACTAGGGATAATGGGTCTATTTAATTTAGAGATCAATATCATGACATACATAGTGCCAACGCTTCTTTTCATCATTGGCATCAGTGATGCAATCCATATTCAAGCACGATTTAGGGAAAACCTTTCCAAAGACTCATCGAATCCACATAGATCAATGCTTTTAACCATGGTACAAATGTCCAAGGTCATATTTCTTACAAGCATCACAACTTCCATTGGATTTATTGCATTGATGACAACATCCATAAGCATTGTTCAGGAATTTGGCATGGAGATAGCATTGGGGGTAATGATAGCATGGCTAATTTCCATAATCATAGTTCCATCAGGCATCATGATGTTTGAGTCATTTGAAAAAGACGGGCGCCAAACATTTTCTCCGTTTCTAAATTGGCTCTCAAATATGATTCCAAAACATCCATGGGGATTCATAATCATTCCCCTTTTAATATCATTTACATCTATTTACAAGATCAAGGACCTATCCACAGATGCATCATTGATGGATGACCTCAGACCACATAACACACTATACCATGATCTTAAAATGACAGAAAAATATTTTGGTGGCATCCTACCATTTGAAGTTTTATTACGATTGGACAAAAAAAATGAGGACAAGAAAAAAACCGTACTCGACACAGACATCATTACCTTTTTAAACGAGGTGGAAGATCTATTAAAGGAAGAACTCAAAGAGAGTAGATTCTTTTCATTGTCAACATTTATTGAATCTGTAAAGCGTATTCGTGGGGATGATGATTCTGTCTCCTATAACACTGAAATGATGAATCAGATATTGGATGTAAGAGACAAGCAACAATTAAAATTGGTGGATAAAGAACAGAGCATGTTAAGAATAACGGGCTTGATTGAAAACAAGACATCTTCACAGATGGAAAAGATCTATGCTAAACTAGATTCACTTGAGCAATCCTTTCCTACTTACCTATCAATTGAATGTACAGGAACAACGGTTGTTGCTCTTAGAACGAATGACTATCTAGTTCAATCACTAGTGAACAGTCTAGGCATAGCACTGTTATTCATAAGCACGATCATGGCATTCATGTTCCGAAAAAAAACGATCTTATTAGCAAGCCTTATCACAAACCTAATACCTATCTTCACAGTATTGGGAATTTTATCTTGGTTAGGAATATCCATAAGGCCCCCCACGGCAATGACCTTCTCTGTTGCACTTGGCATTGCTGTTGATGATAGTTTACATTTCCTACTTAGATATCGAAAAGAATTGAACCAAGGAATGACCAGAGTCGAAGCAATAAGAATAACCATAATGAATACAGGCTCTGCGTTGATGATAACCACAACAATTTTAGTATCAGGTTTTTCCGTACTGCTACTATCTGCTTTTTTACCAACCTATCAATTCGGTCTATTATCTGCAGGAATGATCGGTACGGCACTTCTTTGTGACCTAACTCTTTTACCTGCACTTTGTCTGGTATTGCCAAACAATAGAAAACAATAGAATGAACTATTTCAAAACTTTTTTATTAGGATTCATATTTCATGTTCTTATATCTGCACAGATCATTGCCACTAAGGGCCAGTTTGTTTTAAGTGGTTTAACCAGTAATGACATTCCAGACGGTTCATCATCTATTGAGTCGACCATAGGTTACATACCTACATTTTCAATGATGAAATTGTTATCCAATAACCGATCAATGGATATGGAATGGGCCTATCAATTAGACAGAGTCTATTCCGGTGATTCACTATTGCATAACAATGGATCTCATCACCGCTACTGGGTCCGGTACTCCAGCGAAAAATTAGAAGCCCGACTAGGCTTGCAAAAAATTGCGTTTGGTCCCTCTTTTGTTTTACGTTCGCTTTCCTGGTTTGATACGATTGACCTGAAGGACCCCACCGGTCAAACAGATGGCGTTGAAGCATTCAGGCTTCGATGGGTTCCTTCTAATTCTTTATCGTTATTGTCATGGGCGATCAATAATGATCAGGATACTCTTTCCTATGGAAGTCGAGCGGAAGTTTCCAACTCATTAGGAGAATGGGGATTAACCTATCACCAGGACCCTTCAAGGTCCCTACAGACAATTGGCCAAATTGGTATTCCAGTTTCCGGTTCTCACAACCGTTTAGCCATTGATTATCGCTATGATGGATTCATTGGATTTTGGAACGAGAGTGCTTTAATCCGTTCAAATAGATCCGAAATCATAATGGCTACCGTTGGAGCAGACTATACCTTGCCGATTGCCAATGGCATCCTAGTAATGGCAGAATACTTGTCCATTTCCAATAAAATTGATTCGGATGAACTATCACAATCTTACACTGCATTCATGGCCACCATACCCCTTGGCATGGTACATCAATTCATGTTTATTTCGCAATTTGATTTGGAAGAGAGCCACAGTTATAATTATCTACGCTGGAGCAGTACCTATGATCATTATAGTTTAAATTTTGTATTATCTATTAGTCCAAAACGTGCTGAGTATCTACCCATCATAATGCCAAATACCTTAGCAGGGTTTGGAACTGGTTTTCAATTTATGTTTATTTACGATCATTAAGGAAATAAGATGGAACACAATGCCGTTATTACCATAAATAATCTGGTTAAGCACTTCCCCGTAGGTGGTGATTTTTTCACCGCTCTAAAAAATATAGACCTAACCTTGGATAAAGGTGAATTCACTGGCCTGGTTGGGCCTTCTGGCTCTGGAAAAACTACATTGCTGAATATTATAGGTGGACTGGATTCTCCTACTGAAGGCCAAGTTAGTGTCCTGGGTCAGGCTCTAAATGATACATCCCATGGAGAACGGGCCCGTCTCCGGCGTAAGCACATGGGCTTTATTTTCCAGAGCTATAACCTGCTCCCTGTCTATACGGTTTTTGAGAATGTGGAACTGCCATTGATTTTAAATAAAATTGATAAAGATGAACGAAGATCGATGGTAGAGCAGGCTGTCGAATCAGTTGGTCTAACAGATAAAATGGATTCCCGACCAAATATGTTAAGTGGTGGTGAATGTCAACGCACGGCTATTGCCAGAGCGATTGTACATCAGCCTGCGCTAGTACTGGCAGATGAGCCCACTGCCAACCTAGATGCGGAAAATTCTCATCATATCATGAAGATTTTATCAAATTTAAATCAAGAGTTGTCCACTTCTTTCATCTTTGCGACTCACGATGAAAAGATCATGGCTTATCTCAGGCGCATTATTCACCTGAATGATGGTGAAATAACCGAAGATGAGATCATTGATAATCCCAAGGCCCACGATTAGAGATGCTTTTAAAAATTGCACTGAAAAATCTCTTGGGTGCCAGGTTACGCACTTTTCTAAATGTTCTTGTGACCGCTTT
>Ga0208764_10001046_pt1 | contig 18072 bp, 21 predicted proteins | sample ETNtaG_18_FD_185762 | JGI IMG/M metagenome (GOLD analysis project Ga0208764, IMG submission 185762) | Marine microbial and viral communities from oxygen minimum zone, Eastern Pacific Ocean - ETNP201302SV91 (SPAdes) (version 2) | ecosystem: Environmental > Aquatic > Marine > Oceanic ... | reverse complement strand
TGCTAGATCAGCTCCAGAAAAACCTGGTGTTCCTCTAGCAATTGTTCTTAATTTTACATCAGAACCAATATTAATTTTTTTAATATGTACTTTTAAAATAGCTTCTCTACCTATAATATCCGGATTAGCAACAACTACTTGTCTATCAAATCTTCCTGGTCTTAATAAAGCGGGATCTAAAACATCTGGTCTGTTAGTAGCTGCAATAATTATTACACCTTCATTTGTATCAAAACCATCCATTTCAACTAATAACTGATTTAAAGTTTGTTCTCTTTCGTCGTTACCACCGCCAAGCCCAGCTCCTCTACTTCTTCCAACAGCATCAATTTCATCAATAAAAATTATACAAGGCGCATTTTTTTTTCCTTGCTCCATCATATCTCTAACTCTAGAAGCTCCAACACCAACGAACATTTCTACAAAATCTGATCCTGAAATAGTGAAAAATGGAACATTAGCTTCTCCTGCTATTGCTCTTGCGAGCAAAGTTTTTCCTGTTCCTGGAGGTCCAATTAAAAGAGCACCTCTTGGAATTTTTCCTCCAAGTCTTCTAAACTTTCTTGGGTCTTTTAAAAATTCTACTATCTCTTCAACTTCTTCTTTCGCTTCGTCTATTCCAGCAACATCATTAAATGTAACTTTTCCTCTGGCTTCTGAGAGTAATTTTGCTTTTGATCTTCCAAATCCCATGGCTCCACCTTTTCCGCCTTGCATTTGACGCATAAAAAATATCCATACAGCTATTAGTAACAGCATAGGAAACCAAGAAAGGAGAATTCCTAACAGAGAAGGCATTTTGTCTTCAAGCGGAGTTGCAATTATGGTTACTCCTTTTGAAGTTAATTTTTCTACCAAATTTGGATCGTTTGGAGCGTAAGTTCTAAAGGTCGTACCGTCAGATAGTACACCTTCAATATCATTACCTTGAATCTCTACTTGTACTACTCTTCCGTCTTCAATGTCTTTTAAAAAATCTGAAAAAGGAGTTTTTTCTAAAACCATAGATTTATTTGGGTTTTGAAAAAGTTGAAAAAGCCCCATCACAAGGAGAACAATTACACCCCACATCATTAAATTTTTCAAATTCATACTATAAAGATAAGCATTATTTATAAGTAAACAAGTATCATTTTATCTCACTTATTAGGATAAAATTCTTATTTTCTCAACTGATCAGTCATTTTTCTTATTTTAAATTCCTTTAAAATTAAAATAGAATCATTTTTATCCTCAATAATACAGCCACCTAAGGTGCATTTAGTAGATTTATTTTTTTTTAGTCTATAAATTAAATTAATAATTTTTTTTGATCTTGGTGGATAATATGTGCCTGAAACAAGAGATAAAATATCTGAAAAAAATTTAAAAATAATCTCTTTTGACTCATCCAAAAATATTTGTTTGTTTATCACGCACTTATCTTTTGATACGAAAGATGCGTGTTTATATATTGCTTTCTTTTTATAAAAATTCAACGTTTGGTTGGCAGATGAAAGATTCTGCATAGTATTTATAATTTTTTTTGTATTTAACCCTTCTTTTTCCATACTTCTTCTATATTTTCTAATTCTCACACGTAAAAATTTTTCATCTTCATTTGATGGGTCCTTAATATAAGTTTTAAAATAATCTAAAGTTGTATATTTTAAATCTACCTTATTTAAATTCAAAAAAGGTCTTATAATTTTTAAGTTCTCATTATATTTAGTACTTATTGGCATTGATGACAGTCCGGTCAAACCACTGCCTCTCAACAATCTAATAAAAAAATTTTCAATCTCGTCATCTTGATGATGCGCGGTAACTAGATATTTTATTTTATTTTTTAAACAATAGTTAGATATTAAAGAATATCTTATATCTCTAGCTTTTTTCTGAATATTGCTTCTTGGAATTTTTCCTTTCCAGCTTAAAATTTTGCTCTTTATTCTTTTTTTGCCTAAAATTTTTTTAACTTTTAATGCTTCTTTAGAAGACTCTTTTCTAAGTTTGTGATCAACAATTAAAATATGAATTTTATTATAAAATTCAGATGAATATATTTTGCTAAAATAGGCCAAACATAAGCTGTCTGATCCACCAGAAACTGCTATTGCAAAGCTTTTATTTTTAATATCTTTATTTATAGTGGATTTAAATTTTGTGTAAAAATTTAGAATTTTAGGATTTTTAAATAGTGATTTGTTTTTTTTAACTTTTCTTACAATTAAATTTTTTCTTTTCATATTCAGCTTTTTGAATAACAGATTGATTTGCTTTTGGATATTGATCTTTTATTCCTAAAATCATAGAGCAACCTTGTTCTTTCTCACCAATCTTAACTAACATAACTCCCAACTTAAGTAGATTAACAGGTGCCTTGCTACTTTTTGGATACTTTTGATAACCATCTAAGTAGGCTGTCGCAGCATCCTGATAAAGTTGTCTTACCCTAAAAGTTTCTCCGTACCAATACTGTGCGTTGCCAGCAAGTTTATGTTTAGGATTAGTATCTATAAATTCTCTTAGTGCAAATTCTGCAGTTTCGTAATCTCCAACTTTGATAAAGCTTACTGCAAATTCATATTGTTTTTCTGGAGAAGTGTCAGGTAAAATTTTTTCAGTTCTTTCAGCTTTCTCTGTAACAACTGTACCTACTGATTCAATAGATTGTGTCTGTTGAATTTGTTCAGCAGAAGCAATGTCTGATTCTTCTTCTTTTATTTCTAAAGTTTTACCTAAATCTTGAGCTTCTCCACTTCCTGGCAATTTTTTTTGTTTTTTTTTGCTTACCGTAGAACCTTCTAAATCTTGAAATCTCATTTGGTTATCTGTTTGAACTTTTGTAATTCTATTAGATAATTTATCTAATTTAAAATTAACTTCTTCAAAATTATTTGTTAAAATTTTAAATTGCTCTTCAAGTTCAGATAATTTTAACAAATGTTTAGTTAAGACATCGGTGTCTGCATCAGATAAGTTTGCACTAGTTGTTGTTTTAACATCTTTGCTATAAACAGCTTTTTCCAAAGTTTTAATATCTTTTTGCAAAATTTGTAACTGTTTTAATAATGTATCAATTTCATCTGCATAAATTTTTTGTGTATAAAAAACAGCTAAGATAAAAATTAATACTATTCTGTTAGATAAAATAAAAATTCTATTCATGAATTTTTTTATACTTAAGGAAAATTAAGGCAAAAAAAAGACCTATAAAATACTAATCTATAGGTCTTTTTTAAAATATTATTTTAATATTAATCTACTTTTACTGTTACTGATCTTCTATTTTGAGACCAAGCTAAAGGATTAGAACCAGAATTAACCGGTCTTTCTTTTCCATAACTAATTACGGACAATCTGCTTCCAGAAATTCCGTATGTCATTAAATAATCTTTAACTGCATTTGCTCTTCTTTCTCCAAGAGCTAAGTTATATTCTCTCGTTCCTCTTTCATCAGCATGTCCTTCAATAGTAAACTTAAGAGAGCTTTTCTTTCTCATCCAAGCCGCTTGTTTACGTAAAGTATCTCTTGAAGCAGTAGTTAATGTTGATTTGTTTGTTGCAAAGAAAACTCTGTCTCTAACTCCAGTTGCTAAATACTCAACTGTGTCTGTGCCTGTATACACATCTCCAGTCATTTTTCCTGCTTTTTTCTGAGTAGCGCATGCAGTAAGTGCTATACTTGCAAGAATGACTACTAAAATTTTTCTTAAATTCGTTTCTAAAACCATGATCAGTTACTCCCTTTAGCGTTATTATTGTAATTCCAATTATAATATTTCAAATTAAATTTCAAGTTGCAAGTTAAATATCTTAAAAAAAGAGGCCTACTTTGACAATAATGATGACCAAGATGGGTCTGATCCGTCAGTTTCTGTCTCTATAAGCCTTTCGTTATAACCTGTTAGATCAATAGACCATAATTTGGCTGAAAAACCTTTTCCTTCTGAATCAGACTTTGTCTCTCTATAAAATATGAGAACTCTTCCATTTGGTGACCATGAAGGTGCTTCTTGATAAAAATTTTCTGTTAGGAGTCTTTCGCCGCTTCCATCAGGTCTCATTACACCTATATAAAATTTTCCTTTATGAACTTTTGTAAATGCAATTAGATCACCTCTAGGAGACCAAACAGGTGTCCCATATAAACCTTTTCCAAAAGTTATTCTTTTAACTTGTGATCCATCGCTTCTCATAACATAAATTTGTTGTAAACCACTTCTGTCAGAATTAAAGCAAATATATTTTCCATCAGGTGAAAATGAAGGCGATGTATCAATTGAAGTATGTTCGGTAATTTTTTCAACAACTCTTGTGTTAATATTCATTGTATAAATATCTGAATTTCCATCTTTAGCAAAACTCATAATAATTTTTTTTCCATCTGGCGAAAATCTAGGCGCAAAAGTCATTCCAGGAAAATCACCAACTACTTCTTGAACTCCTGTTTCGATATCAAGCAAATAAACTCTAGGTAAATTTTTAAAATAAGATAAGTAGGTTACTAATTGATTTGTTGGACTAAATCTCGGAGTTAATACTAATTCATTTCCTAAAGTTAAATATTTAACATTTGCTCCATCTTGATCCATAATTGCAAGTTTTTTATATCTCTGTGTTTTTGGACCGGTTTCAGAGACATAAACAATTCTTGTATCAAAATATCCTTCTTCTCCTGTTAATCTTTGATAAACTTTATCTGAAATTATATGGGCCACTCTTCTCCAATTATTTGGTGTGGTAGAAAATGCTAAAGCAATCATTTCTTTTGCTGCAACTACATCCCACAGTCTAAACTCAACTCTTAACTTATCTTCTGTAACTGTTACTTTTCCAGTTACCAAAGCTTGTGCTTTAATTAATCTCCAGTCTTCAAATCTCGGTTTAATATGAGCTATGTCAGGATTTTGGACGAAAGATTCTTTCTTTAACGGATTAAATAAACCAGATCTTTTAAAATTTATCTCCACCACTCCGGAAATTTTCTCACCTATATTTTTGATAACTTTCTCACCTTCTTTTACATCTATTGAGCCTAATGCAACATGAAGAGGAGAAACGGCTATAGGTAAAGGATCGAGATTTCCTCTTGTTATATCAACTTCAACCACCGCTTTGGCTGAACTATTAAATAAAAATAAACAAAAAATAGTTAAAATTAATTTTTTCATATCATCCTTTTAACATTTCGTTAGCATCAAAATTTAATTGTAAATCTTTCCATTTTTCATATCCAGTAGGCGGAACTCTTAGAGGCTGACAAATTCTTATAGCTCTAAGTGCACTCTCAGCCAAAACTTTGTAGAATCCTTGTCCGGGCTGGTTCATTCGTGCATGATCTAATATTTCTGATTTCAAAACAGTACCGTCAGCTTTCAATTTTAGTTTAATTCTCACTAATAAATTCTTATGATATGGTAAACCTAAAGGTAAACTCCAGCAACCGAAAATCTGTGCTTTTAAAGCATCTTCTTGGCTTAAAGTTAATCCTTTTGCAAATGAAGTTTTAACATTGCTTTGTGTAATTTTGTTATCTTTTTTTAGAGTTTGAGCAGTATCTTCTTTTGATTTATCAATTAAAGCTGCTATTTGATTAGGATCAAAAAGTTCTTCTTTTTCAAATTCAGAAGCCTGTCTAATTTCATCTTTTATTTCTTTTGGATTTTGTTTCTTTTTTACTATTTCTTTCTTTTCTTTGTTAAGATCGTCAGGTAGCGGGATCCTATCTGGTTTTTCTTTTTTTTTTTCTGTTGGCGGTGCTTGTTCAGACACAACTCTTTCTTCTTCTTCTTTTTTTATTTTTTCGAGTGTTTTTGCAGCCTTAGCCGCAAATGGTATACTAGTTTTATCAGTGATCTGAATTAAATCTACAGATAAAATAGGAGGTAAGTCTACAGGAGTTCTCATCATAAATGGTAAACTAATGGCTGTTAAAATAATCATAGCTGAATGAAAAACTAAAGACAAAAATATACTTCTAGTCATATTAATTTTTATATGGCTCTGAAATTAAAGCTACCTTTGAAAAACCTCCTCCTGAAAGCATTCCCATTACTTCAAGTACTCTGCCATAATTAATTGTTTTATCACCTCTTACATAAATTCTGGTATCGGTCCTGTTATTAGAAATTGCTAAAATTTTTGGAATTATTTTATCAAAAGCAACTTTGTGTTCTTGGATAAAAACTTCTCCCTTGGAATTAATCGATAAAGTCAAAGGCTCTTGATCATCTGGCAATGAATCTGCTGCAGATTCTGGAAGATCAACTTGAACGCCTACTGTTAATAGTGGAGCCGTAACCATAAAAATTATCAGTAATACCAACATCACGTCTACAAATGGAGTAACGTTAATTTCGCTCATTGGTTCTTTTGATGAACGATTAAATTGAAAACTCATAAATATTCTTTAAATAATTGACAAAAATCTTTTAGAAAAATTTTCTATTCTATCGCTATATTTTTTAGAATCGCTATTAAATTTATTATAAGCAACTACAGCAGGTATGGCAGCTAATAAACCTAACGCTGTTGCAAAAAGAGCTTCTGCTATACCTGGTGCTACTATAGCTAAACTAGTATTTCTTGAAATCGCAATTGATTGAAAAGAATTCATTATTCCCCAGACTGTTCCGAACAAACCAATGAAGGGAGCTGTTGATCCTACAGTCGCTAAAAATGTAAAATGTTTTTCAATTAATTTAATTTGTTTATCTGCAGAAATTTCTAAAACTCTGCTTACTCTTAAAGATTGAACAGAAGATGATTTAGATTTTGTTTTTATTAATTCTGCCATTGCTGACTGAAATATTGTGGCAACAGGATCTTTATCTCTATTTGTTAGAGAATTATAAAAACTTTCTGCAGATCTTGATTTCCAAAATTTTTCTTCAAAACTAGTAGTGGTTTTATCTATTTTTTTAAAAAGTTTATATTTTTCAAAAATTAAAGCCCACGAATAAACTGAAGCTGCTATTAAAATAATTATTACTGATTTAACAATAAAATCTGCTCTTAAAAAAAGCTGAATCAAAGAAAAATCTGTTGATCCGCCTAAACTAACAACTTGCGTAGCTACTTCTTGTTCCATTAGAGCTAATGTGCATCTAAATGTGTCATGAATTTGGCACTAAAACTCAATATTTTATATTAATTAAAGTTGTGTATCGTTGAAATACCTAGCTATTAAAATAGCATCAGCTTTATTTGAGTCTTTTTTTCTAGAAAGTTTACTAGATATTTCAGGATAAGCTTGAATAACTTTTGTTCTACTAGCGTCTTTATTAGTTTTAATTAAATTAAAATGTTTTTTCCATTTAGTTGGTCGAACAAAATATATTGGTAAGCTTAAAGCTGAACATATACCTTTAATAACACCAAAAGACTGCCCAAAATTAAACATGCTTGTAACACCTTGACCTGGCATTGCATTAACATGTTCGACAACAACAATAATTTCTTTCTCTCCATTTAACCTTTCCTTAATAATATTGGTAACTTGAGATCCGTTCACCTGTTTTTTATTTTTCTTACCATCTATCATAGTAGGCATATCAAATACCTCTATAACTTTTTTATTTTCTAAAATACTAATTGCACCACTTACTCCTGGATCTATTCCAAAAATTATCATATTAATTTTTTTCTAAATTATTATTGGTTTCTAAATTTGCATACACATGTTGAATATCATCATCATCTTCTAAAGTATCTAAAAAATTTAATATATTTTTAGTTTTTTCTTGATCTAATGAAATTTTATTTATGGGTAGCCATGCAATACCTGCTGAAATAAATTCTTTAATCTTTTTTTCTATTTCTATTTTAACTTTATAAAAATTATCTTTTGTAGTGATTATTTCATGGTACTGGGCATTTGATACGCAGTCTTCAGCTCCACTATTTATTGATAATTCTAAAATATCATTGTCAGAAATTTTTTCTCTTTCTATTTTTATAACACCTGACTGTTTAAATTGATGTGATGCAGCACCTGACTCTCCCAAATTTCCTCCAAATTTTTGAAATATAGTTCTTACATTTGATGCTGTTCTATTTTTATTATCAGTTAAGGCCTCAACAATAATTGCTATTTTTTCAGGTCCAAAACCTTCATAGGTAAGACTATTGTAATTTAAATTTTTATTCATTTCTGATTTGTTTATTGCTCTTTCAATATTATCTTTGGGCATATTTGCTGCTCTTGCAGCTTGCATTGCTGATCTTAGTCTAGGATTCATATCAGGATCTTTGGAACCTAATTTAGCAGCAACAGTAATTTCTTTTGAGAGTTTAGAAAAAATTTTTGACCTTTGTTTATCTGCTCTACCTTTCCTATGTTTAATTCCTGCCCAATGTGAATGACCTGCCATAAATTATATTTTTCTTTCTAGAGCTCCGCCCAAAATAATAGGTTCAACTTTTTTTGCTAAACCAGTTTCCTTGTCAGCAATAACCATTAAACCTGAAATAGTTGCTTCACCTAGCGCAGGGTAATGTTTCTTTGATGAAGGATCTTTAAAAAATTTTTTTAAAGAGTTGTCTCTGTTCATTCCAATAACAGAATTGTAATCTCCACACATTCCTATGTCTGTTTGATAGGCAGTGCCTTTTTCCAGAATTCTATGATCTGAAGTTGGAACATGAGTATGTGTTCCAACAACCATTGTAGCCTTTCCATCAAAAAAATATCCCATAGCCATTTTTTCACTAGTAATTTCACCATGCAAATCAACAATTATAAAATCTGCATCTCTCTTTAATTTTATCATTTCGGTAAATTTTTTAGCTGTTTCAAAAACATCTTCACTTTTTTTCATAAAAATATTTCCCATTAAATTTATTACTGCAATCTTTTTATTATTTTTAGAATTAAAAATACCTATCCCCGTGCCTGGAGAGCCTTTAATTAGATTTTCAGGTCTTAATAATCTTTTTTCTGAAGTAATAAATTCCATTGTTTCTTTTTCATCCCAAATATGATTTCCGCTTGTAATAACATCAATGCCGGATTTGAAAAATTCTTCAGTATTTTTTTTCGTTATACCCACGCCTTGATCTGCAGCATTTTCTCCATTAACAATCACAAAATCTAATTTTTTTTTTTTTATTAAGTTGGGTAATTCTTTAATAACAACTTTTCTGCCTGATGGTCCAACAATGTCTCCAAGTATTAAAATATTCATTATTATTTTTTTATTAAATAATTCCTTTTTCCGTAAAAATATAATCTAATTTAACATCATGCTTATTTATAGGTATTTTTGTATATTTTTGAAAAGAATATGCTATTCCCAAAAAAATTCTTTTTTTCTTAGTAAAATTAATTTTTTCTAAAATTCTATCATAATATCCTTTGCCATAACCAAGACGATTTAATTGGTTATCAAAAGCTACAAGAGGAACCATAACCAAATCAGGGATAATCTCCTTTTGCGAATCTAGAGGTTCTAAAGTTCCAAAAGTACTTACGTAAAGTGGATCTTTATATTTCCAAGGTTTAAAGCTCATTTTCCCTGAAGGTCTTATGACTGGTAATAATATTTTAAAATTTCTCTTCGAAGCTTGCTCAATAAAACCTAGTGTATCTACCTCATAGTTTGAAGGATAGTAACATGCTATATTTATTTTTTTATTTAAAAAATGTTTTTTTATTAACTTAAATATTAAATTAAAATTAAATTTTTTAATTTTAGAATATTTTTTTTTCCTTAATAAAATGGATTTTTTTCTTAAATAAGACTTATCATATTTCATTTATTGAACGTTGTTTTGCTGGTGAACTTCTGCATCTTCTATAAATTTTTCTATTGATTTTGTTGTTTTGTCCAAAATAGCTTCGTACATATTTTTGTTTTTTTCTACCATTTTTTTAAAAATTTCCAATTCATTTTTTAATTTTTTAATTTCTAAATCTTTCTCATCTTTATATTTTATAGCTAGTGATCTAAGTTCTTTAAATCTAGTAGACAATTTTTCAAAATCATCTTTAGTATTTTTAACCTTTTTAAATAAATCAAAATAATCATCTACCATCTTAATTGCTGTTATTAATAAAAGTTTATTCTCACCTATATTTCCCAAATTATTTTTAAGGTCACTATATTTTGTATCCAAATGATTTGCTAATTTTTCCAAGTTTTCCTCTTGGCCATCATCACATGAAAGTAAATAATCCTTATTATTAAATTTTATATTTACGTTTGCCATTTCTCAATTTCATCTATTAGTGTTTCGGTCTCTTGGTTTAATTCATCAATTTTTTGATTAAAATTATTTTGATTTCCAAATTTATAGTTTACGTCTTTATTGATTTTTTCTAATTCTGATTTTAGTTCTTCATGTTGTTTTGAAAGCTCTCTAAAATTCTTTTCTGATACAGCTTTTTCCCTTAATAATTGATTTTTTTCAGTATTAAGAGAATTAATGTCTTTATTCATTTTAGTAACTCTATTTGACATTGTGTTTAATTTTTTAAGAACATTTTCTAATTTTTTTTCTTTTTCTTCATAATTTTTCATTTGATTTATCTGAAAATGATATTATTGATTTGATACGTTCAAGTCTATATAGGTTTTATAGTGAGTTTAGTCTTCAAAGATTTATCAAATGCAATAAGGTTTCTTTCTATTGATGCTGTTCAGAAAGCTAACTCTGGTCATCCAGGTATGCCAATGGGCATGGCTGATGTTGCAACGGTATTATTTAAATACTACCTAAGGTTTAATCCTAATAATCCTGGCTGGATCAATAGAGATCGCTTTGTACTTTCTGCAGGCCACGGTTCAATGCTTTTATATTCTCTTCTTTACCTAACTGGATATAAAAGCATATCAATAAAAGATATTCAAAATTTTAGACAATTAAATTCTATTTGTGCAGGTCATCCTGAGTATGAGAAAAACTCAGGAATTGAAACTACAACTGGGCCCTTGGGTCAAGGTTTGTCAAATGCAGTTGGTATGGCGATTGGAGAAGAAATTTTAAAAAAGAGATTTGGTTCAAATTTAATTAATCACAAAACTTATGTTATTGCCAGCGATGGAGACCTCATGGAAGGTTTAAGTCATGAAGCGATGAGTTTAGCAGGACACTTAAAACTAAAAAATCTCATTGTTTTTTTTGATAATAATAAAATATCAATCGATGGATCTACAAATTTATCAGTATCGGATAATTATAAAAAAAGATTTGAAAGCTATGGTTGGTCATTTCAAGAAATAAATGGCCATAACGAAAAGCAAATATCGAAAGCTATAAAAAAAAGCCTTAGTTCAAACAAACCAAATTTAATTTCATGCAAAACTATCATTGGATATGGTTCACCTAACAAATCCGGTAAATCTTCTTCCCATGGTTCTCCTCTTGGAGATGAAGAAGTTGCGCTAGTTAGAAAAAAATTAAAATGGAAAAACAAGCCTTTTGAAATACCAAAAGAAATTTTAAATGAATGGAGAAAAATTGGAGAAAGAGGAATTCAAGATGAAAAAAAATGGAATTCAATTTATAATAAAAAAGATAAGAAAATTAGAGATGAAATTGCCAGAATAATAAATGACAAACTGCCCAAGGATTTTGATAAAGAAAATATATCTTTGAAGAAAAAAATCTTTGATTTAAAAGCCTCACAGGCTTCGAGAAAATCTTCGGCTTTTGTTTTGGAGAATATTACAGAAAATTTACCTGAATTAGTTGGCGGTTCAGCAGACTTAAGTGGTTCAAACAATACAATAACAAAACATTCTAAAGTAATTAAATCTTCAAATTTTAATGGAAACTACATCCATTACGGAGTAAGGGAGCACGGTATGGCTGGAATTATGAATGGTATGGCACTTCACGGAGGAATAATTCCTTACGGGGGCACTTTTTTAATTTTTTCAGATTATTGTAAACCATCAATAAGACTGTCGGCTTTAATGGGTCTAAAAGTTATTTATATATTTTCTCACGACTCAATTGGTTTAGGAGAAGATGGACCAACTCATCAACCAGTAGAGCACCTGGCTCAATTAAGAGCTATACCAAATTTAAATGTTTTTAGACCAGCTGACACAATTGAGACACTTGAATGTTGGGAAACTGCCTTAAAAAGTAGTACTAATCCCAGCGTGATAGCCTTATCAAGACAAAAAATTCCATTTGTCACTGAAACGCTTACAAACGAAAACATGAGCGCTCTTGGAGGTTACGAGCTCAAAAAAACAAGTACTAATCCTGAAATTACTTTAATTGCATCCGGTTCAGAAGTTGAAATTGCCATTGATGCATTAAATAAACTAAAAGAAGCTAATATAAACTCAAAAGTAGTCTCTATGCCTTGCCAAGAATTGTTTGATAAGCAACCAAAAGGGTACAGAGAAAAAGTTATTGAAAAAAATTCTAAAAAAATATCTATAGAAGCAAGTAGTATATTTGGATGGGAAAAGTATGTTGATTCTGATGGAGTTTCCTTGGGATTAAAATCTTTTGGTAAAAGTGCTCCTTATAAATCAATTTATGAAAATTTTAATTTGACTAGTGATAGTGTTGTTATAATTGCTAAGAAAATGCTGGGTAAATAGATATGAGTATAAAAATTGGTATAAATGGATTTGGTAGAATTGGAAGAATGGTACTTAGATCTATTATAGAAAATAATATAAAAGATCTTGAAGTTGTAGCAATCAATAATAGAAGTAGTTCTGAAACTAGTAGCTTTTTGTTAAAATATGACACAATACATGGTGAACTGAAAACCAAAATAAATCATTCAGAAAAAGCAATTGAAATTAATGGAAAAAAAATAAGTATAATTAATGAAACGGAAATTCCAAAAATTAATTGGAAAAAATATAATATAGATGTTGTTTTGGAATGTACTGGAAAATTTAACACTAAAGAAAAATCATCACTACATATTAAATCTGGTGCTAAAAAAGTTTTAGTTTCAGCTCCATGTAAAGGGGCAACAAATATTGTCTTTGGGGTAAATCATAAAATACTAAAGAAAACTGACCAAATAATTTCTGCAGCATCTTGCACAACGAATTGCTTAGCTCCAGTAGCAAAAGTAATAAATGATAGTTTTGGTATAGAAAGAGGTTTTATGACAACCATTCATTCATATACAACAGATCAAAGGCTTTTGGACAACTCTCATAAAGATTTGAGAAGAGCAAGGAGTGCTCCAAATTCTATGATACCAACAACTACAGGTGCAACTAAATCTCTTGGCGATGTTATTCCTGAATTAAAAGGTAAAGTAGAAGGAGTTTCAATTAGAGTTCCAACGCCAAATGTTTCTCTAATAGAATTTGTTTTCTCCTCAAAAAAAAATATGACTGTAGAAGAAATAAATAATGCTTTTCAAAAAGCTTCGAAAACAGAAATGAAAAAAATATTAGATACCAGCATTGAACAGCTAGTTTCCTCAGATTTCAATCACAACCCTCATTCTGCTATAGTAGATCTTCCATTAACTAAAGTAGTAGAAAACAATATGGCAAAAGTATCCGCTTGGTACGATAATGAGTGGGGTTTTGCGTGTAGGATGTGTGATTTGGCAAATTATTTCGGCAAGATTTAATGCGTCATGGGTAAAATAAATCATTTAGATGAAAATCTTAAAATAGAAGGAAAAAGAGCTTTATTAAGAGTTGACTTTAATGTTCCAACAAAAAATGGTTCAATAACTGAAACTTCTCGTATAGAAAAAGTTTTACCAACTATAAAATTTCTAATAAAAAAAAAGGCTAAAATAATAATTATTTCTCATTTAGGAAGACCTAATGGAAAAGTTGTTTCTGAATTAACATTAAAACCAATTGCAAAAAAATTATCTAATTATCTTAATCAAAACGTAACTTTTTTAGATAAAAATATTGGCAAAAGTATTATCGAAAAATCAAAAAAAATACCCAATGGTAATGTTTTGTTGTTGGAAAATTTAAGATTTTGTAAAGGAGAAGAATTAAATTCCGAATCTTTTGCTAAGGAACTTTCTCAAAATGGAGACATATTTATTAATGAAGCGTTTTCTTGTTCACATAGAGCTCATAGCTCTGTTTGCAAAATAACAAAATATATAGATTCTTATGCAGGCAAGATGTTGCTTAAAGAAATAAATGTTATAAAAATGTTAACTAGCAACGCAAAAAAGCCTGTGGCTTGCATTATTGGAGGATCAAAAATTTCTACAAAAATAGGTGTTTTGAACAATCTTGTAAAAAAAATGGATACGATCGCCATCGTTGGAGCTATGGCAAATAATTTTATAAAACACAAAGGATACAAAATTGGAAAATCATTATTTGAAAAAAACCAAGAAAATTTATTAAATGATATAATAGAAAAATGTAAAGCAAATAACTGCAATTTATTGCTACCTAGCGATGCTATTGTATCAAAAAATCATAACTCAAAAGGTCAATTAAAAAGTTTAGACAAAATTGATGACACTGATTTAATTTTAGATATTGGACAAGAAACCATAAAAAATATTTCCCAAACAATTGATGAATCCAAAACAGTTTTTTGGAATGGACCAGCAGGTTATTTTGAGGTTAAAGAATTTTCAAAAGGAAGTGAAATAATTGCAAAAAAAATAACGGAAAATACTAAAAACAAATCTCTTACATCTATTGCGGGTGGAGGAGATACTGCTGCTGCTATAAAATTGTTTGGATGTATGGATGGGTTCACATATATATCAACTGCAGGTGGAGCTTTCTTAGAATTTCTTGAAGGAAAAGTTTTACCTGGTATAAAAGCTTTGGAAACAAATGAATGAAATAGAAAATATTGCAAAACGAATGGTAGCAAAAGGAAAAGGTATATTAGCTGCAGATGAAAGCACTGGAACTATGACAAAGAGATTATCTAGTGTAAATGTTGATTCAACGCCAGAAAATAGATTAAAATTCAGAGAAACTTTATTTTCCTCAGAAAGCATGAAAAATTATATTGGTGGAGTAATACTTTATGATGAAACTATAAAACAAAAAACTTCTTCTGGTAAAACTATACCTGAGTTAATCAATAGCTTTGGATCAATAACGGGAATTAAAGTAGATACAGGTGCAAAAAAGTTAGCTGGATCACCTGAAGAAAAAATTACTGAAGGGCTCGATGGATTAAGAGAAAGACTATCTGAATATTATAAATTAGGCGCAAGATTTACTAAATGGAGAGCTGTATATAATATTTCTAAAAAATATCCTTCTGAATTATCAATTAAATCAAACGCTCATGCCTTAGCAAGATACGCTTCTTTAGTGCAAGAAGCAAAAATGGTTCCAATTGTAGAACCGGAAGTTTTAATGGATGGGGAGCATGATATAATGAAATGCTATGAAGTAACCTCAATAGTTCTTAAAGAATGTTATAAAGAATTAAAATTAAATAATGTAAATCTCAAAGGAACAATACTAAAACCCAATATGATTTTGCCCGGAAATAAGTCAAAAAATAAAAACAACACAGCAGAAATTGCAAAATTAACTCTTAAATGTTTAAAAGAAAATGTACCAAGTGAAGTTCCGGGTATAGCTTTTTTATCAGGTGGACAAACAGAAATTGAAGCTACGCAAAACTTAAATGAGATAAACAAAATAAATGACACAAATATTATAATGAGCTTTTCGTATGGAAGAGCTCTACAACAAAGTGCTTTGAAGAATTGGGGAAAAAATATTAAAGATACAAATAGCACTCAAAAAATCTTTAATCATAGATCTAAAATGAATGGGCTTTCTACTTCTGCTAAATGGAGCAAAGATTTAGAAAAGCAAATAACTGCTTAAACAAAATTGAAAAGATATATCTATCTAATATCGCCTCAAAAAATAAGAGGAGTTAAGTTTTATAAAGAACTTAACGATGTGCTTAAAACCAAAAAAGTTAAATACTTTCAATTAAGATTAAAAAAAATATCAAACCAAAATTTAATAAAAATATCTAAAAAAATTAAAAAAATTGTAAAAAAAAATAACGTTAAATTTTTAATAAATGACAAGCCTATTGTTGCAAAAAAAGTTGGTGCTGACGGCTGCCATATAGGACAAAAGGATATGAGTTTTATTAGAAGTAGAAATATTTTAGGGGAAAAAAAAATTATTGGAATTACATGTCATAATTCTAAAAAATTGGCATTTAAGGCTAAAGAACATGGAGCAAATTATATTGCCTTTGGAGCTTTTTTTAAATCTTCAACAAAAAAAACTGCTTTTAAAGCCAACTTAGCAATATTGCGTTGGGCAAAAAAAAAAATTAATATGCCCATCGTTGCAATAGGTGGTATTAACTATTCCAATTATAAAAAAATTTTATCAAATGGAGCAAATTTTATTGCCTGTTCCAATTATGTTTGGAAAAATAAAAAATTAGATCCTGTTTCAGCGATAAATAAATTTAAATAAAAAATGAAAATATTAGGTAATGAAATTAAACCGGGAATGATAATTGAGCACAAAGATGATTTGTGGTCTGTTTTAAAAACCCAGCATGTTAAACCTGGGAAAGGGGGAGCTTTTAATCAAGTAGAACTTAAAAGTGTAAAAAGAGGAACCAAATTAAATGAAAGATTTAGATCAAGCGATTCCGTTGAAAGGGCAATTTTAGATGACAAAAAATATAATTTTCTTTACGAAGATGAAAATAGTTGTCACTTTATGGATCAAAAAAATTTCGAACAAATTCAAATAAGCAAATCTTTATTAGGAGAAAAAAGTAAATTGCTTAGAGAAAATATGGAAGTTAATGTTCAATTTTATGAAGATCAAGCATTGTCGGTTGATTTACCATCTTCTGTAGAATTAAAAATTGAAAGTACTGATGCTGCGATCAAAGGGCAAACAGCTTCTTCTTCTTACAAACCTGCAACTTTAGAAAATGGAATTAAAATTATGGTCCCTCCATTTATTAATTCTGGAGATAATATAATTCTAGATACAAGAAGCTTAGAATATATTAAAAAAATTAAATAAATGAAACTTTCTTCAGCAAATATAAATGTTATGATTAAAGCTTGTAGGAAAGCTGCCAAAACTTTAATAAGAGATTTTGGAGAAGTAGAAAACCTTCAAGTTTCTCTTAAAGGTCCAGGAGATTATGTAACGGCCTCTGATAAAAAAGTAGAAAAAATTCTTATTGATGAACTGCTAAAAGCTAGACCTAGCTATTCGGTCTTAAGTGAAGAAATTGGTGAGATTAATAATGATAAATCATTTAGATGGATTATTGACCCTATAGACGGCACGTCAAACTTTCTCCATGGAATTCCACATTTTGCAATGTCGTTAGCATTAGAACATGAAAAAGAAATAATTTGTGGAATTGTTTACGATCCCATTAAAGATGAAATGTTTGTGGCAGAAAAAAATAATGGATCATACGTAAATAATAAAAGAATGAGGGTTTCAGCTAGATCAAAACTAAAGGAATGTATTATTTTTTCTGGTGGCCCTAGATATGAGTCTAAAAATAAAGAATTAGTATTTGAAGAATATAAAAAATTTTCTTCAAAAGTAAATACAGCTATCAGAAAATTAGGTAGTGCATCTCTTGATATGGCTTATGTTGCGGCAGGAAGATGTGATGGTTTCTGGCAAAGAGATTTGAACTATTGGGATATTGCAGCTGGTATAATTCTTGTTAAAGAATCTGGTGGCCTAGTAACGGATTTTAAGGGCGAAAATGAATATATACAAAACAAAACTATATTAGCAACTAATTCAAAAATCAAAAATGAGATGATTGAGGTTTTGAGGTAATTAATTTAGTGTTGTCAATTATTTTGTTTTATTATATTAAATTGTCTTTATGAAAAAGAAAATACATCCAAATTACCATAAGATAAAAGTGGTTATGACTGATGGAAGTCATTTCGAAACAATGTCAACTTGGGGAAAAGAGGGCGAAACTTTAAAATTAGACATTGATTCAAAATCACACCCAGCTTGGATAGGTGGATCCCAAAAAATATTAGACAAAGGAAGAGTAAACAAATTTTTCAAAAAATTTGCAAATTTAAGATCAACGGATAAAAAATAAATGAGCGACAAACCTTTTATGCCAAAAGCCACTGCTGTTTGGTTAGTAGAAAATACT
>Ga0208764_10001043_pt1 | contig 18080 bp, 15 predicted proteins | sample ETNtaG_18_FD_185762 | JGI IMG/M metagenome (GOLD analysis project Ga0208764, IMG submission 185762) | Marine microbial and viral communities from oxygen minimum zone, Eastern Pacific Ocean - ETNP201302SV91 (SPAdes) (version 2) | ecosystem: Environmental > Aquatic > Marine > Oceanic ... | reverse complement strand
ATTCGAACCCGGGACAAGAGGTTGGAAACCTCTTGTGATAACCCCTTCACTACAGGCGCTTGTACTCAGCGGGCACCTGACATCTCTAAATCGATTCGGTTTACTGAATGACTTGAAAAGCGTGTGCTTACACGGATATTCGTGAACCTAAGACAGATGCTTGGGATTTTTCTAGTGTTATTTTTCCTTCCAATTAACGGACCCATATTGAGGATGTTGATGGAATCCCAGGGCGTGTCGCCAATTGGAGAATTGCGGTTCCTAGGAATCTCAATAATTATGCTTGTAATTGGACTATTGATGATTTTCACACCACCAATAAAGAGATTCGGCTCAGATTCCATAGAGTGATTTTGGCCAATCTGAATGGATGTTTTGCATCAAAGATTCAACCTTGGATTCTTCCCATCCAGAGGAAAGAAGGCTGAAGACCAATTCTTGAGTCCTTTTTGGTACCGTCTTGGGACCAAGTACTGCCCCTGGCCTATTCCTATCATCTAGGAAGTCGGTCTCCATCCCCCAAGGAGCACTGGATCTGCCAGCTGTTTCAGTGAGAGTTGCAATGCTTCCCTTGCCGACATTGACGGTAGCTGAGAGTCCGTGTGTGAATTCTGAGCTGATATTTGGGGGCGCGTAGTGTCGAATTGCACGATCTAGTGGAAGACCTGCTGATCTGCATAGTTGACTCAATTCTTTACAGGTGCCCTCGCCATTATCCTCAACGTGAAGTTGGACCGATGTCTTTGCAGATGATGCCATTGACAAAATCTCGAGGAGCATTTCGTTTGCCGCCTCCCATGTCTCTTCAATCACGGGGTAGTGAGGACGTCCCACTTCTCCGAGGCAATTAGCAGTCCCAGAATCGATGTGTTCCAATGCCAATGAGACTGCTTCCAGATGAAGTTCTGTAGATTTCTTGAGACCAAACTCTGCAATCTGATTCTCCCAAGAGACGGGGTGTGGGCCGAGAACTAACCCTACCTCTAAGTCGAAATTTCTACGAATTTCCTCTGCCATTGAGATTGTTTCTGAGTAGGCTTCCCTGTATCCTTGTGAATCAGTAGGCAAAGACTTGGAGAATGCTGGTTTGTGAACCAGCATTATGGCTGTTCCTCCTGATTTTGAGAAATCAGAAACTGCATCCAGGAATCTATTGGTCCTATCCAAATGCATATGTTGGTCGAAGATGGGGCCAGTCCACTTTCCATCAGCTATCATTTTCTCACGCCAAGGCGCCTTCTTCGGACAATTCTGATATCCAGTGCGAGACTGCCATTTCAGCAACCTTTCGAGATGACTGCCCCATCACAATACCCCTGCCATTGTTGAAAAGGAGTATTGTGCAGTTGTGCCTCTTTGCGACTATCCGAAGTGCATCTAGCCTCAAATCGTGATCTGCATCCTTGAATCTCTCGGCTGCCAAGCTAATCAATACAGCCCTCCCAACTGAAAAACTGGCAAGAACTTCACCTCTTTCAATCACAAGGCTCCTTTCGGGGATTCCAATTCTGAGTAGAATCTCCTCAGCAATTAACGAAGCAGCCTCGGAATTGGAGATACCGTGAATCAACAATGACCCGTCTATGTCTACAACAATTAGGGCCCTGGGTTCCTCGTGTTCAATAACTCCAAATGCTCCGTTGCTCCTAGCTCCAGCGAACTTTACAGCATCGGCTAGATTGACTGGTTCTGAAGGAATGACTCGAAAAGACTGAGTCTCGATTTCGATTTCGACTCGGCTCATCGCTCCATCTCCATTGTCTCGACAGACTCACAAGCAATTAGGCTATTCTCTAATGAGGGGACATGAGCCTGTTGAACTGGGACTAGCAGGGTTGGTCCGCCTTCATCCCAATCACTACCACTATCTCTGAGGTTAGATAAGGCCCCTCTAATCCTTGAGGAAAATCTTGAATCTCTCTCAACGAAAAGTTCCATAGTCAAACACATCGACTCTTCAGTCCACCAAGCAGCACATACAGTTGATGCGGCTCCAAGATCTGGACTTGCTAGTTTGGAATGGGAGACCTTTTCTATGGCTTCCTTTCTAACTCTTGACCATCTCCTTGATCTCCCTAATGTGGCTAGTAGGTTTCGGAATCTGACCTGTTCATCTGCCCATCTTGATTGCCAATCAGCCCACTCTGGATCATCGATTCCAGGTTCGATTGCATAAATTGGCATACCTCCTCTTGAGTTTTCAGCGTGTCTCAGAAGTCTAATCCTCTCCGGATCGGGTATGGATGGGCCCTCCAAATCTAGCTCCGAGAGATCTCTGACAAGCATTCCAAGAGTGGTTCCCGATGCTAATGCCGACTCCATGTGAATGCCTGGACTGGATTTATCCTCTTCCTCTTCCTCCTTCAAGGAAACCAACTCATCGGCTGAAGACAGGAGCGCTAACCCATCCCAAACTCTCGGTCGCATCTTTGCAGGCATCCGAACACATGGCAGGTATGGCCAGAGCAAAACTGAACCGCCATTTGGATCATGAAAGACTGAGGATTCCCACCTAAGTTCCGGTACACCCATGTTTCTCCGAGGTGGTCGCTCGATTGAAGTAAGCGGTAAACCCTCATTTATTGCGTTCTGAAACTGAAGTATTCAAGGAGTGTGGCTCGCTGAGAGTGATTTATGAAGATTGACGAGCCATACTCAGAAGAACCCGTGGTAGTACTCGACGAAGTTTTTCCCGGACATACAAATGCGCTGAATACCCTGTTCGGTGGCAGGCTAATGGCCATCATGGATACCGCCGCTGGGATGGTTGCTTCTAAGTTCGCACACAGGGTTTTCGTGACTGTCTCCGTAGATGCTCTGAAGTTCAGGAGGCCAGCTTTCCAAGGAGACATAATTCGGACGACCTCGAGGATAGTTTGGACGTCCCCGAGAACTGTAGGCGTCCATGTTACTTCCTGTAGACTTTCTCGTTCGGAATGGGTTGGAGAAGAAATCTGTTCTGGTTTCTTCTTCATGGTTGCGATTGACGAGACTATGAAGCCTGTTCAGATTCCGCAATTCGAGCCAAAAACAGATGATGAGAGGGAAATGTGGAGTTCGGCAAATGAAGCAAGGAACGCCATGCGTTGAATGAAAACGGCAAAAAGGGAAACGTGCCTAAGTATTGTGATTTCAATGGGCAAGCCCCCATGAACTTATACCTTGGATAATCCGCTCGGCGTATCGGATGGGATTAGCCGGGCCTAATGGCCCGACTAAGAAGAGGCATGCCGAGTTGATCGGTGGCCTCAACTTAGTCGGCGCGAGGGGAAAGTTTTGTGCTATAATTACGGAGCGTCAGCTTACCATAGAAAGATTCGATGGGAAAGGAGTTAGGCTTGAATTAGCCGCCATTGAAAGAATGAGGCACCTCAAGATTCCGATGCTCCCCTCCGGAACCGTTCTTCTGGGGGTGATTTCGATCTACCTGGGAATAACAACAATTTTCTCACCGATGAATTGGATAGCGATTGGATTGGGTGCATCCATAATTATCTCGAACATAATTTCTCGGTATTCTATACTGGCCATAGAAACTGGTCCTGGCGACAGACACTTAGTCTCAGGAAGCGAGTCGAATCTACTGAAGCTATGTATTATTGTTGACAGAGTAAGACATGGTAGTGACATGCAAGAGGCCGTACTGGGCCTAGAAAATCTAGATTCTGAGGTTCCGACGTTCCCCGCACTAAGAGATGTCACTGGGCAGTTTGAGAAAACACCAGTTGCTGCATTGCCAATGGCCGCCAAGACAAATGGAATAGATTCTGAGGAGGGGCACAATTCAATTCTCGGATTTGGGGTCGATTCTGGTTCGGAAGTATTTGGAAGGCAAATACTTCCAGAGATGCCAGAATCCGCATTTGATGATACTTCGGAAGTGATCTCTACTGATTCCAATACACTCAAACAGAATGCCTACGAGAGAGCTTGGGGTGTGCAAGGGTCACCTAAATGGTACAAGGAGAAGGAGTCCGTTTCGAGAGGCGGTGGAAGGATTGATTCTGCTTTCTCTGATGCAGCAGAGAGTCTCGATATGTTTTCCCCGGGAGGGTTTTTCGACACGGGGGCGTCCTCAGAATTATCTAATTCCAATGACATGGGTCTTTTCGATTTTGATTCCGAGACCCTGGATTCAGAACCAACCGAGAGACCCAATTCTAGTGCTCAGATGATTAAGCGGGCCCATCAGGAATTTGGTGCCCCTTCTGAGCCATTCCCGAGAACGTTGCTTCCACCCCCAACTGAGGAAGCGGTTAGGGAAGAGTGCAAAGCAGGAGTAGTGAGGCAAGCAAAGGCCAGACAAGAGTTGCGGACACAGAGTTTGAATGGTCCGGGATCAATGCGAGCTGCTAATTTGGATGACTACCCTGCTTTGAAGGGGTTGGCCTCCACTATGTCGAGTAGCAGCCAGACTGGAGCGAAGTCGAAGGGTGAAATATCGGGTGGTTGGCTATCTCGCCTCCTGAGGCCCGGTGGCAATATTAGAAGAACAGAGGCGAAAGAAGCAATGCCGATTGATGACATTGAAACTGAGAGATTCCAAACTACTCAACATATGAGGTTGAGGAGCGATCAAGATCACCAAGCCGATATCGCATCTCGTGTTCGTGCAATGCGGAAGGCCAACCACCCTTCAACTGCTAGAGATAAACTTGATTTAATTGTGAAGAAGGTATCTGGAGAAGTAGAAGAGGTTGCACTTCTACCTGATGGATCTAGCGATTCATTGAGATTCGGTCAACTAAAACCGACCTCTTCTAGAGAAGAGCCCAACCCCCTTCCTGGACTAAGAAGACTAGGATGATCACAGACCGACTATTCTTCGGAAGCTGTCCATCCTTGCATGATAGAGCCCCCTCTCGAGTCCTTGGAGTTTGCTAGTTCCCAGACCTTGAATTGTAAACGAAGAAGTTACCGTTGCATGGACCATTGCGCCTCTCATTGATTCAATATCATTCAATACTCCCTTCCTCTGAGACATGTTGGCCAATAGTGCTCCTGCGAAGGAGTCTCCGCATCCCGTTGGATCGACCACTTCTGAGATTGGGTAAGCTGGTAGGGAAATAATCCCACATGGAAGATGGGCAAACACTCCAGCAGATCCTCTCTTGATAACTAGGCCACTAGGTCCTCGACCTGCTGTCTCACCCCCATGGAGGCAGGCTCCGGACAATATTGGACCTATGGCTTTCATGAAGAAATCCTCACCCGATATTGCACAGACCTCTTCTTCGTTTAGTATTGCCAAGTCAGCCTTTCTAAGTGCTGTTGAGAGAGACTCAAATTCAGTCTCTATCCACAACATGAATGTGTCAATCGCCGTAATCTCCGAGCTAGGGCACTGATCGAGAACGAGGACCTGTGATGCTGGATGGGTATTGGCGCAGAAGAGAACATTAGGGGACCTCCATGACTCGGGGATTAGGGGGGAGAAGTCCCCCAGAACATTGACCTCAGTTGAAATTGTCTCCACCTTCTCCATCGTTCCCGAATATCTTCCTGACCATCGAAACGTCTTTCCGGGTAGTTTCTCCACTCCAGAGAGGTCCATCCCCAGACCTTCTAATTTGGATTGGTGGGAGTCTGAGAAGTCATTGCCGATTGGTGCCACTAGACCGACTCTTCTGATTCCCTCTGGGGTCTCCGGGAGGTGGAATGATGATGAGACGCCGGCATGCACTGCAGAGCCGCCGAGGATATCCGAACCTGTGGCAATTGGAGTTTCGATGTCATCATAACCAATACTACCTACGATCACCAATTCCAACTAATCACCAGCCAGCAAATCTGTATGGGAATCTAGGTAGTCGGTGTTAATCTTCTTTTCTAAGAAGTCTGATTCCTCTAAAATGGCCCTGTGTAGGGGGATCAGTGTGTCCACCCCCAGAAGTATGGTTTCTTCTAGGGCAGAGTCTAGTCTTGCTATTGCCTGGTTTCTGGTCGGAGCCCAGGAGATTACTTTGGCAAGTAGAGAGTCGAAGGCTTCGGGCATTACATAACCAGAGAATCCATGGGAGTCGACTCTTATCCCTGGCCCACCTGGCCAGTGGCATTCCCACAATTTTCCTGGAGAAGGCTCGAGAGTTACTGGATTCTCTGCATTTATTCGAGCCTGGATTGCGTGGCCATTCCAGATTACTTCTTCCTGTTTTATTGGCAATTCGACCCCAGAAGAAACGATTATCCCCAGAGAAACAAGATCGATACCTGTTAACATCTCAGTTACTGTATGTTCCACTTGAACCCTGGGGTTCACCTCCATGAAGTAGAACTCCCCCTCAGAGTTTCTCAGGAACTCAAAGGTCGCAAGTCCTCTGTAACCGATTGCTTCGGCCCCTGCCACTACCTTGGCACCGATGTCCTCTCTTTCTTTCTCGCTTAACCATGGCCCTTCTTCCAGAATCTTCTGATGCCTCCTCTGAATGGAACAGAATCTTTCACCGAGATGGATTGCTTTGGAACCGTCGCCGACTACCTGGAATTCAATATGCTGTGCGGTGCTGACATATTCCTCGATGAAGACTCTGCTGTCTCCAAAGGCTGACTCAGCACGCCCTTGACATAACCTCAGAGCGGATTCGAAATCAGATTTTTCATTGACCACCTGCATGCCTATTCCCCCTCCTCCGGAGGCTGCCTTGATCATGAGTGGGAATCCTATCTCTGAGGCAAGTGCTAGTGCCTCCTTGGAATCAGAAATTGGTTCATTGGTACCCTTTGCCACTGGTATTCCGGCCTTTGACATGGCTTCCCTAGCTGCTATCTTATCCCCCAAAAGCCTAAGCGAGTCCGGTGAAGGGCCAATGAAGGTTATTCCTTCTTCAGCGAGGCGCTGTGCAAAGGTCGCGTTCTCCGATAGAAAGCCGTATCCCGGATGAACCGCGTCGGCCCCAACCTCTTTCGCGGCAGAGATGATAGCCTCAATATCAAGGTACGACGCTAGTGGATCTTCCCCGGGGATAAAGAACCCCTCATCAGCAAGCCTAACTGGGAGGGACATCCTATCCTCACGACCATGAATGACGACTGATTCGATCCCCAGTTCTCTCAATGACCTAACTATTCTAAGAGCTATTTCACCTCTGTTCGAGACTAGTACTCGACGGAACACATTACTATGCTAGGTGCACCTTCGTTTGAGTGAATCGGCTTCTCAATATACGTCTCTCAGGTATCTCTTCTCAGATTTCATCAAACCACTCTCAACGAAATCCTTAGCCTCTTCAGGAGGCATACCCCCGTATTCTGAGCAGATATTGATAAGAGTAGAGTGGACATCTTTGGCCATGTACTGTTTGTCGCCACAAACGTAGAAATATGCCCCACCTTCAATCCAATTCCATATTTCTTCGCCATTCTTCTTCATCAAATGCTGAACGTAAACCTTCTCTGATCCTTGACGTGACCAAGCCAAATCGTGCTTCGAAATTATTCCTCTTTCTTTCCAAGCATCCATCTCATCGCGGTAGAGGTATTCGCCTTCCTCCGTCCAGTCTCCAAAGAAGAGCCAGTTCCTACCAGAATCTTTGTTTATCTCTCTCTGCTGAAGGAAAGCTCTGAAGGGAGCAATTCCAGTCCCCGGACCAACCATTATCGCATCCTTGCTACCATCCTCTGGGAGTACAAATGACCGTGTTGGAGACATGTAAACTCCAATCTGTGTTTTGTCGATCTCGCACCTATCGGCCATGAATCCAGTGCAAAGGCCAGTCCTATCCCTTTCATGGTGGTTATACCTGACTATTGCCACGGTCAGATGGACGGTTCCCTTCTCAAAATCTGGGCTACTGGCAATCGAATAAAGCCGTGGTTTCAGCCTATCCATACCTTCCAATAGTTGCTGCGGAGTAAAACCAAAACCAATGAAATCGCCCAATGCGTCGACATAATCCCTAGACCAAATGTAATCTTCCATTTCATCATTATTTGAGATTAGTTCCTGCAATAGTATCGCAGAATTATCTCCGACTTCTCCCATTTCCACATATCCCTCTGGCACATCTTGTTCACTACGGGCTTCCCAGTCAACAATCATCGTCCCATCGAGGGAAGAGGAACGCTGCCTTGAAACAATTCTCATCTCCAATTTGGCGGGAGAGTCCCCTTTTCTTTCGGCTATGCCCTTTAGCCACTTCTTTGAAACTCGATGAGTCTCGTATCTATCTGTCAATGCATCCCTTAGTGAGCACTGTCCTAGGTTTGTTTCCACCTCTTCCACCCCTGTAAATGCACAAATATCCAATATTTTCTCAACTATCTCGGGGGGACACCTTGGAACTACTCCTAGTGCATCTCCTGCTTTGTACTTCAATCCAGAATCTCCCAGATTGAACACGATATGCCGGGTTTCCTTCTTCGATGACTCGCCATTTAGGACATAATTCTCTGTAATGTTTGTAAAATAAGGGTTCTTAGCGGACCACTCAGACTTAGCCGACTTGCCTGCCACCTATATCCCCGATTTTTCCGACTTAACTAGGATATATGAACGAATGCGTAGGGTAATGACTTCGCAGCGACAAACGATGGGGTCAAGTCTGAAGACTCATGTCGGAACGTGTGGCGCGCATAGACTTCCTCGGCACTGGGAATGCTTTCTCCCCCCAAGGAAGAATGCATGCTTTGGCGCTGATTGATAATCAGATCCTAATTGATTCTCCTCCGACCGTTGTCACCCAACTAAGAAGAGCAGGTGTATCTCCAGGACAATTGCAGCATATTCTTTTCACACATTGGCACGGCGATCATTCCTTCGGATTTCCATTTTTACTTCTAGATAGGAAATTTCTCTCGGACCCCAAGGGAGAGGTAGAGTTGGAAGTTCACCTTCGTCCGAGAGGGAGGAAGTATCTGTCGACACTCTGTGAGATGGGGTTCCCGGGAAGCCTTGATGATTCTCTTGAAGATAGGGTAGATTGGAATGAAGAGGAGTCTGCAATTATTGGAGACACGGGGTGGAAGTATGACAGGTTTCCAGTGCATCACACTCCCGAGACAGACCCTCATGGATATGAATTGGAACATGAAAGTGGTTTTCGCCTTCTCCACTGTGGTGATTCTGGACCGTGCCCGGAGATTGAAAGTAGAGCTGACAAGGTTGATGTGGTAATATTGGAGATGGGGATGCCAGACATTGGAGACTTTCCGCATCATCACAGGCCTTCAGATGTAGTCTCATTCAATGAAAGGTTTCCAGAAGCGAAGGTTCTGGTTACTCATAACTATGCAAAGTCCCCCAATAGTAAGTCTGGTTTCGAAATTCCAAAATTGCCTATTGATATCGTCCAATTGAATGACGGAGATAGTATAGAAATTGATGATTCGGGAAATTTCACTGTTAATAATTGAGAGAATAAAATTTCCATTATATATATCTGAGTTACTACTGGATCGGAAAAATCTAATTTTGAATAAAATATCACAGACGCTGATGTTTTGCTCTGGAAGATTTAGTTGAAATGTCCTGTTTGCTAGTTGGAAAACAATATCTCCCTTCTATCGATGTGGAAAATGCACTGGTAATAATTTAAGAAAAAGATGATACTGAGTTATATTTTAGTACAGAGCTGATGTAGAAAATTACTAAGTCGAGAAGTTCAATATTTTGTTATCAAAACATGATTATTATTTGACAAAGCGAGTCACTCTTATTACCGCAAACATAGTCGCTGTGGAAACCTCACGAGAAGCAATCAACCCAATGGGGGGGTAGAATTGCATTTCGTAATGGTTTTGCCGAAGTGAAAAAAAATGAGAGGAAATATTTTCGAAGAGATTCTCGGTCAGGATAGTCTGTTTGTCGACAGAAGGGCCTTTGACCACGCATTCGAACCTGCTCGCCTCCCCCATAGGGAACATGAAGTGGATTCTCTAGTTCGAAATCTTGTTGACGCGTTAAATGGCCATATTCCATCGAATATGCTCCTCTATGGAGTTCCGGGGTCGGGGAAAACCGTGGTAACAAGATTCGTCCTAAGTCAACTAAGGGAAAAGGGAATGGAGATGGGTCAGACCGTAAAGACCTATGAAATCAATTGCAGAAATGTTGACACAAAATATAGAGTTGTTCAAACTATTGCAACTCAATTAGCACGTAGAGGAGATGTTCCGGTACCATTCACCGGGTGGCCTACGGACCGTGTCCTGGAGACTGTCGTTTCAAGGATGAGCAGGGTCGGCGGTGTGCACATAATCGTGCTCGATGAAGTTGACAATTTAGTCAATAAGGGCGGGGATGACCTCCTTTATGCACTTACTAGCCTGAACACCTTGCTAGATGAAGGGCGATGCTCCATTATAGGCATCAGTAACGATCTGCACTTTACTCAGCACTTAGATCCACGTGTGAGCTCGAGGCTGAGTCAGGAGGATATTGTCTTCCACCCATATGTGGCAACTGAAATTCAGAACATTTTGAGTGAGAGGGCGTCGATGGGAATCAAAGAAGGAGTTCTCGATGATGGTGTTATCAGGCTTTGTTCCGCTCTAGCCGCCCAAGAACATGGGGATGCTAGGAGAGCTTTGGATCTTCTAAGAATCTCTGTCCAAAAGGCAGAGCAAAGAGCACAGGGAAATGTGGACACCAAGCATGTTAGATTGGCACAAAGCCAGTTGGAATATGATCAGGTAACTCCGGTAATCAAGACACTCCCCCTTCATCAAAAGTTAGTTCTTTTCGCGATTTGTCTGAATGAAGAAAACGGGTTGAGGAATATTTCCACCGGCGAGGTGTACAGAACTTATTCTGAAGCCTGCTCGAAGATTGGAACCGAGCCACTAACCACAAGAAGGGTTTCTTCGTTACTAAACGAGCTTGATACAATGGGGCTGATAATGGCTAGGAATGTTAGCAAGGGCAGAGGGGGCAGGAGCAAGCAGGTTAACTCAGCGATCCCAAAAGCAATTGATGCGATTAGTCTGATGAGTGAGAGTGAACCAATGGTAAATGATGCGTCGATTGCCAAGTACAATCTTCAGGGCCGCCTCTAGGTTTTGTCCCGGCAACGATTAAACCGAGGCTTCAGGACGGCGGCTCGATGTCAGAGGCTGACCGAGAATGGATGGAAGCCCTGATGAGGCCCAGTAGCGCCATATCGGCTGGATCATTTATTGTTGGGGTTTGGATGGCCTTTTTGACGATAATAAATATTGCATTTGGTGCCTACTCAAGTGGTAGAAGGGTGAATTGGATTGATTTCCTAACCAATGGCGATGAGACCAATTCAGTACATGAGATTGGAATGTCGTTTCCGGATGATATTCTATTCGGCATACTGAGTTCTTTGCTCATTGCTGCTGGCGTAATGGGAATGGGTTCGGCCAGAGAGGATGGTTTTAGTGGTTGGTTCTCTGGGTTGCCTCGGAATAGAGTTTTTACAAGTCTTTTTTCCACTAATGATGGTCTTGGAAGAACGTTCTCTAGTTGGATGATTGTTTCAGGGGCTGCTTATTACTTGATTTGGAGCACTTTGGAATCAACATGGGTTGATCCAGGAGTTTACTCAGTTATGATTTCCTTTGTTATGGTCGGTGTCGGTCTGAATTGGGTTCAGGATGCTAAGTTAGATAATTAATTGACTTCGAAATCCAATAACAGATTTCTGCACCTTTCCTTGGATTCCTCATCGCACCACCTAACTACCACACCCTTGCCGGGTTGGCCGTAGACTACTGCAGATCCAATGGGAGCTAGGGGGTGCAAAAGCAATGGTGCAAGATCTTCTTCACCTGAAACAATGATGAGGCTACTATCTCCATTTTCTAGCCATGAAGATACTGATGTCTTGCAAGCCTCAAGCAGTGAGTTTGTCAACGATCCTGCCGGACTAGTGCACTCAATTATATTATCATAAAGATCTTGATTAATCTCACTACTTCTATCCCAGTGAGAACGCTTGGTTAGGCCATCAATAAATGCTATATCTGCAGTCCTACCTATTCTCTGGAAGCCCAGAACAGTTACGTCTCCAACTGCAATTAACAGGCCGTTGAAATCTAGAGTTGCCGAGATATGGGAGAGTGCTTCTTTTATCGCAATTGACGTGTCTTCTTCGGGACCCTCAATTAGCTTACCAAAGGGTTGCTTTAGCTCGGATTCTACTCGAGGGGTAAGCCTTGCATCTGAACCACTTATTTTTCGAGGAATCCATGATTTTCCTTCCCTGTCCATCAAACCTGCCCTAATTTGGGAGCTCGAGATTTTTTTTCCATTCCATGAAAAAACACTTTCCGCAAGGATCAGTTCCAATGGCTCAAGCTCACTTGCCCCCCTCTGTGAGTTAATTTCTAGGCAACTAGGCATTGTCTCATTAGAGCAAATTATTGCGGTAGCCTGTCTAGTTTCGAGTGCAGGACCGAATTCATCAATAAGTAAGTGAATAGAAATCCTGGAAGAGTATTCAGATGTGGCATTTTCCAACTCAAACTTTCTTTCATCCCATTTCTTAATTCGGTTATCCTTTGACTGTGCTATCTCATCGCTCGTAATCCATACCTGAATCTTCTCACAATGAGACAGGCCCGTTTCGATTAGGGACATGTGACCAGAATGAAATCTATCGAAGGTCCCGCCAATTAGTCCGATTCCGTGCATCGTCTTCCTACCTATTGGGCCGTTCTATCTTAGTGTGCCCCGGGGCGTAACGGCAACCTTCACTGCTTCGCTCAGGCGCCTGACCCACCCCGGGACGTCTGTCGGACTGCGGGGTAGTCCCTTGATTCATTCTATTCCGTCCTCAGGGGACCTATACGCAATCCGGCCACCCGATTTGCGCCAACGATCATTCTCTCAGAAGAGTCTCGATGGTCTTCGACGGGTGGTCACCCAATCAGTGGTACCGTGTTTCATCCTCTACCTCCGGCGTGGGGGTTCGTCCACACGGTGTTGCCTGTTGGGCAATACTCCGCAGGTAGATTCGTTCAAGAACCCAACGGTTTCGGTAAATCATCTATTTCTGATAGTCCAGGATGGAAACCGGACTTGCCCAAGATTAGTCTGTGTGAGATATTGACATCCCCATCCATCATCATCTCCATTGTGAAATCTGGCCATTTATCTTCAGGCTGAGCCAACCACCCAGAGAAATTGTGAGCGCGTCCGGCCAAAGGTGTTCTTTTGGCTATTACAGATTCCATGGCATTGAGTAAATCCCAAAGATGATTGAAGGAGGTAGTGTCGGGGATTTCCGGGAGTTTTCGTATGAAGGACTGCAGGTGTGACAATAATCCCGCATCGCACCCCTTATGTCTTATTGGGGAGAGTCCGGGGGCCTCGGAAATCTCACCTATTGGACGGAGAACTGCTGAACACCACGGTATTTCTATCTCTAGGTAATTCCCGGCTTCATCACTATTCAAAATCATGATTAGGAATTCTGATGAGAATGGGGCCCACCACGAATTGGGAAGGTCCCGGATGAATAGAGCAATGTCCTCTAGATTATTTTCTCTTTCTCCTAAAGAAAGGTCGTAGAGCCTTGACCACGTGTTTAGGTGGTGCCCATCAGGGAGTTCTGAACCAACATCCCTGATTCTAAGCATGACTCTGTTGAGTTCTTCTTGGGATTTCTTTTCGACCCCATATAACCACTTGAGGCCGATGAGAGCCCCGAGAGACTCGTGAGGCGGGTGAGAAAGCCAAGCCTCGACGGCCCAACCAAGAATATCGGAATAAGCCTCCTTAGGGAGCCAAGCTGAGTTCTGGATAAAGTGGGAAGCAAGCCATGCTGCCCCACTATTTGCATGGATTGGATCAATCGCAGGCCATGATCTGAGGAGATTGTCCGGATCGGCCCGAAGTTTTGAGGTGATTGTCTCGGAGAAAACCTGCTTTACTGATTCTGGTGCTTGGTCTGCAAGTTCAGAAATTCTCTCTATTGGCAGATAGTCCAGATCTAAAAGTGCCATCCATTCTGATTCTAATCTTGATGAGACGCGCTGCCATCTTTGCCATCTGTTTTCTCTGGGGGAAGCGATCCATGCGGCAAGTGGATACCTCGCCTCCATTTGGTTTGCCCATTCTTCATCCCCATGAGGAAATTGAGATAATGCCGATCTAACTATCGATTCAGAAGAAGGGTCAATTACATGCTGAAATTCTTCATCAGATGAGGAGATGCCCAATATTTCCCAAGGAGAGATTGTTTTACTCTGAACCTCTTCGGGATAATCTAGTGTTGATTTCCCTTGCTCGATCATTCTGACTGGAATAGTTGCACCGGAGCTTGTTTGGTAACTCAACCAAGGCAGAGTCCTAATTGGGTCGATCTTCAGGATATCGAAGGAAGAAAAGTGAGTGGAAGTCTTTTCCATTATTACCAATCTTAGATTTGAATCCGAGGCTATTCTGGACAACATTGAATCAGGCAATTGATGCTGAAGTTCAACTACCAGTGGTTTGTTATTCCTATCTATAGACCATCTAATTAGGGACTCTGTTACAGACTTGCCAAGCCCCCTCAAATCAATGGATCTGATAGTTGACTCGTCGCTGGAGAAAATTCTACCCCCCCATTCCTTTCGGAATTTCCTAAGTGTTGATTCCGCAACCTTAGTTCTTCTAGAAGTGGAAATTCTATCCCTTAGTGATAACAACCTCCTATTCCTCTCTGTTTCTGTTAATCTTGGGTGAGCAATCTCAATCCAATAATCCAGGGCCCCTATTGGATACTCGCGCCCCTCCATATCCAAACCGCTTAAATCTGCGAGTAAGAGAGAATTTATCCTAGCTGATCTAAGAAGAACAGACCGTGGAAGTCTCTCCTTAATTATGGCAGCAACTGGCTGGGAGGGCCGGATATCAGGAGATTTTCTGTGGGGCGAACCTAGAATCCAGTCCCCTCTGTGATAGGTACGCTCATCCAGTGGTGCACGTTGGATTTGATGGGGTTGGGTGAACCAAACTCCCGGGGAAATGATTGGGATAGTGTTTGCATCGAGTAATTTAGCCCTAACTACTCCGATAATTGGGGGTTTGTCTGAATAGGCGTCAATACTTCCCGGCGCTGCTAATTCTGGTGGAGAATCTAGGACCTCCATTTTTGTAAAATCAAACCACCGGGGTGAGCGTTCAGAGAGAACGGCCCAATTCCACGACACCCCTTGATTTCTGGTAGACATTTCTTTATCCGGAGAAGGTTTCTGGATGCGGTTTGGAATCTGCACCATAGTTTCCCTTGGAGTGCTCAAAAAACACAGAGTTAGATTTTCTTCATCTCTGGTAAGTACACAGCAGCTATCACTATCTGCAGGTAGATCTTGTAATCCCAATATTTTCGACCACTCGTCATCCTCAAGAATTCCCCAACCGCTCTCGGTTAGCCTAATTCTAGCTCCTCTAGAACCGGGAGGAAGATCGCTTGTTGCTAAGTCATCGTCCCTCATCCTCTTTACCTCAGCAGAAACGTGAGGCATCCGTAGATTAGACTCGAGGGAGAGTTCGGATACGGTCGCCTCGCCCTGAGCGAGGATCGATAGTAGCCTCCTTCGATGTTTACTTCTAATTTTTTTTGGGGTTTTTTTCCAATCGACGGAGGAAGTATCTGACATCAAAAAACACCTACAGAATGGGACTATCTGCCAGATAGTAATAAATTATTTGTTTTTGTTACATTTAGTTATATGTTTCCAGTGGAAATTTCCCACCCTCCGATAATATGCAAAAGTAATTCAGAAAAAGTTGGAATAAATATGTCATTATTTGTAACCAAAGAGCGGAAATACATACAGAAGCATTATATTACCCTCCGCCATCCTGTAAAAAGTGGACAATGTGAGAGTCCAGAAAAGAGTAGAGTGAAATTATGAGGACTACAAGACTAAGGCAAAAGATCAAGAAATTCCTGGACGAAAGAGGAGAAGCGAACACCACTGAAATTCTGGAGCATGTGAACTCAACGATGAGGCATGGAACGACACCGCAGCAGCTCGGAAACGTACTCTCCAAAGACAAGGATATCCTCAAGGTGGCTACCACAAAGAGAGGTGGAGCACTATCGGGGAGATACGAAATCTGTGTCTGGCAGGTTCGACCCGGGGCATTGGAAGAAAAGTCCTGATCAACCTTCTAGGTCTTCCATCCAATCGCCACTTCTAGCTAGACTGTTCATTTTTGCTCTGTGTAAAAACGCCGAGCGGCTGGAGATATCGGAGTCTTCGACGTTCTCTGACCACTTCCTCAAAGCATCTGCTTGGAGGGCCCTGCCGTATGAGTAGGATAGCTGCCAAGGATGTTCTGCCCTCATTTTGTTCATAAGATTGAGATGTGCTGTTGCGTCTTCATCTGACTGCCCCCCGGAAAGGAAAACTATTCCTGGCAATTCATGTGGTACATTTTTTGTTAGGCATTCAACAGTCATCCTAGCAACTTCCTCTCTGGAAATCTGGTCTTCGCAATCCGTCCCAGCAATGATCATGTTTGGCTTCAATAGTGCTCCTGGGATGTGAACCCCCTGCCTCTCACACTCAGTGAACGTAGCGGCAAGTATCGAAGATGTGACATCGAAGCACGCGCTAGCATCATGGTCACCGTCCATGAGAACTTCTGGCTCGATTATTGGAACTAGTCCCTGCTCTTGGCAAATTGCGGAATATCTGGCTAGGGCATGGGCGTTTGTGGAGAGGCATGCTGAGCTTGGGAGCCCGTCACCAATCCTGATTACTGCTCGCCATTTTGCGAACCTTGCGCCCATAGCAAAATATTCTGAGCACCTTTCTCTAAGCCCATCAAGACCCTCTGTGATCTTTTCACCTTCGTGATTGGCAAGTTCCTTTGCACCAGTATCGACTTTAATCCCTGGAAGAACTCCTCTTTCTGAGAGTTCTTGGGTAATTGGTTTCCCATTGTCCATAGATTGGCGGATTGTTTCATCGAATAGAATCACACCACTTATTGCGGATTCATATCCCTCTGTAGAGAATAGATTGGTGCGATAAGCTCGTCTGACCTCAGAAGAGGGTTTTATGCCAACTGCCTCAAGACGGTTGGACATGGTCCCATTGCTCTCATCTGCAGCCAGTATCCCTCGACCCGGGGATACCAATTCTCTCGCATTTTTCTCCAATAATTGCCTGTCCATCCGGTTCCCCGGCATCGTGGAAAACGTTCTGAGAAAAGAAACCATCGTCATCGGGGTTAGTTTGCTAGATTAGAGGTTCAGACTAAACAATTGTTGAAGAAATGTAGTGATTGTTGGAATGGACGTCTATTACCTCCGAAGATACTCTGTGACTACCGTCTCCGATATCTTCCACTCCCTTTGTCCTCCCATCACAGACACCAGTTCCAATGAAAACTGAATCGTCAGAGGAGCAAAGATCATCCCGAGCCCATATTCTCTCAATATCCCCGTCAATCATTTTCTCTGCTCTATCTCTATGGCCTTCATTCTTGAAAACTAAACGGCCTTCGAATGAAGACCCTAGACCCCTCAATGCAGTGGCAGTAATCACTCCTTCTGGAGCGGCGCCAATTCCCATTAGCATGTCTATTTCCGAATTTGGATCTGCTGCATTTAGCGCAGCAGCAATGTCGCCGTCCCCAATTAATATTGGATTAATTCCAAGGCGCTTCAAGTCCCTAATTAGTTCATCGTGCCTGGGTCTATCCATTACTACAACTTTCATCTCATCGGGTCTCTTTCCTAGTGCGTTGGAGGCCCCCTCAATGTTGTAATCGACATCCGCTTCCAGACTAGTTACGCCTGAGATTTCTGCTGGCCCTGCAATCTTATCCATATAGCAGTCAGGAGCATGAAGAAGCGTCCCTCTTGGCCCTGCAGCAAGAACGGCCATCGCATTTGGCAGGTCGGACGCTACATGATTTGTGCATTCGAGAGGGTCTACTGCAATGTCTATGGAGGGGGCATTTGGATCGCCCTGCTTCGAACCTAGAGGCTCCCCGATCCAAAGCATGGGGGCATCGTCGCGCTCTCCCTCTCCGATTGCGACCCGCCCATCAAATGGTACAGAATCAAAGATTTCCCGCATTGCTTCCACCGCTGCTCCATCAGCAGCCTTCCCATCGCCCATTCCCTTCCATTTTGAGGCGGCAATTGCTGCTGCTTCAGTAGCCTTCAGAA
>Ga0208764_10001042_pt1 | contig 18082 bp, 11 predicted proteins | sample ETNtaG_18_FD_185762 | JGI IMG/M metagenome (GOLD analysis project Ga0208764, IMG submission 185762) | Marine microbial and viral communities from oxygen minimum zone, Eastern Pacific Ocean - ETNP201302SV91 (SPAdes) (version 2) | ecosystem: Environmental > Aquatic > Marine > Oceanic ... | reverse complement strand
GTTCAGGATTAAGGGCAGCAGTAGGACTTTCTGAGGTCGGTCTTAAAACTGCTTGTATCTCAAAAGTTTTCCCCACTAGAAGCCATACTTCTGCTGCTCAAGGTGGAATTTCTGCAGCATTAGGAAATATGGGCGAAGATGATTGGAGATGGCACATGTACGATACTGTCAAAGGCTCAGATTGGCTTGGCGATCAAGATGCTATTGAGTATTTATGTAAAGAAGCACCGAAGGCGGTAATAGAATTAGAAAAATACGGAGTTCCTTTTAGTAGAACGAAAGACGGAAAAATTTATCAGAGAGCTTTCGGGGGAATGACCAAAGATTATGGAAATGATACCGTTCAAAGAACTTGTGCAGCAGCAGATAGAACTGGTCATGCAATACTTCACACATTGTATGGACAAGCTTTGAAACACAATACTGAATTTTTTATAGAGTACTTTGCATTAGATTTATTAATGAAAGATGGAAAATGCAAAGGTCTAATAGCTTGGAATTTAAATGACGGTACAATTCACAGATTCAGATCTCATGTAACTATATTAGCTACAGGTGGTTATGGTAAGATTTATTACACAGCAACTTCTGCACATACTTGTACAGGAGATGGCAATGGAATGGCTTTGCGCGCAGGGTTGCCACTTCAAGACATGGAATTTGTTCAGTTTCATCCCACAGGAATTTATGGAGTTGGTACTCTAATATCTGAAGGAGTTCGGGGAGAGGGTGGTTTTCTTTTAAATTCTAAAGGTGAAAGGTTTATGGAAAGATATGCTCCTAAAGCCAAAGATTTAGCATCAAGGGATGTTGTTAGCAGATCAATTGCTATTGAAATCAACGAAGGTCGAGGTATAGGAAAAAATAAAGATTATGTAAGTCTACATTTGGATCATATTGATCCCAAAATTATAGAAAAAAGACTACCAGGTATTGCTGAGTCAGCAAAAACTTTTTGTGATGTCGATGTTACAAAAGATCCAATTCCAGTGGTTCCTACCGTTCATTATAATATGGGTGGAATCCCAACAAATTATAAAGCGGAGGTACTAACTTCGAATGGAAAGGACACTACTGTTCCAGGACTTATGGCTATCGGAGAAGCAGCATGTGTTTCTGTTCATGGCGCAAATAGATTAGGATCAAATTCTTTAATTGATTTAGTAGTATTTGGTAAATCTGCCGCAAACAGAGCTGCTGAAATTGTGAAACCAGGATCAAATCATGAGGAACTTCCCCAAAGTGAAACTGATAAGTGCTTAGATCGTTTTGATAAATTACGTAATTCAAGTGGTTCTACAAAAACATCTGAATTAAGATTATCAATGCAAAAAACCATGCAATCTAAATGTGCAGTTTTTAGAACGGAAAAAACCTTAAAAGAAGGAATGAATGACATCAGAAAACCTTTTGAAGGTATGCAAGATATCTCTGTCTCAGATAAATCCTTATTATTTAATACTGACCTGGTTGAAACATTAGAGTTTGATAACCTTATAAGACAAGCAATGACAACGATAGACTCAGCATACCATAGAAAAGAGAGTCGAGGAGCACATGCCAGAGAAGATTTTAAAAAAAGGGATGACAAAAGTTATATGACGCATACTTTAGCATGGCAAAAAGGAAACGAAGTTAAAGTTGCCTATAGACCAGTTCATGCCAAAACTTTAACAAACGATGTACAGTATTTTCCGCCCAAAGAGAGGGTGTATTAATGGTTCAATTTAGCTTACCTAAGAACTCAAAAATCTTAAAAGGCAAATATTATAAGGATAAGTTCGGTTCAAATAATTTAAAAAAAGTTAATGTGTATAGATGGGATCCCTCAACTAATGAAAATCCTAGAATTGATACATTTGAAGTTAACATGAACGAATGTGGGCCAAAAGTATTAGACATACTCTTTAAGATTAAGAACGAAATAGACTCTTCACTTACTTTTAGAAGATCTTGTGCCCATGGAGTATGTGGTTCCTGCGCAATGAATGTAGATGGTGTAAATACTTTATCTTGTACTAAGTCTCACTCAGATATTAGAGGTGATCTAAATATTTATCCTTTACCACATCTAAAAGTTGTCAAAGATTTGGTCGGAGATTTAACCACTCTTTATAAACAATATGAATCAGTTGAACCATGGTTAAAGGCCAAAGTTGGACAAAAAACAAATAAAGAAATAAAGCAGTCACAAGAAGATAGAGCAAAACTAGATGGATATTATGAATGTATTTTATGTGCTTGTTGTTCAACAGCATGCCCTAGCTATTGGTGGAATGGTGATAAATATTTAGGACCCGCAGTTTTATTGCAAGCTTACAGATGGATAAATGACAGTAGAGATGAAGATAAAAAAGAAAGATTAAAAAAAGTTGCAGATGAATTAAAGCTCTATAGGTGTCATACGATCATGAATTGTACAAATTCTTGTCCAAAGGGTTTGAATCCTGCCAAAGCTATTGGTTCAATTAAAAAAATGCTTGCAACAGGCTAAAAGCTTAATTAATCATTACAAAATGAATTCAATAGAACACTTTATTGATGGAAAAATTTTTAAAGGAAATTCAAAAAGAACTGGCAAAGTATTTAATCCAGCTACAGGAGAGCAAAGTTCAGAAGTAAAACTTGCAACCACAGCTGATGTCAACAAAGCAGTAGAAGTTGCTAAAAAGGCATTTTTTAGCTGGTCTGAAAAAACACCGCTATTTAGAGCGAGAGTACTATTCAAGTTTAAAGAATTAATTGAAAAAAATGCTGACGAGTTAACAAAAATTATAGTTTCAGAACACGGAAAAGTTTATGAAGATGCAAAAGGCTCTTTGACTAGAGGGTTAGAAGTTGTTGAGTTCGCCTGTGGAATTCCTCAATTATTAAAAGGAGAATTTACAGAGAATGTCGGAACGAATGTTGATAGCTGGTCGACAAGACAGCCCCTAGGCGTTTGTGCGGGGATTACACCTTTTAATTTTCCAGCAATGGTCCCAATGTGGATGTTTCCAATTTCAATAGCCTGTGGAAATACTTTTGTGTTAAAGCCATCAGAAAAAGATCCTACCTGCTCAATGAAATTGGCTGAGTTATTTTTAGAAGCAGGTTTGCCCCCAGGTGTATTTAATGTTGTGAATGGAGACAAAGAAGCAGTTGATGCCATTATAAAGAATAAAGATATTTCAGCCGTAAGTTTCGTGGGTTCCACTCCTATTGCCAAGTATATTTATGAAAATTGTGCAAAAAATGAAAAGAGAGTTCAGGCATTAGGTGGTGCAAAAAATCACTGTGTAGTCATGCCGGATTGTGATTTAGAACAAGCAGTTAATGGATTAATAGGAGCAGCCTATGGTTCTGCAGGAGAAAGATGCATGGCCCAGTCTGTTGCAGTAGCTGTAGGAAAAGTAGCAGATCCTCTTGTTAAAAATTTATCAAAAAAAGTTGAATCATTAAAAGTTGGACCAGGTTTGGATAAAAAATCTCAAATGGGTCCCTTGGTAACAAAACAACATCTTGATAAAGTTAAGGGCTATGTTGATGTTGGAGTCAAAGAAGGGGCAAAATTAGTAGTGGATGGAAGAAACTTAAAATTACAGGGATATGAAAAAGGATTTTATATGGGAGGATGTTTATTTGATCACGTGAAGAAAGATATGAGGATTTATAAGGAAGAAATATTTGGTCCCGTTTTATCAGTGATTAGAGCAAAAGATTACAATGAAGCTTTAACTTTAGTTAATGAACATGAATTTGGTAATGGAACTAGTATTTTTACAAGAGATGGAGATACCGGCAGATCATTTGCTAGCAATGTGAAAATTGGAATGGTAGGCATAAACATTCCAATTCCAGTTCCTATGGCATTTCATAGTTTTGGCGGATGGAAACGATCACTTTTTGGAGATCAAAATATGCACGGAGCAGAAGGAGTAAGATTTTATACTAAGTTAAAAACTATAACATCTAGATGGCCCTCAGGTATAAAATCTGATCCAGAATTTGTTATGCCAACTATGAAGTAATTATGACAAAAAAAATTTCTTTAATTGGTGCTGGTCAAATAGGAGGAACCTTGGCACATTTGATTGCTATCAAAGAACTCGGGGATGTTGTTCTATTTGATGTTGCGAAAGGTTTAGCAAAAGGTAAGGCGCTAGACATAGCGCAGTCCTCAGGGGTAACTGGATTTAATATAGATATAACAGGCACAAGCAATTATGAAGATACCAAAAATTCTGATGTTATAATTATAACCGCTGGTGTTCCAAGAAAACCAGGAATGTCTCGTGATGATTTATTAGGAACTAATCTTAAAATTATAAAACAGGTAGCGGATGGCATTAAAGATACTTCTCCCCAAGCTTTTGTAATTTGCATTACAAATCCTTTAGACGTTATTGTTATGGCTCTTCAGAAATATTCTGGACTTCCAACAAATAAAGTTGTTGGTATGGCAGGCATATTAGACTCATCAAGATTTAAATATTTTTTATCTAGAGAACTCAAGGAGCCTATTAAAAATATAGAGTCCTTAGTTTTGGGCGGCCATGGAGACACAATGGTTCCAATGCCAAAACAAACAAAAATTAAAAATAAAAATCTTAACGAATTGGTTAAAGAAAACAAAATATCAAAAAATAAGCTAGATGAAATTATAGATAGGACCAGAAAAGGTGGAGCTGAAATTGTTAAATTATTAGAAAAGGGTTCGGCTTTCTACGCTCCCGCAGCTTCAGGTATTGAAATGGCCGAGTCCTATCTTAAGGATTCAAAAAAAACATTGCCTTGCGCAGCATATCTAGATGGAGAATATGGTTATAAAAATATTTATGCAGGTGTGCCTGTAGTTATAGGTAAAAAGGGTGCAGAAAAAATAGTTGAAATTGAATTAGAAAAAAGTGAAAAATTAAATTTTGATACTTCAATAAAAGCTGTAAAAGAATTATTTGAGTCAGCAGTAAAGATTGATCCGAGTTTAGCCAAATAGCTTTTAAGAAGTTGTTCTAAAATATTATGAATTTAAAAACTTTGATTGACAGAAATAGTTTTTTTATTTTTTCAATTTTTATTTTTTCAACAGTAATTAATTATTATTATGCAAGCTTAGGAGCTTTTCCTTTAGATACATTCTTTCATTTTGATCTAGGATATAGAATTCTTGAAGGCGAAGTGCCTTTCACAGATATTTGGATGGTTTCAGGTGTATTGGTAAATTATATACAGGCTTTTTTCTTTTATATTTTGGGAATAAATTGGACTAGTTATGTTTTTCATGCGTCTTTAATTAATGGTTTAATTTCTGTTGCTACATATTTTGTACTAAAAAACTTTAATCTAAACATAAATTATTGTTTTATTTATTCATTATTATTTTCGATACTTGGATATACTTCTAGCGGCACCCCTTTTGTTGACCATCATTCAGCTTTTTTTTCTTTAATAGGCGTTTATTCATTATTGCTCGCAATTAAAAGTGAAAAAAAAATATTTTGGATCTTGTTGCCTATATTTATGGGTTTTGGATTTTTATCTAAACAAGTACCAACGTCTTATGTTATTTTTTCCACTACAATAATCATACTGTTTTACTCATATGTTTTTAAAAAAATAGAATATATAAAACATATTCTAATAGGTTCTTTAATATTTGTTTTTTTTGTATTTCTTTTTGGAATTTTAAATGGAATAAGGTTTGAAAATTTTATCCAACAATACATTCTATATCCACAAACAATTGGAGATTCAAGACTTGAAAATTTGAATTTAACATTCAGGGGAACAGTTGATCATTTTAAGTTCATATACTTATCAATTGCACCAATATTTTTTATTAATTTTAAAAAAATAATTTATGAAACTGGTTATGTTAAGAAAAAAAACTTTTTTTATTTTACAATTATTTTGTTTTTTACTTTATCTTTAATATTTCATCAACTACTAACAAAAAATCAAACATTTATTTTTTTTCTTATACCTTTACTGGCTGCTTTTTCACATAAGGCCATTGAGGAAACTCAATTAAGAAAAAAAAATTTAATATTTATCTTTTTAGTTATTTATTGTGTGTTAGTAACCAGTAAATACCATATAAGATTTAACGAAGGAAGAAAGTTTCATGAACTTTCCAAGGTAGACTTTTCAAAATCAATTGAAGCTACAAAAATTCACAAAAAGCTTAAAGGATTAAAATGGATTTCTCCTGAGTATAAAAATGATGTTGAAGATGAAATCAATTTAATAAATAGAATAAAAAATCATTTGAAATCTGACAAAAGAAAAAAAATGGTTATTACAAACTATTCATTTTTTTCTTCAATTTTGAATGAAAAACTCTTCTCACCCAGCATGGCCTACACAGATGATGGGACAACTTACCCTCTCAAAAAGAGTAAATATTATCAAGAATATAAAAATTTAATTATTGAAGTTATTAAAAAAAACAATGTTGAGGTTATTTACATCATTGACCCTGTGAAGAAAGCCAGTATTTATGATTATTTAGATCAAAGTTGTTTTAAAGAAAAATTAATTTTTGAAAAACTCAATAGCTATGAGCTAAAGAATTGTAAAGATTTGAAAGGTTAAATAGTAATCATGAATATTCACGAACACCAAGCCAAAGATTTATTAAAAGAATTTGGAGCACCTGTTTCAAATGGATTCATTATTTTTGAATCTAAAGAAATAGAGAAAAAAATAAAACTTCTAAACTCAGAAAAGCTAGTAATAAAAGCACAAATCCATGCTGGCGGTAGAGGCAAGGCAGGAGGAGTAAAACTTGTTGATAGGTCAGAAGTTCAAACAGAAGTAAACAAGATGTTTGGTAAAATTCTTGTAACACATCAGACCGGACCAGAAGGAAAAAAAGTCAAAAGAATTTATATTCAAGAAGCATACGACATAGAAACAGAGTTATACCTGTCTTGCTTGGTGGATAGAGAAAGTTCAAAAATTGCTTTCATAAGTAGCACTGAGGGAGGGGTAGATATTGAGTCAGTAGCAAAACAAAATCCTGAAAAAATTTTAACCACAAAAATTGATCTAAAAAAATCTCTTACAACTGCTGACATAGAAAAAGTTATTAAGATATTTTCTTTAAATACTGATCAAAAAAAAGATGCAAAAAAATTATTAAATGCTTTATATAATATTTTAATTCAGAAAGATGCTTCACTAATAGAAATAAATCCTTTGGTAATCACAAAGCAAAAAAAACTTGTTTGCTTAGATGCAAAAATGAATTTTGATGATAATGCAATGTACAGAAGACCTGAAATTTTAAAGCTAAGAGATTTAAATGAAGAGGAACATGTAGAAATCGAAGCAAGCAAGTTTGGCTTGGCGTACATAAAATTAAACGGTTCAATTGGTTGTATGGTTAATGGTGCTGGGTTAGCAATGGCAACCATGGATATAATTAAATTATATGGACAGGAGCCAGCAAATTTTCTTGATGTTGGAGGGGGAGCTTCAAAAGAACAGGTAGCAGCAGCTTTTAAATTAATTTTATCTGATAAAAAAGTTAAAGGAATTTTAATAAATATTTTTGGTGGCATAATGCGTTGTGATGTGCTTGCCCAAGGAGTTGTGGAAGCAGCAAAAGAAACTAATATAAAAGTTCCTTTGGTAGTTAGACTTGCGGGTACCAATTTTAAAAAAGGTAAAGAAATTTTGGACAAATCAGGGTTAAAAATTTTGTCAGCATCTGACCTAAACGATGCAGCCAAAAAAATTGTGGGTGCAATAAAATAAATGTCGGTTCTAGTAAATAAAAATACCAAAGTTATATGCCAGGGGTTTACTGGAACCCACGGAACTTTTCATTCTGAACAAGCAATCAAATATGGAACACAATTAGTAGGTGGAGTTACCCCCAAAAAAGGAGGTCAAAAACACCTTGGTCTTCCTGTTTTCAATACTGTTATTGAAGCAAAAGACAAAACAGGAGCAAATGCTTCAATGATTTATGTTCCGCCAAAATTTGCTGCCGCTGCAATATTGGAAGCGATTGACGCAAATTTAGATTTAGTGGTTTGTATAACAGAAGGTATTCCAGTTTTTGATATGATGAAGGTTAAGCAGGCTTTATTAAAAAGCAAAAGTAGATTAATTGGACCTAACTGTCCTGGCATAATAACCCCTGAAGAATGCAAGATTGGAATCATGCCAGGGAATATTCATAAAAAAGGTTCCGTGGGAATTGTGTCTAGATCGGGCACACTTACTTATGAAGCGGTCGCTCAAACATCTCAAAATGGTCTAGGACAAACCACATGCATTGGTATTGGTGGTGATCCAATTAACGGAACAAACTTTATTGATTGTCTAGAACTCTTTCTTAAAGATAACGATACTCATTCTATAGTTATGATAGGTGAAATTGGAGGTTCAGCTGAAGAAGAAGCGGCAGAGTTTTTAAAAAAATCCAAAATAAAAAAACCTACAGTAGGTTTTGTTGCCGGATTAACAGCTCCTCCAGGCAGGAGAATGGGACATGCTGGCGCAATTATATCAGGCGGTAAAGGTGGAGCGGAAGACAAGATTGAAATTATGAAATCTGCTGGAATTACGATATCAAAATCCCCAGCCGATATTGGTAAAACACTTTATTCAAAACTTAAAAGTTGAATATTCAATTTTTGTGTTAATATAGTACTAGAAAATAATGTCTACCAATAAAAACAATAACATTTTTGAAAAAACTTCTTTTTTAGGAAATAATAGTTCCGAATTTATCGAAGAACTTTATGCCCAGTATATTACTAACCCCCAAGGCTTGACAGATGAATGGAAAGAATTTTTTGATGGACTAAAAGACAACAAAGAATCAATCATCAATACAGTTAACGGGCCAAGCTGGTCACCTAAAAAAAAGAAAAAAAGAATTTCAAGAAACGGAGAAAAACTTAAAAGTCACATTGACAACACCACAAATTTTTCTACAGACCTGTTAGGAGTTAAACAAAGTGCAAAAGATTCTATAAGGGTAAGTACATTGGTGAGAGCCTACAGAATCAGAGGACACTTGTTAGCTAATTTAGATCCTTTAGGTTTGTTAGAACGTGAGGAGCATCCCGAACTCAAACCAGAGACTTACGGATTCAATGAAAATGACGAAAATAGAAAAATATTTTTAGACAACACACTGGGTCTAGATTCTTCAAGCTTACAAGAAATTATAAAATCTGCGAAAGAAATTTATTGTGGAAATATTGGATATGAATTTATGCATATGGCAGATCCAAAAGAAAGATCTTGGATTAGAGAGAGAATAGAAGGAAAGGAACAAGGTATCAAGTTTACGGATAATGGAAAGAAAGCAATATTAAATAAATTGGTAGAAGCAGAAGGATTTGAAAAATTTTTACATGTTAAATTTGTAGGAACTAAAAGATTTGGTTTGGATGGAGCGGAGTCTCTTATTCCTGCGTTAGAACAAATTATTAAGCGAGGCGGAAATTTAGGGGTAAAAGAAGTGAAAATTGGAATGTCTCATAGAGGAAGGTTGAATGTTTTAGCAAACATGATGCAAAAACCTTTTAGAGCAATTTTTAAAGAATTTTTTGGAGAAAAAATTAATTCAAAAAAAGATTTTGAAGGAGATGTAAAATATCATTTAGGAGCATCTGCGAATAGAGAGTTTGATGGAAATTTGGTTCACATTAGTCTTACGGATAATCCATCGCACTTGGAAGCAGTAAATCCAATTGTCCTAGGACAAGTGAGGGCAAAACAGTATTTTCATAAAGACAAAGAAAGAAAAAAAGTTATTCCAGTTTTAATACATGGAGATGCTGCTTTTGCAGGACAAGGTGTTGTGGCGGAATGTTTTGCAATGTCTGGCCTGCCAGGACACAACACAGGAGGAACTATTCATGTCATTATCAATAACCAAATTGGTTTTACAACAGCACCAAGGTTTGCAAGATCTTCTCCATATCCTTCTGATTTAGCAAAAATGGTTCAAGCCCCAATTCTTCACGTTAATGGAGATGATCCAGAAGCAGTTGTTCACTGTGCAAAAATTGCAACTGAGTTTAGACAAAAATTTAATAGAGATGTTGTTGTTGACATGGTTTGTTATCGTCGTTTTGGTCATAACGAAGGTGACGAACCTTCATTTACTCAACCTTTGATGTATAAAAAAATTCGAAGCCACCCAACAACACTCCAAATTTATGGAAAAAAACTTTTTAGAGAAGGTTTAATCACTAGTGACGAACTTGAATCAAGAAAAAAAGAATTTAAAGATTTACTAAGCCAAGAATTTTCAAATGCTAAGTCCTACAAAGACAAGATGACATGGTTTGATGGAGTATGGTCTCGCTTTAAACCAGAAATAGGAAAAGATAAAAGAGGAATTACAGGTGTAGAAAAAAAAGAATTAATATCTGTTGGAAAAAAAATTACAGATTTACCCAAAGATTTTAATATACACAAAACCTTAACAAAGATATTTGAAAACAAAAGAAAAATGTTTACAGAAGGACAACCAATTGATTGGGCTACAGCCGAGTCATTAGCCTTTGGAACACTTTTAAATGATGGCTTTTCCGTTAGACTTTCTGGTCAAGATTCTGGTAGAGGAACTTTTAGTCAAAGACATGCCGTATTAAGAAACCAGGACAGCCATGATAGATATGTTCCATTACACCACATATCAAAAAATCAAAAAAAATTTGAGATTATTGACAGTTTATTGTCGGAGTTAGGTGTTCTGGGTTTTGAGTTTGGTTATTCTTTGTCCGAACCCGAGACACTAGTTCTTTGGGAAGCACAATTTGGAGATTTTGCAAATGGCGCACAAGTTGTCATTGATCAGTTTATCGCATCTGGAGAATCTAAATGGTCAAGAGCAAGTGGCCTTGTAATGCTTTTACCACATGGTCATGAGGGCCAAGGTCCAGAACACTCTTCAGCAAGACCAGAAAGATTTTTACAACTATGTGCACAGGAAAATTTGCAAGTTGTAAATTGTACGACGCCCGCTAATTATTTTCATGTACTTAGAAGACAAATGCGTAGAGATTTTAGAAAACCTTTGGTAGTTATGACACCCAAATCTTTATTAAGACATAAAAAATGTGTTTCAAATTTAGAAGATTTTACAAAAAAAAATAGATTTCATAGAATTTTAGAAGACCACGCTTATCTTGCGGGAAGTAAATTAATTAAATTGAAAAAAAACAAAAAGATAAAAAAGGTTGTTATGTGTTCAGGAAAAATTTATTTTGATCTGATTGAAGCTAGAGAAAAAACAAAAAATGATGAAACTGTTTTTATAAGAATAGAACAGTTATATCCATTTCCAGTAAAACACCTGGGAAAAGAATTAAAGAAATATGAGAATGCAGAGTTCTTTTGGTGCCAGGAGGAACCCATGAACATGGGCGCCTGGAATACTACTAGATATTATATTGATCGAACGTTAGAAATCATTCAAGTAAAAGGCGAAAAAGTTAAATTTATAGGTAGAAATGCTGCGGCATCACCGGCCACTGGAAATTTAAACAAACACCTTGCAGAACAAAAAAAAATATTAGAAAAGGTTGTAGGTAAGTTTAATTAAAATAAATGTCAGAAAAAATAGTTGTCCCATCACTAGGCGAATCAGTAACAGAAGCCACTGTTTCCAAATGGTTAAAAAATGTTGGCGAGAAAGTTGATTCAGACGAACCCGTTGTAGAGTTGGAAACTGATAAAGTAAACGTTGAAGTTCCGTCTCCATCGAATGGTGTTTTGGAAAATATCTCAGTTAACGAAGGAGATACAGTCAAAGTCGGAGGTCTTCTGGGAAGCATAGGTGCTAGGGTTGCTGAAGCAGAAGAAAAAAAGAAAAAAAAATATAAACCACCGTTACAAAAAGCTGATGATGAAATAAAAATTTTTGAAGACGAAACTTTAAAAAAACAGAAAAAAGAAAAGAATAGTACAAAGAAATTAGTTTTGACAGAATCAAAAGAAGAACTTCCACTTGTTTTAAATGAAACATATGAAAAGACGGAAAACAAAGTTCGTCGAGGTAAAAAAATGGCTTCCCCATCTGCTAGAAAGATTGCTAGTGAAAAAAATATTAATCTTAACGAGATAAAGGGTAGTGGTAAAAATGGCGTTATCTTGAAGGAAGATCTACTGAACCTCATGGGTTCTAAACCGTCTCCAAACAAGAGAAAAGCAACTCATGGTCCAGAAGAAAGAATAAAAATGACCAGGTTGAGAATGACAATTGCTAAAAGACTTAAAGAAGCACAAAATAATGCTGCCATGCTAACAACTTTCAATGAAGTTGATATGCACGAAGTAATTCAGATGAAAAATAATTACAAAGATGAATTTCAAAAAAAATATTCAACCAAATTAGGTTTTATGTCTTTTTTTGTAAAGGCATGCGTTGTTGGACTAAAAAATTTTCCAGCAATTAATGCCGAAATTCAGAATGAAACAATAGTATATAAAAATTATTATAATATTAGTTTTGCTGTAGGAACTGACAGAGGCTTAGTAGTTCCTGTATTAAGAAATCCAGACGAAATGTCTTTTGCAGATATTGAAAAAGGTATTGCTTATTTGGGTCAAAAAGCTAGAGATGGAAAAATTAGCATAGAAGATTTACAGGGTGGGACTTTTACTATCACGAACGGTGGAATATATGGATCGATGCTTTCTACTCCGATTTTAAACCCACCGCAATCTGGAGTTTTAGGAATGCATAATATAATAGAAAGACCTGTAGTTAAAAATAGTGAAATAATTATTCGTCCAATGATGTATTTAGCTTTATCTTATGATCATAGAATCGTTGATGGGAAAGAAGCTGTTTCTTTTTTAAAAAGCATAAAAGAGTCACTAGAGGAGCCTAGAAGGCTTTTTCTAAACGTTTAGATATGAAAGAAGATTTTGATCTCTTAGTTATTGGCGGAGGGCCAGGAGGCTATGTTTGTGCTATTCGCGCAGCACAGCTTGGTTTAAAAACCGGATGTATTGAATCCAGAGGAACTCTAGGAGGTACTTGTTTGAATGTTGGTTGTATCCCATCCAAAAGCCTTCTGAATTTATCAGAGATCTATTACAAGACACAAAGAGATTACAACAATTTAGGAATTGAAGTTACGAATGTTAAGTTAAATCTCAATAAAATGATGGCGAACAAAAATAAATCAGTTCAGGTTTTAACGAAGGGTGTAGAGTTTTTGTTTAAAAAAAATAAGATTTCTTACATTAAAGGAAAAGGTGTTTTGTTTTCAAAAAATGATGTTGTTGTATACGAAAATGGAAAAAAAACATCTTACAAATCAAAGAATATTGTTATTGCCACGGGTTCATCGCCAAGTTCATTACCAGGCATTGAAATTGATGAGAGAAACATCGTTTCTTCGACCGGAGCTTTGTCATTAAATCAAGTTCCTAACAATCTACTTGTTATTGGAGGGGGTTATATAGGTTTAGAAATGGGATCTGTATGGTCTAGACTAGGATGTAAAGTCACTGTAATCGAATATTTAGACCATATCATTCCCGGTATGGATAGAGAGGTTTCAAAAGAATTTCAAAAAATTTTATCAAAACAAGGAATAAAATTTTTGTTAAATAACAAGGTAACAAGTGTAAAGAGCAAAGAAAACAAAGTTTCTGTTGAATTTAACGACAACACAAGCAAAAAAAAAGACAACATAGAATGTGACAAGGTCTTAGTTTCTGTAGGCCGGAAACCATACACTGAAGGATTAAATCTATCAAAAATTGGTATTAACAAGGACAAAATTGGTAGAATAGAAGTTGATAAAGAATTTCGAACTTCTGTAAAAAATATTTTTGCAATAGGAGACGTGATCAAGGGGCCGATGTTAGCTCACAAGGCAGAAGAAGAAGGAATAGCTGTCGCAGAAATTCTTGCCGGCCAATCTGGCCATGTAAATTATAATGTTATTCCTGGAGTTATATATACTTCACCAGAAGTTGCTGCAGTTGGAAAAACAGAAGAAGAGTTGAAAAAATCAAATACAAGTTACAAGGTTGGAAAATTTCCTTTTATGGCAAATTCTAGAGCAAAAGTTAATAATGAAACAGAAGGTTTTGTAAAAATTTTAGCGGATTCAAAAACTGATAAAGTTTTAGGAGTGCATATAATAGGCCCACATAGTGGAGACATGATTGCCGAAATGGCTATAGCAATGGAATTTGGTGCTAGTGCAGAGGATATCGCAAGAACATGTCACGCCCATCCTACTCATACCGAAGCTATCAAGGAAGCAGCTCTGGCAGTAGAAAAAAGACCTATTCATTTTTAAAAGAAATTTATTTTTAGTAATTCATGAAAGTACCAGTTCTTATACCAAGAATTTTTGACCATCCTCATACGTATTTGTCTGGAAAATTTGGAAAATTAAAACCAGGTTCGATTGTTTTGGTTCCCTTTGGGAGAGAGAAGGAAATAGGGGTAGTCTGGGACAGAGTGGAAGAAACCAATAAAAAATTTCAACTTAAAACAATACTAGAAAAAAAGTCAGTTTCTTTTAATAAAAATTTAGTGAAATTTATTAATTGGTTTTCACTTTATAATTTGGTTCCAAAAGGAATGGCTTTAAAAATGTGTATGGGAGATAAGTCCGTCTTTTCTAAAAGTTCAGATTCATTTAAAGAAACCGTAGCTGGGAGTAGAATTAAATTTAATTTAAATTTAGAACAAAATAAATGCCTTAATGATATAAAAAAATTTGGAAACAAATTTAATGTAACCCTACTCCAAGGAATTACTGGATCTGGTAAAACAATTGTTTATTTTGAAAGAATTAAAGAAAATATTTTAAAAAACAAACAATCTTTAGTTTTGCTACCTGAAATATTTTTAACAGATCAGTTCAATCAAAGATTTGAAGATTATTTTGGATTCAAGCCTGCGATTTGGCATTCAAAGATAACAAAAAAAAATAGAAGAATAATCTGGAATAATATTATTAATGGAAAAATAAAATTAGTAGTAGGAGCAAGATCTTCACTATTTTTACCATTCAAAGATCTTGGTTTAATCGTTGTTGATGAAGAACATGACTCTTCATACAAACAGGATGAGGGCATAAGATATAATGCAAGGGACATGGCGATCTCCCGAGCATCTATGGAGAACATTCCGGTTTTATTATCTACATCTATTCCATCACTAGAGACCTACAACAATGTTAAAAATAAAAAATATAATCTTACCAAACTGGAAAAAAGATATAAAAATTTTTCTCTTCCTGCCACAGAAGTAGTTAATTTAAATTTGGATAGAAAGAAAAAAAATATTTGGCTGGATTCTAAAACTTTAAATTTAGTCAGAAAATACTTAGAAAAAAAAGATCAAGTACTTTTCTTTTTAAATAGGAGAGGTTATGCACCATTCATGATTTGCAAAAGATGTGGTTCCAAGCTTAACTGTCCTAATTGTTCAATTTTTTTAACTTTTCACAAACATATCAACAAAGCTATGTGTCATCACTGCGGATATAAATGTAGCACAAACCAAAAATGCAAAAAATCAGATTCAAACTGTGAGTTTCAGATGTATGGACCAGGAGTAGAAAAAATTTTTGCTGAATTAAAACAAATTTTTCCTGAAAAAAAAATAAAGATATTATCCAGTGATTTTCTTAATAAGAAGAAAGAAACCAAAAATTTACTAGCAGATATAGAAAATAACGAGGTAAATATTCTTGTAGGAACTCAATTAATTTCCAAAGGTTTTAACTTCCCAAATTTAAATTGTATAGTGGTAGTAGATGCTGATTTTTCTGGAATGGGATTTGATTTAAGATCAACAGAAAAAAATATTCAGTTATATAATCAACTTAGTGGACGAGCAGGTCGATTTAGCAAAGATTCTCTTGTAATATACCAAACATTTAATCCATCTGACGAAACTTTAAAAAATGTTATTGAAAATGATCCAGATAAATTTCTTGAAGAAGAAATTTATTTACGTAAAGAAAAAAACCTTCCTCCTTTTACGAGATTAATTGCCCTTATAGTAGCTTCAGAAAATGAAAGAGATGGATTTTTAGAAGCTCAAAAAATTAAAAAAAATTTATCATCATTACAAAATACTGAGGTTATGGGCCCGGTGACTTCACCAATTTTCAAAATAAAAAACAAATACAGAACAAGATTGTTGTTAAGATCAAAGAGCAATCTTTTTATTCAAAAAGAAGTTGCTAAAATACTTAAAAAAATAAATCTTTCAAAAAAAATAAAACTTACAGTTGATGTTGATCCACTAAATTTTAGCTAATATGCCTTCCAATCGCACTTGAACAGAGCATTTTCCTATGATACGAAATCCCATAAATTCTTTAATCAAATCGGCATAAGGAACAAACATTGAGCAAAAACAAATCTTTTTCAACAGGAATATCTCAGAGATACGCGTTGGCATTATATGAGCTCTCTAAGGAAGGAAATAAAACCGAAGAGTTTGCATCTAGCCTGAATTCATTTATGAAAGTTTATAATTCCAATGAAGATTTAAGAAATTTTGTTAAAAATCCAACACATTCGGTAGAAAGCCAAAAGAAAGTATTTGAAAAAATATTAGATCTCATGAATTTCAATAAAATTATTAAAAATTTCTTTTCAATATTAATAATAAAAAAAAGAATATTTTTTTTGGATAATATTATAGAGGAATTTTTGAAACTAATTTCTCATAAGAGAGGAGAAGTAGGTGCAAACTTAATTTCAGCAAAGCAAATTGATGAAAAAACAATATTAGATATAGAAAAGGAAATTTCAGCAAATATTAAAAGTTCAATTAAACTAAAATCCAAAGTAGACGAAACTCTAATAGGAGGAGTTGTTATTCAAATTGGCAGCTTAATGATTGATACGTCTATAAAAAATAAATTGGAAAAGTACAAGAAAGTAATGATGGAGAATTAATATGGACATAAATCCTTCTGAAATAACAAAAATTTTAAAAGAACAGATAAAAAATCTAGGAGACAAAACAGAGGTTTCTGAAATTGGGAAAGTTCTTTCCGTTGGTGATGGAATTGCTAGAGTATATGGGCTCGATAATGTTCAGGCCGGAGAAATGGTTGAGTTTCAAGACGGATCTAAAGGTATGGCACTAAACTTAGAAAGCGATAACGTTGGAATTGTAATTTTTGGGAATGATAGATCAATCAAAGAAGGAGATACGGTTAAAAGAACAGGAGCAATCGTTGATGTTCCAGTAGGTAAAGAATTACTTGGAAGAGTAGTTGATGCATTGGGAAATCCAATTGATGGAAAAGAAAATCTTAAGAAAGGCATAAAAAGAAAAAGAGTTGAAGTTAAGGCTCCAGGAATAATTCCAAGAAAATCAGTTAGTGAACCAATGCAAACAGGTTTAAAGGCTATTGATAGTTTGATTCCAGTTGGAAGAGGACAACGGGAATTAATTATTGGTGACAGACAGACAGGAAAAACAGCGGTAGCTATTGATACAATAATTAATCAAAAAAAGATTAATGAATCTAGCGATGAGAAAAAGAAACTTTATTGTATTTATGTTGCTATAGGTCAAAAAAGATCAACCGTTGCACAAATTGTTAAAACTCTACAAGACGCGGGAGCAATGGATTACACAATTATTGTATCTGCAACAGCATCCGATCCAGCTCCTCTACAGTTTTTGGCTCCTTACACAGGTTGCACTTTTGGTGAATTTTTCAGAGACAATGGAATGCATGCTTTAATTATTTATGATGATTTATCAAAACAAGCGGTTGCTTATAGGCAAATGTCTCTTTTGTTAAGAAGACCTCCGGGAAGAGAAGCCTATCCAGGTGATGTTTTCTACCTACATAGTAGATTGCTCGAACGTGCCGCTAAACTTAATGATGATAATGGCGGAGGTTCACTTACGGCTTTACCAATAATAGAAACACAAGCGGGAGACGTTTCAGCCTATATACCAACAAACGTTATTTCAATTACAGATGGACAAATCTTTTTGGAAACAGAACTATTTAACCAAGGAATAAGGCCCGCAGTGAATGTTGGCCTTTCTGTTTCTAGAGTTGGTTCTGCAGCTCAAACTAAAGCTATGAAAAAAGTAGCTGGTTCAATTAAACTT
>Ga0208764_10001041_pt1 | contig 18083 bp, 20 predicted proteins | sample ETNtaG_18_FD_185762 | JGI IMG/M metagenome (GOLD analysis project Ga0208764, IMG submission 185762) | Marine microbial and viral communities from oxygen minimum zone, Eastern Pacific Ocean - ETNP201302SV91 (SPAdes) (version 2) | ecosystem: Environmental > Aquatic > Marine > Oceanic ... | reverse complement strand
AACGATGCACCTACAACATTCCCACTTGGTGAAACAATCGTAACATGGACTGCAACTGACTCTTCAGGCAACTCCGCTTCAGCAACTCAAACCATAACCGTGGTTGACACTACAGCTCCGGTCATAACTCCGCCTCAAAACATCATTGTAGATGCTGAAAATACTGAGACCTTCCTTGAAATTGGTTCGGCCTCTATAATTGACATAATTGACGATAATCCGATTATCACTAACGATGCACCAGAAGTATTTCCACTTGGCGAAACAATCGTAACATGGACTGCAACTGACCGATTTGGAAACTCATCCTCCTCCTTACAAACAATCTCTGTTCAAACATGTGGCAATGATCCTTTATCATATAACTTGATAGTTGGTTCAGAAGAAGATGATATACTAATTGGTACTACATTATCTGATTTGATTTTTGGTAATGGTGGTGATGATATTATTTCTGGCGATAAAGGAAATGACTGCATTATTGCTGGTGACGGTGATGACATAATATTTGGAAATCAAGGAAATGACAATATTTCTGGTCAAGGTGGCAATGATATCATTAAAGGTCAATCAGGTCAGGACTTTGTCTTTGGTGGATTAGGATTAGATGTGATTGATGGTGGTGATGACATTGATACCTGTAAAATAATTGATGAACAAAGTTATGATATTGTAATAAAGTGTGAGTCAAATGAATAAGATTCCAATAATTCTCACAACACTTGCACTAGTGTGTATATTTGCTTCATCAACAATTCCTGATTCTGAAGCAAAGTTATGGGATTTCATAGTTGATGTAGAATTTCTAAAAAGTCCGATTAATGAAGGAAAAAATCCAATACTAATAGGTACAGTTGTTGATCATGCATATCGTCCATTGTCAAACATCGACGTAAAATTAACTGTTGCAGGCGAGTCTCATATGTTAAAAACTGATGGAAATGGTGAGTTTGGAAAACAAATTGATGTTACTGAACTTGAACCTCGTACATACTCCATACTTGTTTTTGCAACAGATGATGACGGAAAGAAGGGAATGACTCGTACCACCTTGGAAGTATCAGGTCATACAGAAAAATCTGCAAAATATGACCGACAGTTGGAATCTATGGAATTGGCAAATGATTTATCCAAACTCCGTCCAAATTCTAATGATCCAATTTCTGTAATCTTGTATCAACATTATCTAAAATTACAAGAAAATGCGGCTAAGGCAAAATATGAAGAAAAATTATTAGATCTTCCTCAACAAAAAATCCGCGATGCAAGACAAATGACATATGAAAAATTAATGCAATCCTTAGAAGACCGTCCATTAATCACTCGTGACTTTGATGATTCAACAAAACTAGGTAAATTCTTACAAAACCTTGATGATGAAAAAAGAACACTTTTTGAGTTACAACTAAACTCAACAAAATTACGTTTTGTTGAAGCTCAAAACATAATGCAAGAAATCTTGAAAAACGGAGGAACTACAAGTGATGCTAGAGCTGCATATCTTGATTATCTTTCTATAACTCAAGAAGAAATGAACTCATTCACACAAAATATTGAAAAAACAGAAATTTCTTCTAAACCTTCAACAAATTCTACACAAAATTAACCAAATTTCTGTTAGATTAATAATTCCCTAATCTATTCAAAATCATATTGAATAATTCTAAAAAATTATTCTCAGATGCAAAAAAAGTAATTCCTTCTGGGGTAAATAGTCCTGTACGATATTTTGAGCCATATCCATTCTTCGTAAAACGTTCACAAGGTTCTTCTCTATGGGATGAAGATGGAAACCAATTTGTTGATTTTTGTAATGGTTATGGCGCACTGCTGTTGGGTCATACAAGAAAAGAAATCATCTCTGCAGTTTCAAATCAAATGAAAAAAGGCACGTTATACACTACTCCTACGTCATTGGAAATAGAATTATCAAAATTAATTCAAAAAAACTTCCCTTCCATGAAAAAAGTACGAACGATGAATACTGGCGCTGAAGCAACAATGACTGCAATTAGACTTGCACGAGGTTTTACAAAAAAGAAAAAAATTATCAAGTTTGAAGGCTGTTATCACGGTGCATATGACACTGTCTTGGTTAAAGCAGGTTCTGGTTCTGCACATAATGGAATTTCTGTATCTGATGGTGGTTTAGACGAAGTCTCTCGTAATACACTTGTAGTTCCATATAACGATATTAATGAACTTGAAAAAACACTATCTAAAAATAAAGATGTAGCCGGATTAATTGTTGAACCTGTGTTGGCAAACATGGGTTTAGTCTTACCAGAAAAAAATTTCCTTAAAGATTTAAGAAAAATTACAAACCAATTTGACATTCCATTGATATTCGATGAAGTTGTAAATGGTTTTAGAATTTCTGAAGGTGGTGCACAACAAAAATTTGGCATCAAACCTGATATCACAACTCTTGGTAAAGCCTTAGGAAATGGTTTTACCATATCTGCTGTGGGAGGCAAAAATGAAATTATGAATCTATTATCTCCTGATGGAAACGTATACCAAGCCAGTACTTATGCAGGAAATCCAATATCTGTTGCTGCAGCAATCAGCTCAATTAAAACAATTAACAAAATAAAAAATAAACTGTATCCAAAATTAGAAAGATATTGTAAAATTATGGTTGATGAAATTGATGATCTTGCAACTGATTATAAAATACCACATACAATCAATTCTATAGCATCTATGTTCCAAATCTTCTTTACAAATCAAAAAGTCATCGATTATAAAACATCAAAAAAATCAAGTACAAAAAAATTCCACAAATTATTTACAAATCTATTAAAAAATGGAATTTTTACTGCTCCTTCTCAATATGAAACTGTATTCTTATCTGATGCTCATACAGATCAAAACATCACTCAAGCATTAGGAGCTTATGGCTTGTCATTAAAAGCGGTGAAAAATTGAGTTACAAATTGGGAACACGTGGTAGTCCACTATCTTTGGCACAAACAAATTGGGTGCTTGATGAACTCAAAAATACTGACCCATCTTTGACGTTTGATATTGAAAAAATTACAACCAAAGGTGATACAGACACACGACCCTTATTTGCAATGGAACAAAAAGGAATTTTTGAAAAAGAAATTGATCGTGCAGTATCTGAAAAACGAGTAGATTTTGCTGTTCATAGTATGAAAGATGTTCCTTCTGATTTAGATTCATCATTAACCATCGCATGTGTCCCAAAACGTGAATCTGTGAATGACGTTTTAATTACAACTGATGGTTTTTCACTAGACTCAATTCCCTCAGGTTCAACAGTTGGAAGTAGTAGTTTACGACGTGCAGTTCAAATTTCAAGAAAACGTCCTGATCTAAATGTCAAACCAATTAGAGGCAATATTGAAACAAGAATAAACAAAGTTGCAGAGAAAAAAATTGACGGTGTTGTTCTTGCAAAAGCTGGCATTTCTAGATTAGGTGTTGATACAAAACACTCTCTCTTATCAAAAGATGAATTTCTTCCATCGCCAGGTCAAGGGGCATTGGCCATTATTTGTAGAAGTGATGATTCGAAAACCATTGAAATGTTAAAAAAAATTGAAGATAAAAACTCAAGAATTGAGGTAGAAGCTGAACGTTCATTATCTGAACATATTGATTCTGGCTGCAGATTTCCTGTAGGTGCGTATGCTTCTGTAAAGTCAGATTCATTAATTCTAAAAGTAGGCGTCTATTCTATGGATGGAAAAAAATCAATCTTAATAGAAGAAAATGGTACAATTGACAATCCGTTTGAATTAGGTAAAAAAATTGGGAATGAATTAAAATCACAAGGAGTATCAGAGATTGCTTCTAATTGGAGAGAAAAACTGGAAGAGTGGAACAAACAATGACTGGAAAAGTATACTTAGTTGGTGCAGGACCTGGAGATCCAAAATTAATCACATTACGTGCAATTGAATTAATCAAAGAAGCCGACGTTGTTCTATATGATAGATTGGTCAGCAAAAAAATTATTTCAATGATTCCAAAACGTGCAAAATCTATCTATGTCGGTCGTGCAGTTGGTGATGACACACGACATCAAGATGGTACAAATGAACTAATGGTAAAGTATGCAAAATTAAATAAAAAAGTTGTTCGGTTAAAGGGCGGTGATCCAATAATTTTTGGACGTGGTGGTGAAGAAGCTGAATTTCTCAAATCTTTCAAAGTAAAATATGAAATTGTTCCTGGAATAACTTCTGGAATTGGGTCTGCAACGTATGCAGGAATTCCATTAACACATAGGAAATATGCCTCTTCTGCAGTATTTGTAACAGGTCATGAAGATCCAGAAAAGAATGAGGAAATTGTAAAATGGAAAAAACTTGCAAAATCTGTTGACACCATAGTGATAATGATGGGACTTTCAAGAATTGGAATAATATCGAAACAACTTATTGATGGCGGAATGAAAAAAACAACACCTGTTGCAGTAATTCAAAATGGAACGACACCAAAACAAAAAATGATTGTTGGCACTCTAACTAACATTTCAGGTAAAATTAAAAAAGAAAAAATGGCTCCTCCTGCAAATATAATTATAGGCGAGGTAGTTAAACTGCATAAAACTATTGGATGGAAAAAATGAGTCAAGAAAAAACTATTGCTATAACACGTTCAAAAGATGATTCTGAAGAATTCATACAATTAATTACTAAACATAATGCAACTCCTATAACATTACCAACTATTGAACTTGTCAGCAAAGGTGAAAAAATTGTTGATGATTTTTTAACATCTGTTAAAACTGAAAATCCAGATTATTCTGTGTTTATGAGTTCAAAGGCTGTAAAACTCTTAATTGAAAGTTCTAAAAAAATATCAAAATTTGAAGAATTGAGATTGGCAATAACTAATACTATTGTAATTGCAGTTGGTCCTAAGACAAAAGATGCGTTAGAAAATGAAAATATCAAGGTCTCATACATGCCAACAAGATATTCATCTGTTGGTGTTGGTGAGGTATTTACAAAATTGAATGCTGTGGGCAAAAAGGTAATTGTACCTAGAAGCGGTGCCTCAACTCCATTTTTGAAGGATCTTCTTGAAAAAATTGGATTAGAAATTATTGAATTATATCTTTATGATGTATGTGCATTTCGCGATACTACGCAATGGAATGAATTTCGTTCATTGTTCTCAAAAAACTCTGTCGATGGAATAATTTTTACAAGTGCATCCTCTGTTAGGGCATTCTTTGAAATAATGACAAAAGATTTTGAACATTCTCAATTATTAGAAAATTTACAAAAAACCAAGGTAATTGCAATTGGCCCATTCACTGCTGATGAACTCAAAAAATTTGACGTTCAAAATATTATTGCTGATGTCCACACTGTAGCTGGTTCAGTAGATGTAATGGTTAATGAGCTCTCATTAGCTTAACCTATTTAGCCTAGCCTAAATTTCCTCGGACTTTTATAATAACAACGTTGTATTTTGTATATGGCAACTGAAAATTTTGACATGGATTATTCCAAGTATGATTTCAAAGACTCTACTGAAATGTACGTCCATTTGAGTAAAAAAGGTCTTTCAAAAGATACCGTAATTGGAATCAGCAAAATGAAAGACGAGCCACAATGGATGCTTGATTTTAGATTAAGATCATACGAGGCATTTATGAAAAGACCAATGCCAAATTGGGGTGCAGATCTAAGCCATATTGATTTTCAAAATATTTACTATTATGCAAAAGCTTCTGAAAAAACTGAAAAAAATTGGGATGATGTTCCTGAAGATGTCAAAAATACATTTGATAAACTAGGTATTCCTGAAGCAGAAAAAAAATTCCTTGCTGGTGTTGGCGCACAATATGAATCCGAAGTAGTATATCACAATCTTAGAGAAGATTTAGCAAAACAAGGTGTATTATTTTTGGATACTGATAGTGCATTAAAAGAACATCCAGAAATATTCAAAAAATACTTTGGAAAAATGATTCCTCCTGAAGATAACAAATTTGCCGCATTAAACAGTGCAGTATGGAGTGGTGGTTCATTCATCTACATTCCTCCTGGTGTTAAAGTTGACATGCCATTACAAGCATACTTTAGAATTAATGCAGAAAATATTGGTCAATTTGAAAGAACACTAATTATTGCTGATGAGGGTTCTGAAGTTCATTACATTGAAGGTTGTACTGCTCCAGTTTACTCCTCTGAATCATTACACTCTGCCGTAGTAGAACTTGTTGCACACAAAGATGCAAAATTACGATACACTACAATTCAAAATTGGAGTAATGATGTTTACAATCTTGTAACTAAACGTGCTTATGCATATGAAGGTGCAACTGTTGAGTGGATTGATGGTAACATTGGAAGTAAAATCACAATGAAATATCCTGGAATCTATTTAATGGGTCCAAAAGCTTATGGTGAAACCCTCTCAATTGCTTTTGCAGGAAAAGGACAGCATCAGGATACTGGTGCAAAAATGGTTCATCTTGCACCTGATACCACATCAAAAATTACTTCAAAATCTGTTAGTCGTTCTAACGGTCGTTCTACTTACAGAGGATTACTTAATGTTGCAAAAGGTGCAACAAATGTAAAATCTACTGTAAGATGTGATGCATTACTCTTAGACGAAACATCAAAAACTGATACTTATCCTTACATGGAAATCAATCAAGAAGATGCAACAATTACTCACGAAGCTACAGTTGGAAAAATAGGTGATGATCAGATTTTCTACTTGATGACTCGTGGATTTACTGAAGAAGAAGCATTAACTCTAATCGTTAACGGCTTTATGGAACCATTCACAAAAGAACTCCCAATGGAATATGCAGTAGAATTAAACCGCCTCATCAAATTAGAGATGGATAATTCAGTCGGTTAGAATTACTCTGTCGTGATAAATCATGGAACAAAAACTATCCTCAATTCAAAATTCTCTAGTTGAAGAAATTTCATCATCAAAAAATGAACCGCAATGGCTTAAAGAATATAGAAAAAATTCACTAAACATCTATAACGAATTACCTGCTGAAGTATCTCCACTTTACAATAAATACACTGATGCAAAACGTATGGATCCTGAAATGGTCTCATTATCTACAGATTCCAATTCAAAATTACCTGATTTCCTCTCAAAACGTGTTGAAGAGGTAAAAAAAGAAAATGGATTGATACAAGTAGGCACAAACATAATCTCTACAAACCTTTCTGATGAATTAAAATCAAAAGGAGTTGTCATTTCATCTATAGATGATGCATTAAAACAACACCAAGAATTGATAGAAAAAACAATCAAATCTTCCAATTCCAATGAAGATAAATACACAGCACTAAACAATGCTGCATTTAATTCTGGATTATTTGTGTACGTTCCAAAAAACCAAATTGTTGATGAACCAATCCATCTATTCTCTTGTTTATCTGATGATGGTTTGTCCACAATATCTAGAAATATTATAATTGTTGAAGATAATGCTAAAGCAAATCTAGTTCAAGAAATGTATTCTCCTCAAAATGGAAAACAACAAGCATATCTTGAACTATTGAATACTAGTATTGGAGCAAATAGTAGTCTTGATGTAACATCACTACAAATGATGGATCAATCATCAATTAATTTCTCTACAAGAAGTTCACATCTTGCACAGGATTCAAAAATTAATTGGTATCTCGGTCTCTTTGGTGCAATGTTATCTAGATATAGAATTGATTATCATCTTAACGGAACTGGTGCTGTTGCAACTGATTCTGAGGTCGTATTTGGAAATAATGAACAATCCTTCGATCTCAATACAATTGTAAATCATAATGAACAATCTACTGAAGGAAAAGTTGTTGAAAAATCAATTCTAAAAAACAAATCAAAATCTTTGTTTAAAGGAATGATCAAAATTAATGAAAATGCTGCACATTCAAACTCATTTCTCTCTGGTCGTTCAATTCTATTAGATAAGGATGCAAAATCTGATGCAATACCTGGATTAGAGATTCTCACAAATGATGTAAAGGCAACACACTCTGCATCTGTTGCTCAAATGGATGAAGAACAACTTTTCTATTTAGGAACACGTTGTCTAAGCAAACCTGAAGCTGAGAGAATAATTGTAGAAGGATTTTTGGAGCCAATGTCTCGTTCAATGTCTTATCAAGTTCGTGCTTGGATTGCATATCTAATTGAATCAAAATGGGAAGGAAAGGAACTATCAATTAACAACGATGAACAATTGAAAGCATTAGTTGAAGTTGAGGAAACTCGCTATAATGAAAATGCCGAAATTGAACAGCATTACAAGTATAGGTGAAATCAATGAGTGATTGGATTAAGGCATGTAGTACAGACAACTTAGGTCAAGGTGAAATGTTCAGTTTTGATCATAATGAGAAAAAATTACTATTAACAAACATGAATGGAAAAATATTTGCAACTGATAGAATATGCACTCATGCAGACGCTGATTTATCTACTGGAATTTTAACCGAAAATGGACTAACTTGTCCATTACATCTATCTGTATTCAATATGGATGATGGAAAACCTCAAAACCCTCCTGCTGAAAACTCATTACAAACTTACAGAACAAAAATACAAGATAATAGTATCTTGATTGAGGTATAATTATGCAATCAACTGCTGATTCTTTTGAAGATCTCCGAAAAGATTTTCCTGTATTAAACAGACGTGTAAGAGAAGATAAAAAATTAGTATACTTTGATAATGCTGCAACTACACAGAAGCCTAATCAAGTTATAGATGCAATTACTGATTATTATCAGAATCATAACTCAAACATTCATCGTGCTGTACATGCTTTAGCAGAAGAATCTACTGAAGCATTTGAAAATACTAGAGATGTAGTAGCAAAATTTCTGAACATTGAAGATTCACGGGAAATTATATTTGTTCGAGGTACAACTGAAGGAATCAATTTAGTTGCATATACTTGGGGCCGCGATAATGTAAAAGAAGGTGACATCATTGTTACTACTGAATATGAACATCATTCTAACATTGTTCCATGGCAATTACTTACTCAAGAAAAAAAGGCTCAACTCAAATACATTGACATTGACGATAACGGAGAATTAATGCTTGATCAATTAGATGATTATCTTTCTACTGGAAAAGTGAAATTAGTGACATTCAGTCATATGTCAAATGTTTTGGGAACTATATCTCCTGTAAAAGAAATTGTTTCAAAATGTAAAAATGCTGGCGTGAAAGTTTTGATTGATGGTGCACAATCTGTTCCACACATGAAAATTAATCTAAATGAAATTGACTGTGATTTCTATGTATTTTCTGGTCATAAGATGTTAGGTCCAACAGGTGTTGGTGTCTTATGGGCTAAAACAGAAATTCTCGAAAAAATGAGCCCATTCCTTGGAGGCGGTGATATGATTCGTGAAGTTCACAAATATGAAACAACTTGGAATGATTTACCATACAAATTTGAGGCTGGAACTCCAAATATTGCAGATGTAATTGGTTTTGCTGAGGCAATCAAATATCTTGAAAATATTGGAATGGAAAATATTCGAGAACATGAATTAGAATTAACTAGATATGCACTTGAAAAAATGAAAAATGTTCCAGGCATCACATTGTATGGTACAAAAGAACCAGAAAAACGAGGTGGTGTAATATCTTTCAATTTCAATGATGTCCACCCTCATGATGTTGGAGCTATAATTGACAGAGAAGGCGTTGCCATTCGCTCTGGCCATCATTGTGCACAAGTATTGATGGAAAAACTAAATGTTGCAGCAACTAATCGTGCAAGTTTCTACATATACAACACAAAAGAAGAGATTGATGTATTGGTCGCATCATTACAAGAAGTAGCAAAGGTGTTCAAACTATGAGTGGCGATCCAATTTACACTGAAATGATTATAGAATATTCACGTAATCCTTCAAACTTTGGAAAGATAGATGATGCACATATTCACCAACATGATGCAAATCCATTATGCGGTGATACTATAGATCTATATCTTAACATTGATGACAACAAGATTAGTGATGTAAAATTTGATGGTCATGGATGTGCAATCTGTATGGCATGTTCATCCGTTTTAACTGAAATGATTAAAGGAAAAAATCTTGATGACGTTAAGAAATTTGATAAAGACGAATTATTGTCTGAATTAGGTCTTGAGCATCTAATAAAAACAAGTCCTGTTCGAATTAAATGTGCATTATTGTCCCTTAAGACTTTGAAATATGGAATTTATTCATACTTTGCTGATAAGCTGAATGATTCTGAGTCTGCAGGAAACTTAAAAGAAGAGGCAGCTAATCTATACTAGATGTCAAATTCTAACGTACTTCAGATAAGAAAAGTAATATTCGATAACTTTAACGAAATTGATCTACGTTTTAGCAATGATCAAATTTATGAATTTTTAAAAAAAAATGATGCTTTTGATAATTCACAAACCATTGATGATTTAGTAGGTGATTTCAAAAAAATTGAGGATGATGGATTAGTTCGTTGCATTGCACAAAATTTCACCACTCAATGGTTCAAAATATTCGATGATGTTGAGAAAATCCCTTGCACTTCATGTAACACTGATGCATATTTGGGAAAAGAAGAATCTAGAATTTGCCCAAATTCAGACTGTAATGCTACGCTTTAGCATGTCTATCTGCCGCATCTTCTAGGCATTTTATCATAGGCAATTTTTGACCAGTTAGATATCTGACTAATGCTCCTCCTGCAGTACTCATATGATTCACTTTCTCCGTCAAATTGAACTGTTTTAGGGCTGATGTTAAATGCCCTCCGCTAATTATCGATGTTGCCATAGAATTTGCTATCGATTCAAGCATGGATTTTGTTCCAAATTGAAAATTCTCTTTTTCAAAAAATCCTGCTGGACCACTCATGAATATTGTTCCTGCACTGGCAACTATTTTGGAATAATGTTCTAAAGTTTTTGTTCCAATGTCGAATATCTCATCGTCTTTTGCTAAATCTCTGACATCTATCTCAACTCTTTTTCCATCTTTATTCACTGCAATATCTACTGGTGTCGAAAAAACATCTGGATGATCACCAATTAAAGAATGAGCACTTGCCACCATTTCATCTTCATCTTTAATGTTTAATGGAAATTTTATTCTTCCTTGTGCACGTAAGAAGACATTTGCAATTACTCCTGTCAATAATACGTGATCTGCACGTTCTTTTTTAATTAATAATTTTATTGCTTTCAATCTATCGTCAACCTTTGATCCTCCTAACACAACGGTGAATGGAGATTTTGCGACAGTTAGTATGTTGTCTAATTGTTTCACTTCTCTTTCTAACAAACGTCCTGCACATGTTGGTAACACTTGTGCAAATCCCACAAGAGATGGATGTGTTCTGTGTGCACTTGGGAATGAATCTAAAATAAATAAATCAAACAAATCTTTTAGTCGTTGAACCATGATTGTTCTTGCACTTTCTTCTAATGAAAATTCATAATTCTCTTCAGCACATAATCTCAGATTATCCAGTAAAATTATTTCGTCACTTTTCATTTCCTTAATTTCTTTTTGAGCTAATGATCCAATAACATCTGCCACATATCGCACTTTTTTATTTGAAAATTTTTCTAATTGTTTTGCATGTTGTTCCATTCCAACAAAGTCATCTCTACCAACTCTTCCCTGATGGGATATAACGACAATTTTTGCGCCATCTAGTGCATTAATTGTTTCAACTACCTCTTCAATCCTTTTTGTGCCCAAGATTTCACATGTGTCTGGATGGATAGGACAATTCATGTCTACACGAAGTAACACTGTTTTGTCTTTAACATCAAAATTATCTAATGTTAGTATACCCACACACAGAATTCATTATTCCGGTTAAAATTCGTTTATCCGATCACATCATTAATGATGGTAAATGACATATTGTCGTCAATTATTGAATAAATGAGAAATAATTGCAAAACATTCTATTCGGAATTAGATCAAGACCTTTTTTCATCCTTCTAACCTTATTCCTCATTTGTACTTTTATTGCAATGTCCCAATCTACATTTGATTCTGAGAAACAGTTTATGACTAGTATTCAGAAATCTGCTGGAAATCCATCTATTGATTATACTGTGTGGCTTCTAACCGAATCCGGTAATGTTTTTGTGATGCTGCCCTTTAGCATAATACTCCTAATCATTAGGAGAACACGAAAAATTGGAATGATTTTGCTTATTTTACTTGTTTTATCTTCACTTATCACTGGATATGTGAAATGTGGCGTTGATAGAGATAGACCATTTTTGGATTGGCTTGGAAGTGAACTTCCTTTTGAGGTAGAACCTGATAGTTTTTCTCTTTTCTGTGAAGGACGAAGTTGGACTGCTGGATTCCCTTCTGGTCATGCTGCACGTTCTGCAATGTTTGCATTTGTTATGGTCTATGTATTATCTGAAAAATTCCCTAGAGGCGTTCATCTGATTTGGATTTATCCAATATTGATGTCATTTAGTAGAATCTATGTTTTACAACACTATCCCTTAGATGTAATTGGTGGATTTATTCTAGGAATATTTTTGGCTGGTTATGTTTCAAAAAGATTGAAACTAGACGAAATATTTTTACCACGAAAAATCTAATTTCTCTAAAACCCTGGAACTAACAAAAACTATTGCATAGTTTTTCTCATCTTCGTGATATGTCCAATATCGTACATCTCTTTCTTGATTAGTTTTTCTTAACGCATATGTTACAGTTGTAGTTACTGTATACCCTATACGTTTTGCAGTTTTCTCATTTTCTTTTGGCATTAAAACCTTGTATCCTTTCTCTTCTTTATCAAAACCGATCATAACCATTTCATGTGCAGCTTCGGTTGCTTGTTTTTCATCTTTTACGTCAAATGTTTTAGAAATAGGGATCTTTGATGGGTGAAATTCCATATTTCACTTTATCCTATACCTAAAAAAATTTTTTGAATCAAATTATGTTAATTTTATTTACAGATAAGTCAAAACCTCATATTCTGAATGACTTAAGCCATAACGATTCTCGATAATCACATGGCAGGATTAAAAAATAAATTAAAACAACTAACATCTGAAAAATCAGAGATCAGTAAGATCCGAAGAAAAGGTGAAAATGACTACAAAAAAGTCAAATCCATATCTAAAAAATATTCATCATCTCTAAAATCAACTCAAAAACGAATTGACACATTCAAACAAAGTGCTGAAGATGTAAACGAAATGCTTAGCCAAAAACTCGCACAAATGGAGAGTATTCAAAGGCTAAAATCTGCTGCACAGGAACGACTAAACTTAGAGAATCAAAATAAGGAGCAAATTGAAAGTGAGATTGATTTCTCTGACACTCCTGAGGAAAAACAGAGCCTTCAATATCGATTAAATTCAATCATTTCCACCATAGAAGAGACCAAAAATGAAATCAAACAACGAACTTCTATGGAGAAAAAATTCTCACAAGCAATAGACGAAATAGAGAAAAAAAAGAATTCTATTAGTAAAACCATCAAAAAGAATGTAGCATCAAAACCTGAACTCGTAAAATTAGCAAAAACTGCCCAGGTAAAATTAGATTCGGCATCAAAAAAATTCGAATCTGCAAAAAAGCGTGAATCGTCTGTAACTGCTAAACTTTCTAAAGTAAAGGCTGCAATTCCAAAAGCTAAACCAAAAACAAAAAAAGTAAAAGCTAAACCAAAAACAAAAAAAGTAAAAGCTAAACCAAAAACAAAAAAAGTAAAAGCTAAACCAAAAACAAAAAAAGTAAAAGCTAAACCAAAAACAAAAAAAGTAAAAGCTAAACCAAAAAGTAAAATAAAAAAGAAAAAGTCTCGAAGATAGTTAAAATATTAAAATTTTAATCTAAATTTTCTCAAGCTTTCCGAATTTACCTTTTCCGAGTTGGACTTCTCCTTTAAACTCGTTAGTATATCCGTTTTCGATTTTTATTCTGTCGCCATTTTGAATATTATTTGCATCTTCTGCCCACAATGTAATTTTAATTTCCATTCCATTGTCTACAAGCATTGCATTTGCAACATCTACTGTTGAACCAGCTTTTGTATTTACAGTTCTAGTTTCTTCTTTTCGTTCAACTGTGCCTTCAACATTGATTCCTGATCTCATATTCTTGGCTTCATCAATTGTTGTCATGTATTGAAATTCCTTAAAATGATTATAAACTTTGTTTTCAAATTATTTTTTTCATAATGAAAATAGCATTTAGCATTGAACAAGTTATATGTTAAAATCAATAATATCATTTGTTGGAGGGGTATCGAAGCCTGGTCAACCGAGAAGGACTCAAGATCATCGTATAAGATATCCTTTCTCTTAGGAGTTCGTGGGTTCGAATCCCACCCCCTCCATATTTTCTTAAAAATTACGCAATCTGTGATTTTGTTGTTGTAATGTTATGGCTAGTAAGTTCTTTGTGAATTTTTGCAAGTTCTTCGTTCTTAAAATATAGATTACATCTAAAACATTTCAACACTTCACTAGGCATGGAGCTTATGGTGTTTTTTTCGATATAAAGTTCGTGCATAACTGGTTCATGTTTTGTTGGTCATTAACCAATGATTTAGATATTTTAACATACGATGGGATTCATGGCTGATATTTTTGAATCTGTATTGGAATTTTCTTACATAGGAATTTTTTTCTTACTGATTCTCGTAAATGCAGCTCCTCTTTTAATGCCTCCAACTTGGATTATACTTGCATCATTTTATGCGATAGATGCATCATATGATCCACTGGTTCTTGCATTAGTTGGTGCAACAGGTGCAACAATTGGAAGATTTATCCTAAAACGAGTTTCTACATTGTTTAGGAAATTTGTTCAAAAAGAACAAAAATCTAACCTTGATGCAATTGGAAATTTTCTAAACAAAAAACGATTTGGTTATATTCTTACTTCATTCCTTTTTGCTGCAACTCCTCTTCCGAGTAACATGTTATTTGTAACATATGGTCTCCTTAAGACAAAAAGTATTGGATTGTATGTTGGATTTTGGGCTGGTCGTGTGGCATCATATTATTTGATGATATCCATAAGTAACATAGTTCTAACGCCTTTTGTTGAATTATTTGAAGAACGATATATTGGAATTTTAATTGCTGATGCACTAGGAATATCTGTCATCATTCTCTTTACGTGTATTAATTGGACTTTGTTATTAACAAAAAGAAAATTCAAATTAACAAGACCAAAGATATGGAAATTATGAATCAACTTGGAAATTTAAAAAAAATAGCTAAAATCAAACTTGCAAAAAATGATCCTGCACATGATTTTGAACATGTAATGAGAGTATATCGTAATGCTGAAAAAATATGTAAAACTGAAAATGGAAACAAGAAATTAGTTTTATCTGCTGTATTACTACATGACATTATAAAAACAAAAACTCGAAAAGATTCTTCTACAAAAAGTGCTAAACTTTCTGAAAAAATTTTAAAAGAAAATCATTTTTTAGATGATGAAATCAAGATAATTTCTGATGCAATAAAACAACATAGTTTTACAAAAGGCAAAATCCCTTCTACGCCTGAGGGAAAAATTCTCCAAGATGCAGATAGACTGGATGCCATTGGAGCTATTGGTCTGGCACGAGTTTTCTCATTCAGTGGTTCAAATAATAGATCTTTTTATGATCCAAATGACCCTTTTTCAAAAAATAGAGTTCTTAATGATAATAGATGGGCTTTAGACCATTTTTATGAGAAATTACTCACATTAGAAAAAAAAATGAACACTAAGACTGGTAAAATTCTAGCAAAAAAACGTACAAAAATTTTAGAAAATTTTCTTAAAGAACTTAAAACTGAGATTTAACCATAATCGAGATAACGTTGATATCTTTTTTCAACTTCTTTATTTTCTCCACTTATGATTAATTTTTTTTCTTCTTCAAATCTATTTTTCATGTAATGATTGATGTCATCAAATTCTTTCTTACCCTCAAATGATTCCAGTAGTGGTACAATCTTACTGAAGTACTCGACAGTTTTTTCTCTAAATTCATCTTTTGATGGATTTTTTATTCCATTAATTCTAAACCATAACATTGCCCAACTTGCACCCGAAATATGTGGTAGTAAATCTAATGCTCTTATAATTTCAAATTTTTCGTCGTCTCTCATTTAAGATCTTATAATTTTTCAGCAATTTGTTTTGCAAAATAAGTTACAATCATATCTGCACCTGCACGTTTTATTGAGTACAGTATTTCTTTTATCATCTCGTCTTCATCTATCCAGCCTTGCATTGCTGCACCTTTAACCAATGCATATTCTCCTGAAACACTATATGCTGCAACAGGAACCTTGTATTGTCTCCTAGTCTCTGATATCAAATCTAGATACGTTAGTGCAGGCTTAATCATTACAATATCTACTCCTTCATTTACATCGGTTTCAACTTCTCTCATTGCTTCTCTTGGATTTGTAAATGGTACTTGGTAAGTACGTCTGTCGCTGAATTGTGGTGCACATTCGGCTGCATCTCGAAATGGTGAATAGAAGTTTGATCTATGTTTTGCTGAATGTGACATAATTGCCACGTCTGTAAATCCTTCATCATCTAGGGCCTTTCTAATTGCTTTAACTTGTCCATCCATCATTGCAGAAGGTGAGACAACATCTACTCCTGCTTTTGCTTGACTTACCGCAATTTTTCCTAATGTGGTGAGACTAGAATCATTATCAATTTTGTCATCGTGAATATGTCCACAATGTCCTGATGTCGTATATTGACAAAGACAAACATCTGCCATTATGACAATTTTGTCTCCAAAATTTTTACGAACTTCCTTTATTGCTTTTTGAACTATTCCATGTTCTACAAATGCTGATGTACCTTCATCATCTTTTTCACTTGGAATTCCAAATAACATGATTGCAGGAATTCCTAATTCTGAAATAGTATTAACCTCATTCACCACCTCTGATAGTGGAAGTCTTTCCATTGCTGGCATTGAATTAATCTGTTTTTTTGCTTCAATTCCTTCTTCAACAAAAACTGGGCAGATCAAGTCTTTTGGCGAAATTGAGGTTTCTTGAACTAAATCTCTCATTTTTTGATTAGTTCTTAATCTACGTAATCTTGTTTCAGGAAAATTTGCCATGTATGTCCTATGGTCTAATTGAATATATTCCTAAGCCGGAATTGATTCTTCAATATTAAATTCATGCTCAACAAAATACTCCACTCTTGTCTTTTTGAATTCTCTTGAACTAAACAGAATCTTGTATTCTTCAACATTAATCTGATCTTGAATGTTACTTGCAACCTCATTAGCTTCATTAATTGATTTACAATGTATCATTGAAAATACATTGTATGGCCAGTCAGGATAGACGGGTCTCTCATAACAATGACTAACTTGTGGAAATGCACCTAATTTTTCTCCAACTTGATTAATTCTATCTTCTGGAACTTTCCATACAATCATTCCATTTGCTGTAAATCCTGCTTCTCTATGTCGAAGAATGGCTGCAAACCTTCGCATAACTCCGATTTTTTCGTAGTGTCTTAATCTTTCAAAAACTTCGTCTTCAGTAATTCCTAATTCATTTGCAGCATTTAGAAATGGTCTGTCTACTATTTCAAAGTCTTTTTGTAACTGCCTAATGAATTCTTTATCTTCTTCACTTGCAACAAAATCAACTTTTTTAATTTCTTTTTTTATTTCTGAAGGTTTTACATCATGCTTTTTTGTTTCTACCATATCTAATTTAACTCCGATTTTAAATAATTGCAAAGTAGGTAACATTCTCACTTTTTTAATACCATCGAGTTTTGAAAATTTATCTAACTCAGATTTTAAATCTGAACCTGGTGGAACTGCCAATGTGAACCAAAGATTGAATTGATGTTTTCTTTCATAATTATGACTTACGCCTGGATGTTTGTTGATAATCATTGCAACTTGTTCTAATTTGTCATTTTCAATTTCCATGGCAACAAGTGAACTTGTATAACCTAATTTTCTTGTATCAAATATTGCACTAAGTTGTCTTAAGACGCCTCTTTCTTTCATCTTCTTTAATCTGTCCTTTACCTCGCCTGATGAAATATTGAATTTTTTTGCAATTTCATCAA
>Ga0208764_10001040_pt1 | contig 18088 bp, 18 predicted proteins | sample ETNtaG_18_FD_185762 | JGI IMG/M metagenome (GOLD analysis project Ga0208764, IMG submission 185762) | Marine microbial and viral communities from oxygen minimum zone, Eastern Pacific Ocean - ETNP201302SV91 (SPAdes) (version 2) | ecosystem: Environmental > Aquatic > Marine > Oceanic ... | reverse complement strand
GTAAAATGATTGTAAAAAAATTGAAAAAATAATTATTCCACCCCCAAAAATTACAATTGTGGGTGGGACTTCATGAATAAACAACCAAGCCCATAAAGGTCCAAAAACAGATTCGGTCAGCATTAAAACACCAACCACTGCAGCTGGTGTAGTTTGTGATCCCACTGTGATTAAAATAAATCCAAATCCTATTTGAAAAAAACCTGCTAAAAAAGCCAATGTGAGATCATGAAAAGAAATTGATAATTTTCCAGCTATAATCAAACCAATAAACGCAGCAAGAACTCCAGCTGTAAATTGGGCGGGAACCATATCCGTTTTGGGGTATTTTCTTACTATAATAACTAATACAGCAAAAGAAATTGGCATTATAAATGCTACTAAATTTCCTGCAAATTGTTCTGCTGTTTGAATCGATAAAGAGCTTCCAAGAATTAATAAAACTCCTAACATTCCCAAAATTATCGAAATTAAAGTTATTGATTTAATTTTCTCCTTTAAAATAAAATAGCCCAAAAGGGCTAAAAAAATCGTTTCAGTTGTAATTATAAAATTAGTATTTGCAACTGTGGTTGTATACATTGCAAATACATAGGCTGCAAAGCCAATAGATAAAAAAACGCCTGCTATAAATCCAGGAAAGCCAGAATCGTAAAATGTTTTAAAAAAATTTTTTTTGTATCTAATAAGTAAATATAACGCAACAATAACGGAAAAAAATATTTGCCTCCAAAAAAGAATTTGCCACAGGTTAGCTCCTTCGAATGATTTCACAATTATTCCTCCAAAACTTAAGCATAATGCACCTAGAAAAATTAATAATGCTCCTGGAATTTTATTTAAGAATGTCAATTTATTTCTTTTATATTTTTTATAATTTTTGAAATATTGTTAAGATGTTCTTTATACAATTGTTCAGCTTCATTCAACTCTACATTTTTGAATGAAATTTTTTCCCCAGGTATTTTTTGCACTAATAAATGATAGTCTGCAGATATTACATTGGCTATTTTTGGATACCCTCCTATTGTTGGGTAATCGGTAAGCAGAACTATTGGATGGCCGTCGGCAGGAACCTGTATCGCGCCCTTGGTAATACCCTCTGATCTAATATTTGGACTTACTATATTTTTTATAGTTGATCCTTCTAATCTCATTCCCATACGATCTGTAAGATTAGTAATTTTGTAATCTTTTGAAAAAAAATCTTTTTTGCTTTCAGTTGAAAAATAATCAAATTGAGGACCTTTTAAAACTCTAATCATGTTTTTATCTTTATTTGAAAATTCTGTTAAAAAATTTTTTTTATTTTTGCTGCTTGTTTTAATATTTATTTTATCACTTGCTTTTATTTTTTTTCCATCATTCGGTCCAATTTGTGCTCTAGATAAAATAGAAACACTTTTACAAAAGGGTTTGATATCAAAACCGCCTTCCAAGGCCATATATCCATAAGCCGAATTTTTTGTTGCCAAAATATCAATTTGATCTCCTTCTTCAAGAACATAAGTTCTATAACATTCACCGTTTATAGAGTCTTGATTTTTTTTAATTATTTGGAAAATTACATTTCCAGTAATTGCAATTTTTGTTCTACCTTGAATTAATTTTAATAAAGGTCCTTGATAAGCAAATTCTAAAACCCCTTCCTCGGAGGAATTTTGAACCAAAGCATTTGCAATTAAAAATGATTCTAAATCCATGCATCCTCCTGGCGTAACACCAAGATGTTGCATATGAAAACGTCCTTTATCTTGGAATGTTGTATTTATCCCTGCTCTTAAAACTTCAAAAAAATAGTTATTCATTTGTTAATTTTTCAAACTCCTTTTTTGAAATTGATTTAAATCTTACAGAATCTCCTGCTGATAAAAGGCATGGTTTACTATCATCTTTTTTATTAAAAAGTTTAATGGGAGTTCTGCCAATAATATTCCATCCGCCAGGACTCTCATAAGGATAGATATTACAAAACTTTTCTACTATACCAACCGAACCTGGCGGTATTTTAACTCTAGGCGTCTTTAATCGATTTAAAAAAAGCTTTGAATCTAAATCTCCCATAAAAGGATGTCCGGGAACAAAACCAATCATGTAAACAAAAAAATTAGTATTTAGATGAATATTTTTAATTTCATCTTTGTCTATTTTCAATGTTTTGCTTATGTTTTCTAAATCCATTTCGAAATCGTAACAAATAGGTATAATCCATTTTTTTCTGTTATGAGAAAAATTTAATTTAGAAAAATCAACTGATTTTAAAAAATCCATAATTTTAGACGAATTTGTTTTACCAAGATCAAAATTGATAATTAATTTATTGTATGATGGTGTATAATTTAATATTCCATCTAAATTCCCTCGTAAAACCTCTTTTTCTACATGGTGAAATAATTTGATAACACTAGTATTTATTTCCTGATTAACCTCGTCACCAAAATCACAAACAACGCCACAATCACCAATATTGTTTAGTTTCTTGAACATAAGTTGATATAATAATTCTTATTCCTTATTAAATAAACTAAGGAGTTGAAAGATGGAAATTAACATTAATTGCGATTTAGGTGAAAGTTCAAAGTTACATTCAACAGAAAATGACCCTTTGTTGCTAAAAATTGTCAATTCAGCAAGTGTTGCCTGCGGATATCATGCTGGAGACAGAACTACCATGGAAAAAACAATTGAAATATCCAAGAAAAATAATGTTAGCATAGGAGCGCATCCCTCATTTAAAGATCCTGAAAATTTTGGAAGAAAAAGAATTAATTTACCGCAAGAAGAAATAAAAAAATTAATTATAGACCAAATCAATATTCTTTCGAATATTGCAAATGAAAAAAGAATGGAAGTTACTCATGTAAAACCTCATGGCGCTCTAAATAATATGGCTTGTGAAAATTATGATTTAGCAAAATTAATTTCTGAATCTATAATTGAAGTAAATAAGGACTTAATTTTTTTAGTTCCTACCGGCTCAGAGATGGAAAAAGCTGGAAAAAAACTCAAAATGAAAGTTGCTGTAGAAATATTTGCGGATAGAAACTATGAAGATGATGGAAATTTAATTTCCAGATCAAAAAATAATGCAATGATTACAGATCCAGAAATTGCTAAAAGGCATGTTCTTAAAATGATAAAAAATCAAACAATAAATTGTTATTCAGGAAAACAAATACCATGTGAAATTGATTCAATTTGTGTTCATGGTGATGAAAAAAGCGCTGTTAATACTGCTCAAGAAATAAAAGAAGAACTTTTAAAATCTCATATAAATTTAAAACCTCTTAACCAAATGAAAAAATTTATTTAAAAGGATTTTCTAAGAGAATAGTATCTTCTCTTTCAGGGCTTGTTGAAATACTTGAAATTTTAGCACCAGTAAAATCTTCTATCGCATGAATGTATTTTTTAGCATTATCTGGTAAACCTTCTAGATTTCTTATGCCTTTTGTTGATTTTTTCCAACCTGGAAATGTTTTATAAACAGGTTTAACTTTCAATTGATCATCTACAGCCGCAGGCAAATAATCTATTTCTTGTCCGTTAATTTCATATTTAACGCACATTTTGATTTCTTCTAATTCATCTAAGACATCTAGTTTTGTAAGAGCTATTCCATTAATTCCAGAAATTTTTATACTCTGTCTTACAAGAACTCCATCAAGCCAACCGCATCTTCTTTTTCTACTAGTCACAGTTCCAAATTCTTTTCCTTTTACTCCTAACAATTCTCCAATTTTATCACTCAGTTCAGTTGGAAAAGGTCCTTCTCCAACTCTAGTAGTGTAAGCTTTTGTTATACCTAAAACATAATTTATTGTATTTGGTCCACAACCTGATCCGGTTGCTGCAGATGAAGCTACGGTATTAGAAGAAGTAACAAAAGGATATGTACCGTGGTCTACATCAAGCAAAATACCCTGAGCGCCTTCGAATAATATTTTTTTTTGTTTTAATTTATATTCGTCTAACTTTTTCCATACAGGTTTTGAAAATTTTAATATTTCTGGAGCTATTTTTAATAAATCTTTTTTTAATTGATCTTTTTTAAAAATATTTTTTCCTAAACCTTTTCTTAATGCATTATGATGAGCAAGAACAATTTCCAATCTATGATCTAAATTTCTCTCGGAAGCTAAGTCCATTACTCTAATTGATCTTCTTCCAACTTTATCCTCGTAGGCAGGACCGATTCCTCTTCTTGTTGTTCCGATTTTAGCTTTTCCGGCAGCATCTTCTCTTATTTCATCCATCTCTTTGTGAAAAGGAAGAATAAGATTTGCAGATTCAGAAAGGATTAAATTATTTTCATCAACGTTCACACCTTTTGACTTAATTTCTTTGATTTCATCAAGTAGTGCCCAAGGATCTACGACAACTCCATTTCCAATTATTGAGATTTTATTTTTTCTAACTATTCCAGATGGTAGCAATCTAAGTTTATAAGTAACACCATCAATAACTAAAGTATGGCCAGCATTATGACCGCCCTGAAAGCGTACAACTATATCTGCTTCGCTTGAAAGCCAATCAACAATCTTTCCTTTGCCTTCATCACCCCACTGCGAACCAACAACAACTACATTTTTCATTATCTAAATTTTTTATCTAATAATATTGAATTTAAATGGTTTATAGGACCGTGACCTTTTCCATAATTAATATTAGATCCTATTGCTTGGTTAACATATTTAGTTCCTAACTCACAAGATTTCTTTAAAGGTTTTCCACATGATAAAAAAGTTGCGATTGCACTTGATAAAGTGCAGCCTGTTCCATGGGTATTTTTTGTTTTAATCCTCTTATTTTTGAAAATTTCTATACCTTTCTTGCTCAATAAAATATCTTCCATATATTTTGTTTTATTATGGCCTCCTTTCACTAAAACATTCTTGGCTCCCATTTTAAGCAGGATTCTGGCAGCATAAACCATGTCTTCTAAATTTTTTATTTTTATTTTTGTTAAAATCTCGGCTTCTGGGATATTGGGTGTTATTAAATAAGCTTTTCTAATAAGTTTTTCTTTTAAAGTTTTAATTGCTTTTAGGTTAATTAATTTTGCTCCGCCTTTAGCAACCATAACAGGATCTAAAACAATTTTGGAAGTTTTCACTTTTTTTAGAGCGTTCACAACAGATATTATTACTTCTGATGAATGAAGCATTCCAATTTTTATAGAATCGGGTTTAATGTCTTTGTTTGTAAATAAAATTTGTTTTTCTACTTCTTTAGCATGAATAGGAACTACGCTACTAACCCCTGTTGTATTTTGAACTGTAACAGCAGTAATCGCGGTCATAGCATAACTGCCTAGTGCAGTAACTGTTTTTATGTCCGCTTGAATTCCTGCTCCTCCAGAAGAATCAGATCCTGCAATTATTAATACTTTTGAATTTGGTTTCACTATTTTATAGATTTCTTAATTAACTTTATACATTGTGAAATTAAATTTTTATCGTAAGATTCACCCATAATTCTTATTTTTGGCTCTGTGCCTGATTTTCTAATTAATAATCTTCCGTGTCCGCTCATTAATTTATTTGCTTTTTTAATTGCTTTTTTAGATTTGAGTTTATCAATAACATTTTTATCTTTAACACTTACATTTTCTAATATTTGGGGCAAAGGTTTATAAACATTAAGCAAATCGCTAGCTTTTTTTCCTTCTCTTAATGAAAAAAGAACTTCCAAAGCAACCATCAATCCATCACCTGTGGTAGCAAATTTTCCAAGAATTATATGGCCAGATTGTTCTCCTCCTAAATTAAAATTTAATTTTTTCATTTTTTCTTTCACATATCGATCTCCTACTTTTGATCTAAAAAATCTTATTTTTTTACTTTTTAAAAAAGTTTCCAATCCGTAGTTAGACATTAATGTGCCAATTACACCACCTCTTATAATTTTTTTTAACTTCCATCTTTGAGCGATCATCGCGATAATTTGATCTCCATCGATAATTTTTCCTTTTTCGTCACACATAATTATTCTGTCAGCATCTCCATCGAAGGAAATACCAACATTTGCTTTATATTTTTTTACAGCAGACTGAATATTAAGAGGATAAGTTGATCCACATTTGAAATTAATATTAAATCCATTAGGTTTAGCTCCAATGGAAATAACTTTTGCTCCAAGCTCCTTCAACAATCTGGGTGCCGCTATATACCCAGCTCCATTAGCGCAATCTAAAACTATTTTAATGCCCTTTAGTTTGAACTTTTTTGGAAAATTTCTTTTTAATATTTTAATATACCTGTCATTACCATCTTCAAGTCTCTTTACTCTGCCAAGCAAGTTAGGATTTGTAAGTTGCTTTGTATTTTTTGCATCTATTAGTTTTTCAATTTTTTTTTCTATTTGATCAGATAGTTTCATTCCATCTGGTCCAAATAATTTTAAACCATTTTCATAATAGGGATTGTGTGATGCTGTAATCATAATTCCCATATTTGCTTTCATTGATTTTGTTAACATCGCGAGTCCATTACTTGGTAAAGGACCAAGCGTAAAAACGTGCATTCCTCCAGAAGTTAAACCAGAAACTAAGGCGGGTTCTAGTGTATATCCAGATAATCTTGTATCTTTAGCTATTATAGCAACTTGTTTAGCTTTTTTTTGATTTTTAAAATATGTTGCGGCGGCTAAACCGAACTTAAAAAATTTTTCACCAGTAATATTGTCTTTGTTAACAGTACCGCGGATACCGTCTGTACCAAAATATTTTTTTCCCATTAATTAATTTGTGTTTAAAATTTTATTAAAAACTAATATTCCTTGATTAATTTCCTTTACATTATGAACTCTAAATAACTGAACTCCCTGCAAAAGTCCATACAACACTGATCCTAGCGTTCCTCCAGTTCGATCCGTAGTATCAAATTTTGTTACGATATGTTCTATAAATCTTTTCCTAGAAGTTCCAATTAATATTGGACATCTTAAACTATGAAATGTGGAAATTTTAGACATAATTCTTAAATTATGATCTAAATTTTTTCCAAATCCAATTCCCGGATCCAATATTATAAATTCTCTCTTATATTTTTTTTTTAAATAAAAATTGATTTTTTTTTCAAAAAAGTCATAAATATCTAGTAATGCATCATCATATTTTGGATTGTTTTGCATTGTGTCTGGTGTTCCTTGCATATGATGTAAAATAAAAGGAATTTTTTTTGAATTTATTAAATCAAAAGATTTCTTATCAAATTCTAAACCAGAAACATCATTTATAACGTTAATTCCATTTTCTATTCCCTTTTTCATGATTTGAGACTTTCTTGTATCTAGGGATAGAATTATCTTAGGATAAGTTTTCTTTAAATTGATTATGGTATCTTTAATTCTATTCCATTCCTCTTCAGTGTCTACTATCTTTGAGCCTGGTCTTGTTGACTCTCCGCCGACATCCACGATTGTTGCGCCATTTTTATACATAAAGCTTGCCTGATCAAATGCTTTTTCTTTATCAAAAAAAACCCCTCCATCAGAAAAACTGTCGGGTGTTATATTAAGCACTCCCATAATTTTTGGTTCGCTAAATTCAATTCCACATATTTTTTTTCTTTTTGCGGTTATATTTTTTAAATCTTGATTAATTATAAGATTTTTTTCTCTTTCAAATTTTTTTATTTCTTTAATAGAATAAATTTCACTTTTAGCAGTGCCTTTGCTGGATCTTTGAAAAATTTCAACTTGGTCAAAAGCTATTTTTGAATTTCCAGTTAACGAAAAAGCTTTCCTTTTTTTAATAAGATTGGTTGCGTAATTTCCATAATAGAAATTACACGGTCTTGTGTAATATTTCCGCATTAAAATTTAGTGTACTGGTTTTGGCTTTAAACCTAAAGACCCCAAAGCTGAAGTTTCTTCTGAATTTTTCTCTTCTTTTTCATCTTTTCTCTTTGGTTGAGTATTCTTTAATATCAAATCTTTTATTTCATCACCGCTTAGAGTTTCATAAATTAGTAAAGCTTTGGCTAATTTATGTAAGTCATCGATTTTCTCTGTAAGTATTTTTTTAGCTCTATTATAACCTGCGTCTACTATTTTTTTAACTTCTATATCAACTTTTTTTGAAGTTTCCTCTGACATGTGTTCTTGTCTGGCTATTTGTCTTCCTAAAAAAATTTCATCTTCATTTGCTCCATAAGTCAATGGGCCAAGATCTTTACTCATTCCAAATTTTGTAACCATATCTTTTGCTAATTTTGTAGCCATTTGAATATCTGAAGAAGCTCCAGAAGTAACTTTTTCATGACCAAAAATAATTTCTTCAGCAACTCTGCCCCCCATAGCCTTAGATATATTTGCTTCTAGATACTCTCTAGTATGAGAATATTTATCTCTTTCAGGTAAAGTCCAAACAACTCCTAAAGCTCTTCCTCTAGGTATAATAGTAGCTTTATGAATCGGATCTGATGCCTTTTCATTTAATGCAACAATAGCATGACCTCCTTCATGGTAAGCTGTCAGCTTCTTGTCATCTTCGGTCATTACCATGGATCTTCTCTCTGCTCCCATCATAACTTTATCTTTAGATTCTTCTACATCTGACATAGTCACTATTCTTTTATTTTTTCTTGCAGCTAATAAGGCTGACTCATTAACTAAGTTTGCTAAATCTGCCCCTGAAAAACCGGGAGTTCCTCTAGCGATTGTTCTTAGTTTTACATCTGGTCCGATAGTAATTTTTTTAATATGAACTTTTAAAATAGCTTCCCTTCCAACAATATCTGGATTTGAAACTACTACTTGTCTATCAAACCTTCCGGGTCTTAGTAAAGCAGGATCTAGTACGTCAGGTCTGTTTGTTGCCGCTATAATTATAACTCCTTCATTTGTTTCAAAGCCATCCATTTCCACTAGCAACTGGTTTAATGTTTGTTCTCTTTCGTCGTTACCGCCACCAAGTCCAGCCCCCCTACTTCTTCCAACTGCATCTATTTCATCAATAAAAATTATACATGGAGAATTTTTTTTTCCTTGCTCCATCATATCTCTAACTCTTGAAGCTCCAACGCCCACAAACATTTCAACAAAATCTGAGCCCGAAATTGTAAAAAATGGTACATTAGCTTCTCCAGCTATTGCTCTCGCGAGCAAAGTTTTTCCAGTACCAGGAGGTCCAATTAATAGTGCTCCTTTAGGAATTTTTCCTCCAAGCCTTCTAAATTTTCTTGGATCCTTTAAAAATTCTACTATTTCTTCAACCTCTTCTTTTGCCTCGTCTATTCCTGCAACATCATTAAAAGTTACTTTACCTCTAGCTTCAGATAAAAGTTTTGCTTTTGATCTACCAAAACCCATAGCGCCACCTTTGCCGCCTTGCATTTGACGCATAAAAAATATCCATACTCCTATAAGCAAAAGCATTGGAAACCATGATAGAAGAATTCCTAACAGTGATGGCATTTTATCTTCAACTGGGGTAGCTGTTATGCTGACTCCTTTTGTAGTTAACTTTTCTACTAAATTAGGATCGTTGGGTGCATATGTACTAAAAGTGCTTCCGTCCGATAATACTCCATCAATTACATTTCCTTTAATTTCTACTTGAACAATTCGCCCATCATCAAGATTTTTTAAAAAACTTGAAAAGGGAACTTGGTTTGTAACTGTATTATTTTTTGGATTCTGGAATAGGTGGAAAAGCCCCATAACAAGTAGGACTATAAGACCCCACATCATTAAATTCTTCATATTCATACTACAGTAAAGATAAGCATTATTTTTATGTAAACAAGTGGCAATTTAACTTAAAAATTTTGATATATTCTTCATTTTGAAGGCTGATAAGGTGAAACGCTAACTCTTTCTTCTTTTGAGATTAGAAAAAAACCATCTTTTTTTTCTATTATACATCCTCCTAATGTAGATTTGCTATATTCAGCTTTTTTTAAACGATTAATTAGACTCATAATTTTTTTTGATCTAGGTGGATAATATTTTCCCGAAACTAAGGATAAAATATCTGAGAATGATTTAAATATAACCTCTTGAGCTTCGTCAGAAAATATCTGTTCATTAATAATACATTTATTTTTTGATAAAAATGATACATGTTTATTAAAAGCTTTATTTTTATAATAATTCATTGCTTTGTTAGCTGATAAAAGATTATTAATTGTTTTTATAATATTATCAGTATTTAAACCTTCTGCTTTCATATTTTTTCTATATTTTCTTATTCTAACTCTTAAAAATTTTTCATTCACATTTGAAGGGTCTTTAATATAATTTTTGAAATATTTAAGTGTAATATATTCCAAATCTGTTTTTTTAATATTTAAAAGAGGTCTTATAATTTTAAATTTCTTATTGTAATTAACATTTTCTGCCATTGATGCCAAACCAGATAATCCACTTCCTCTAAATAATCGAATAAAAAAATTTTCTATTTGATCGTCTCTATGATGTGCTGTGACTAAATAATTGATTTTTTTCTTTGCACAATAACTAAATATTAATGAATATCTTATATCTCTTGCTTGTTTCTGAATATTACTCTTTGGTATTTTTCCATTCCAACTAAGTATCTTGCTTTCTATTTTTTTGTCTTTTAAAATTTTCTTTACTTTTAAAGCTTCTTTATAAGATTCTTTTCTAAGATTGTGATTAACAATAAGAACATGAATTCTGTTTCTAAATTCTGATGAATATATTTTGCTTAAATAAGCTAAACACAAGCTATCTGCGCCCCCAGAAACTCCTATTGCAAAACTTTCATTATTTACATTTTTTAAAATTATTTTTTTAAACCTGTTGTAAACTTTTATTATTTTAGAATTTTTTACAGCAATTTCTTTTTTTTTAGCTTTTCTTCTCACAACTAAATTTTTTCTTTTCATATTCTGCTTTTTGAATAACTGACTGATTTGCCTCTGGATATTGTTTTTTGACACCAATTATCATATTACAACCTTGTTCTTTTTCTCCAATTTGAACTAGCATAGTTCCAAGCTTGAGTAAATTAATAGGAGCTTTGCTGCTGTTGGGATATTTCTGATAGGCGTCTAAATATGCGCTGGCAGCATCTTGGAAAAGTTGTCTTATCCTAAAAGTTTCTCCATACCAATATAGAGCGTTTCCTGCAAATTTATGTTTTGGATTTGTATCAATGAATTCTTTTAATGCATACTCTGCAGTTTCATAATCTCCAACTCTCAAAAAACTTTTTGCAAACTCATACTGTTTTTCAGGAGAGTCATCTGGTAAAATTTTTTCTGTTCTTTCTGCAGTTTCTGTTACAACTGTTCCTGCTGATTCTATAGATTGTGTTTTTTGAATTTGTTCTATTGAAGCAACATCTGATTCTGAAACTCCTCCTAAATCTTGCGGTTCACTAGAACCAGGTAATTTCTTTTTCTTTTTTTTAGCACTAGTTGGATCTTGATTGAAACTAGCAGACTCCAAATCCTGAAATCTCATCTGATTATCAGTTTGTACTTTGGTTATTCTGGTAGATAGTTTATCTAACTTAAAATTTATTTCTTCAAAATTATTTGTTAAAATTTTAAACTGCTCTTCTAACTCTGATAATTTAAGTAGGTGTTTTGTTAAAACGTCATCACTATTATTTGAAATTTTTTGATCAGAACGGCTAGTTGTTACATCTTGACTATAAACAGCTTTTTCTAAAGTTTTAATATCATTTTGTAAACTTTCAAGCTGTTTTAAAATTGTTTCCATTTCATCGCCGTAAGCTTTAAAGTAACTAAAGCTTAAAAAAAACAATATTAAAAATACTTTTAATGAATCTTTTAAAATTTTATGCATTGTGCTGTACTATACTCTAAGTAAAAAAATGGCAAAAAAAAGACCTCCAAAAAAGTAATTGGAGGTCTTTTTATAATATAAAATTATTTTTGTAATTATTTAGCTTTAACCGTTACAGATCTTCTATTTTGAGACCAAGCTAAAGGATTAGAGCCTGAATTAACTGGTCTTTCTTTTCCATAGCTTATCACTGATAGTCTGCTGCCAGAAATACCATAAGTCATTAGATAATCTTTAACTGCATTAGCTCTTCTTTCGCCTAAGGCCAAGTTATATTCTCTTGTTCCTCTTTCGTCAGCATGTCCTTCTATAGCGAAAGTAAGATCTTTTTTCTTTCTCATATAAGCAGCTTGCTTACGCAATGTATCTCTTGAAGCGGTTGTTAATGTTGATTTGTTTGTTGCAAAGAAAACTCTATCTTTAACTCCAGTTGCTAAATACTCTACTGTATCAGTTCCTGTGTATACGTCCCCTTGCATTTTGCCAGTTGATTTTTTTGATGTTGCGCATGCTGTCAAAGCAAAACATGCAATCAGCACTATCAACAGTTTCTTTAAATTCATTGTTAAATTCATACTTCTTATCTCCTATTTATACTTGATCTTTTCAAAAATTACTAAAAAACTCAACACAATATTTCAAAATAACCTTCAAGTTGCAAGTCTAAATTTCTCTAAAAATGCCTACTTTGACAATAAAGACGACCATGATGGGTCTGATCCGTCTGTTTCTGTCTCAATACGTCTCTCATTATAACCGGTCAAATCTATTGACCAAAGTTTGGCAGAAAACCCTTTTCCTTCGGAATCTGTTTTTGTTTCTCTGTAAAAAATCAGAACTCTTCCGTTAGGTGACCATGAAGGTGCTTCTTGGTAAAAATTTTCAGTTAATAATCTTTCTCCACTTCCGTCAGGCCTCATAACACCAATGTAAAATTTACCTTTATGAACTTTTGTAAATGCTATTAAGTCACCTCTAGGAGACCAAACAGGAGTTCCATATAAACCTTTTCCAAAAGTTATTCTTTTTACATTTGAGCCATCGCTTCTCATTACATAAATTTGTTGTAATCCACTTCTGTCAGAATTAAAGCATATATACTTTCCATCAGGTGAATAAGAAGGGGATGTATCTATAGAAGTATGATCAGTAATTTTCTCAACTTCTCTTGTTTCTAAGTTCATAGTATAAATATCAGAATTACCATTTTGTGCAAAACTCATGATTATTTTTTGTCCATCAGGAGAAAATCTTGGTGCAAAAGTCATTCCCGGAAAATCGCCAACAACTTCTTGAACTCCAGTCTCAATATCAAGTAAGTAAACTCTAGGCATGTTTCTAAAATAAGATAAGTAGGTTACTAATTGATTGGTTGGACTAAACCTGGGTGTTAAAACTAATTCATTTCCCAAAGTTAAATATTTAACGTTAGCTCCGTCTTGATCCATAATAGCAAGTTTTTTATAGCGTTCAGTTTTTGGTCCTGTTTCAGAAACATAAATTATACGAGTATCAAAATAACCTTGCTCACCCGTTAAACGTTGGTAAATTTTATCTGAAATTATATGAGCTACTCTTCTCCAATTATCTGGTGTTGTGCTGAAAGCTAATGCTGCCATTTCTTTTGCAGCAATTACATCCCACAATCTAAATTCAGCTCTTAATTTATCTTCAGAAACAGTAACCTTGCCGGTAACAAGGGCTTGAGCTTTGATTAATCTCCAATCTTCAAATCTAGGTTTAATATGTGCTATGTCAGGATTTTGTACAAAGGATTCTTTTTTTAAAGGATTAAAAAGACCAGACCTCTTAAAATTAACTTCAATTACTTTTGCTATTTCTTCCCCTACATTTTTTATAACCTTTCCACCTTGTTTTATATCTTTAGATCCAGATTCAATATGAAGAGGAGAAATGGCAATAGGTAAAGGATCAAGATTTCCTCTAGTTATATCAATTTCAACTACTGCAAACGCTTTATTATTAAAGATAAATAAACAAATAATAATTAATAGTAATTTTTTCATATTAGCCTTTTAGCATTTCATTTGCATCAAAGTTTAACTGCATATCTTTCCATTTTTCATATCCGGTAGGTGGAACTCTAAGTGGTTGACAAATTCTTATAGCTCTCAGAGCACTTTCTGCTAAGACTTTATAAAAACCTTGTCCAGGCATATTCATTCTAGCGTGATCTAATATTGTCTGACTTAGCACAGTACCATCTTGCTTTAACCTTAATTTAATTCTTACTAATAAATTTTCTTGATATGGTAATCCTAAAGGTAAGCTCCAACAACCAAAAATTTGTGCCTTTAATGCATCTTCTTGACTCAGAGTCAAACCAGTAGCAAATGATGTTTTTACACTACTTTGAGTAAGTTTGTCGCTTTTCTTCAAAGTTTCGGCGGTGTCTTCTTTAGATTTATCAATAAGGGCAGCTATTTGGTTGGGATCAAATAGTTCTTTTTTTTCGAATTCAGACGCTTGTCTTATCTGTTCTTTAATTTCTTTGGGATTTTGTTTTTTTTTTACTATTTGTTTTTTTTCCTTATTTAAATCTTCTGGTAGAGGAATTCTGTCTGGTTTTTCCTTTTTTTTCTCAGATGGAGGAGCTTGTTCCGAAACTATTCTTTCTTCTTCTTTCTTTTTGATTTCTTCAAGAGTTTTTGCAGCTTTTGCTGCGAAAGGAATAGATGTAGTATCTGTTATTTGAATTAAATCAACAGATAATATTGGGGGTAAATCAATTGGAGATCTTGTCATGAAAGGCAAAGTAATGGCTGTTATAACAATCATAGCAGAGTGAAAAACTAAGGATAAAAAAATACTTCTGGTCATATTAATTTTGATATGGCTCAGAAATTAAAGCAACCTTTGAAAAACCTGCTCCTGACAACATACCCATAACCTCGAGAACTCTTCCATAATTAATTGTTCTATCTCCTCTTACATAAATTCTTGTATCCGTTCTATTGTTAGAAATAGCTAAAATTTTTGGTATTATTTTTTCAAATACCACCTGATGTTCTTGAATAAACACTTCTCCTTTTGAATTAATTGATAGTGTTAAAGGCTCTTGATCATCTGGAAGAGAATCTGCTGCCGATTCTGGTAAATCTACCTGGACGCCCACAGTTAATAAAGGAGCAGTTACCATAAAAATAATAAGTAAAACTAACATTACATCAACAAAGGGTGTAACATTTATTTCGCTCATTGGTTCTTTCGATGAACGATTGAATTTAAAACTCATAAATATATTTTAAATAATTGATAAAAATCTCTTGGAAAAATTTTCTATACGTGCACTATATTTTTTTGAATCGCTGTTAAACTTGTTGTAAGCAACAACTGCTGGAATTGCCGCCAATAAACCTAGGGCAGTTGCGAAAAGAGCCTCTGCTATTCCAGGCGCTACTATTGCTAAGCTTGTGTTTCTTGAAATAGCAATTGATTGAAACGAATTCATTATACCCCACACTGTTCCAAACAAACCTATGAAGGGAGCAGTTGATCCTACTGTAGCTAAAAAAGTAAAATGTTTTTCAATTAATTTAATTTCTTTATCTGCTGAAATTTCAAGAATTCTACTTACTCTGGCTGATTGTACGACTGATGATTTAGATTTGGTTTTTATCAATTCATTCATGGCAGTTTGAAAAATATTTGCCACAGGGTCTTTTTCTCTATTAGTTAGAGTATTAAAAAAACTTTCCGCAGATCTTGATTTCCAAAATTTTTCTTCGAAACTGGTTGTTGTTTTATCTATTTTTTTAAAAAGCTTATATTTTTCAAAAATTAGAGCCCAAGAATAAACTGAAGCTGCAATTAAAATTATAATAACTGATTTTACAATTATATCTGCTCTTACAAAAAGTTGAATTAAAGAAAAATCTGTTGATCCTCCTAGTCCGACAACTTGTGTAGCTACTTCTTGTTCCATAAAAGCTAATGTGCATCTAAATGTGTCATCAATTTGGCACTAAGAGTAGATTTTATATATTAAAGCTGAGTATCGTTGAAATATCTAGCAATTAAAATTGCATCAGCTTTATTTGAGTCTTTTTTTCTAGAAAGCTGGTTTGATATTTCGGGATAAACTTGAATTACTTTTGTTCTGCTTGCGTCTTTGTTGGTTTTAATCAAGTTAAAATACTTCTTCCACTTTGTGGGCCTAACAAAATAAATAGGTATACTTAGTGCAGAACAAATTCCTTTAATTACTCCAAATGATTGACCAAAATTAAACATGCTGGTTACTCCTTGGCCTGGCATTGCATTAACATGCTCAACAACAACTATAATTTCCTTATCTTGATTTAATTTTTCTTTGATAATATTTGTTACTTGAGATCCATTTACTTGCTTTTTATTTTTTTTTCCATCGATCATTGTTGGCATGTCATGAATCTCAATTACTTTTTTGTTTTCCATAATGCTGATTGCTCCGCTTACTCCAGGATCTATTCCAATAATTATCATGCTGTTAAAGCCTTTTGTAACTTAGCATTATCTATTTTCAAGTTGGCATACACATGTTGAACATCATCGTCATCTTCTAAAATTGTTAAAAAATTTAATACAGATTTTGTTTTTTCTTCGTTTAATAAAACTTTGTTTATTGGCATCCATTCAATTCCTGAAGAAATAAAATCTTTAATTTTTTTTTCTATATTAAGTTTAACTTTATTAAAGTTTTCTTTTGTAGTTATTATTTCATGATATAAATTCTCAGAAGAACAGTCCTCCGCTCCACTATTTATTGCTAGCTCTAATATGTCATTATCAGATATTTTTTTTTTATCTATTCTAATAATCCCTCTCTGATTGAATTGATGCGCAACCGCTCCTGATTCTCCTAGGTTGCCTCCAAATTTCTGAAATATTTTTCTTATATTTGTAACAGTTCTGTTTTTATTGTCAGTTAATGCTTCGACAATAATTGCTACTTTTTCTGGACCAAAACCTTCATAAAAAAGAGTGTTATAATTTATATTTTTATTTATTTCTGATTTGTTTATTGCTCTTTCAATATTTTCCTTTGGCATATTCGATGATCTGGCTGATTGTATTGCCGATCTTAATCTTGAATTCATGCTGGGATCTTTTGATCCTAATTTGGCTGCTACAGTGATTTCTTTTGAAAGCTTAGAAAAAATTTTGGATCGTTGTTTATCCGCTCTTCCTTTTTTATGTTTAATTCCGGCCCAATGCGAGTGTCCTGCCATAAAATTATATCCTGTTTTCTAAATATTTTCCTAAAATAATTGGTTCAACTTTTTTTGCTAAACCAGTATTGTCATCAGCAGAAACTAAAATCCCTGATAATGTAGCCTCTCCAAGAGCTGGGTAATGTTTTTTTGCTGAAGAATCTTTTAAAAACTTTTTAAGAGAATTATCTCTATTCATTCCAATTACTGACTTGTAATCTCCGCACATTCCTACATCTGTTTGATAAGCAGTTCCTTTTTCTAAAATCATGTGATCTGAAGTTGGTACATGGGTGTGAGTACCAACTACCATAGTAGCTTTTCCATCAAACAAATAACCCATGGCTATTTTTTCGCTGGTTATTTCTCCGTGCATATCAACGATTATAAAATCTGCATCTTTTTTCAACTTAACATTTTTAATAAATTTTTTTGCTTCTTCAAAAACATCTTCAGATTTTTTCATAAAAATATTTCCCATTAAATTTATTACAGCGACTTTTTTTTTGTTTTTTGAAATAAAAATTCCATATCCGTTGCCAGGGGATTCTTTATTTAAATTTTCGGGTCTCAATAATCTGCTTTCCGAAATAATAAATTCCATAGCTTCTTTTTCATCCCAAACATGATTTCCTGTAGTAACAACATCTGCGCCAGCTTCTATAAATTCATTAAAAATTTTTTTTGTTATGCCAACTCCCCTATCTCCAGCATTTTCTCCATTAACAATAACAAAATCTATCTTCTTTTCTTTAATAAGTTCAGGAAGTTTTTCGCTTATAGCTTTTCTTCCCGATGGACCCACGATATCGCCAAGTAACAAAATATTCATAATTTATTTATTTGAACTTATAATTCCTTGTTCAGTAAAAATATAGTCTAATTTAAAATCATATTTATTGATTGGTATGTTTTTATACTTTTGAAAATTATATGCCATTCCTAAAAAAACTGCTTTTTTTTTTAATTTTTTAATTTTTCTTAAACTTCTGTCATAATAACCTTTGCCATATCCTATTCGGTTTAACTGATCATCAAAGGCAACGAGAGGCACTATAATCAAATCTGGTGTAATTTCTTTTTTTTTGTTT
>Ga0208764_10001038_pt1 | contig 18099 bp, 18 predicted proteins | sample ETNtaG_18_FD_185762 | JGI IMG/M metagenome (GOLD analysis project Ga0208764, IMG submission 185762) | Marine microbial and viral communities from oxygen minimum zone, Eastern Pacific Ocean - ETNP201302SV91 (SPAdes) (version 2) | ecosystem: Environmental > Aquatic > Marine > Oceanic ... | reverse complement strand
ACCCATGCAATTTTGTTTTCATTCCATGCTGCTAAAAGAACTTCGTCTTTCGACCAGAAGCCTGAGAATGGAGGGACCCCTGCGATAGCCAACCAACCAAGGATAAAGGTAGCGGCAGTTATTGGCATCGCCTTAGCTAACCCTCCATATCTTCTCATGTCTTGCTCGTGGTGCATTCCATGAATAACCGATCCAGCCCCAAGGAAAAGAAGCGCTTTGAAAAAGGCATGGGTAATCATGTGGAAAATTGCAGCCACATACAATCCGGAACCTACTGCTACAAACATGAAGCCAAGCTGGCTAACAGTTGAATACGCTAAGACCTTCTTGATGTCGTTTTGAGCAACAGCCGCTGCGGCAGCGTATAAAGCTGTTATTAGACCAACAATCCATATTAAATTCGTAGACCATTCGCTAGCTTCGGCAAGAACTGGGTTCATTCGAGTTAATAAGTAAACTCCAGATGTAACCATGGTTGCAGCATGGATAAGCGCCGAAACCGGTGTAGGTCCCGCCATGGCATCGGGAAGCCAAAGGTAGAGGGGGAATTGGGCAGACTTCCCTGCTGCGCCAATGAAAAGCATTACAACTATAACTGTCGCTGTTACTTGCGAAATGAGGTTTTCTTCAATAATGGAAGCAAAGATGTCACTGTATTTTAGCGATCCCACCTTAAAGAAAATAAAGAACATAGCTACCATGAAGCCCCAGTCCCCAACTCTGTTGGTCACAAAAGCTTTTTTCCCGGCTGAAGCATTTGCTGCATCATCAAACCAAAATGAGATTAGGAAGTAGGAACAGGCGCCTACACCTTCCCAACCCAAAAAGGTCATCAGTAGGTTGTCTCCTAAGACAAGTATGAGCATAGAGAATACGAAAAGGTTTAGATAGACAAAGAATTTCGAAAAGTTTGGATCACCATGCATATAACCAATGGCGTACATATGTATAAGGGTGCTTACCCCTGTAATAAAAAGAACCATAGTTATTGAAAGGGGGTCGCCTAAAAATCCCATTGAGACAGACAGTTCACCTGAAGGTATCCATTCAAAGAGTTCTAGTTCGTAAATGCGTTTCGAACTGTCTTCTGATCGAAGTCCGAAAAATACGATCACAGCTGTTATAAATGAGGCTCCCACCATCATGGTGGCGAGCCACCCTGAAGCTGGCTCTCCTAGTCTCTTTCCGACTAGAGCTAGTAGGAGAAACCCAAGGAGGGGAAATAATGGGATGAAACAGACTAGTTCTTGCACGTTAACCCCTTAGTACCGATATCTCATCGATGGAGGCTTTTGGACGCCGCCGCATAACTGCAACAACGATTGCAAGACCAATCACAACTTCAGCAGCTGCTACAACAAGAACAAAAAGGACGGACACTTGTCCTCCTAGGTCCCCCATACTCTTGCCGAATGCAATAAAGGCTAAGTTCGCGGCATTCAACATTAATTCAATGCACATAAACATTATGAGCGGGTTCCGACGGACCAGTAGGCCTATAGCCCCTATTACAAATAGGGCCGCTGAAAGTGCGAGGTAGTACTCGGGTCCGATGGCTAGGGCTAAAGTCATTCGTTCACCGCCTCCGAATCAGGAGGGTCTGTCGGTAGACCTGCATCAGGCTCTTCAGCATTTAAAATTTCTTCCTGATTTTCTGATAGTTGATCAGGTCGATCGACTTGGAGGAAAAGAGACATTTCTTGTTCTGGAATCGTTTCGAATTCTATTTTCGGACGTCGAGCTAAGACGACTGCTCCTACTACAGCGATTGTTAAGAGAAGCGCAGTGATTTCAAGAGCAAAAACATATCTTGTCGAAAAAAGTGACCTTCCAATTTGGCGAATATTTTCTTCTGGAGCAATAGTCGTACCGTCGCTGTCTTGGGTTATTTGATCAATCGCAAGCCCTCCTTCGGAAGGAGAAGAAGTAGCTTCCTGTGGAGGTACCCCGGTAATTTCTCCAGAAGAGGCAACACCTATTAATGCTCCGGCAACAAGAAAAGCTACTAGCGCCAAGATGGCTAAATGGCGTTGTCCAATGATGGGTTCTGTTCGAATCTTCTCAGCACTATCGACTCCTAACAACATGATCACAAACAGGAACAAGATAACTATTGCTCCTGCGTAGACGATGACCTGAACAGCCGCCAGGAAATAGGCTTCGAGGTTTATAAAGTGAATGGCTACACCGAAGAGCGTCCCCACAAGGGATAATGCAGCATGAACTGGATTTTTGAGTAATACAACACCGCAAGCACCCGCTAAGACAACTCCGGCGGCGATAAAGAAGGTGACCGCTTCCATCAGTTACCTTCTTCTTTAGAGAAAGGTTCCTGATCGGTTCGATCATTGTCGCGGGAACTTTGTCCGGTTTCTGGTTCGCGGACCCCATAGCCTAATTCTCCTGCCCACTGAACTAAACCGACGAAATCAGCGGATCCAGAAGGGGATGTTGCTCGCATCCATGCCGATGTATGCTCGTCTTCACCTTGTCTCCAATCTTCCCAAGGTAAATCTTGTGGCTTCCCATCATCCCCTACAACAAGTTCATCTTTTGTATAAATAGCTTGTTCTCTATCTAAAAAGGAGAATTCAAATAGTTTTGTTTCGGTTATTGCCTGCGTTGGGCAAGCTTCGACACAAAGGTCGCAGTGGATACACCGTAAGTAATTGATTTCGTAAATAAAACCGAAGCGTTCACCTGGCGAAGTGGGGTTTTCAAGGTCATTGTCCGCACCTCTGACATAAATACAATTGGCTGGGCAGACGCTCGAACATAGTTCACATCCGATGCATTTCTCCATTCCATCTTCATACTTATTGAGCACGTGGCGCCCATGTAGACGGGCCGGTTTCGCCCGTTTTTCCTCTGGATAGTTTGTCGTTACGACTTTCCCAGATTTTGATGCGTGGTTGAGCTTGCCAAATGTTACCGCAAAGCCTTTGAAGAAATTAAGAATACTCATGTTCGAAAACCTTTTATTTTTCTCAAATGAGGAGACTGGTAGTAAAAGAATTTCATCCGAATACCTCTTCTCCTTCATGGTCTCTTTTCTTTTGTCCTTTACGTATTGCGCTCATAAGTAAAGCGCCAAAAAGGCTTATAGAGATAACTGAGATTAGGGCAATAAGCATCTGGGCAGGACCGCTTCCGAATCCTCGGTCGGCGAAGACATCGAGTGCAGCTAAAAGTAATACCCAACCTAATGCCAATGGGATCAATAACTTCCACCCTAAATCCATGAGTTGGTCGTACCTCGGTCGCGGTAGGGTCCCTCTCATCCATACAAAAACAGATACAAAGATGAAAACTTTACCTACGAACCATAAGAGGCCCCAAAGCCATGCAGGTCCGAAATCAGGATAATATCCGCTCGGCCCACCAAAAAAGAGGGTGACCATAACGGCAGACATTGTGATGACATTCATGAACTCAGCCATGAAGAAAAGGGCAAATCTAATGGAACTGTACTCAGTATGAAAACCACCTACTAATTCTTGTTCTGCTTCTACTAGGTCAAACGGAGGTGAGTTCAGTTCAGCAGTGGTAGCAATGAAGAAAATAAAGAATGGTACAAACCCTGTAACTACCAGACCCCAATCTGTGATTCCCCCATTTTGCTGGAGCGCTATGTCGTGCGTTGATAAAGTTCCGGTTTTAAGTAAGACGGCTATTAGCGCTAAGCCAAGTCCGGCTTCATAGCTCACCATTTGTGCTGATGCTCGGACAGAGCCAAGTAAGGGATACTTTGATCCAGATGACCAGCCAGCCAGCATGATGCCGTAAACCGCTATCGACGACATCGCTAAGACAAAGAGAATACCCACATGGGGGTCAGCAACTTGAACAAATGTCTCGTTTCCGAACCACGTAACTGTTCCATCTCCACCGCCGCTGAAATCGCCGGCGACAGGAACCACGCAGAAAACTAGTAAAGCGGGTACCAAAGAAAAGAATGGGGCAATTTTGAATACGAATTTGTCAGACTGGCTTGGGATTAAGTCTTCTTTAAAGAAGAGTTTGATCCCGTCTGCGAGTGTTTGCAAGATACCGAATGGACCTGCTCGACTCGGGCCAATTCTGTTTTGCATAGCGCTTATAAATTTTCTCATCCACCAGATGTAAAGCATTACGGATACTAGGAGTAGCGAAAATGCAATGAGTACTTTAAGCAGCACGATAAGTAGTACTTCCAAGGTTCCAGCATCACCTAGAAAAAGAGGGTCTAATCCGCTGAAGATCATGCGGTTCCCTTAACAGTAGGATCTATTCGTATATCTATGCTGTGCTCATCGTCGGATAGCAACTCCCTTGGGTCTGCTCCTTCAAGGTTGGTGTAGATTAAGGCTGATGACCGCGGTACCCGATTGTCTACTTTTACAGATATAGAGATGCTTTTGCCTCCCGAACTCACTTCGACTTGTGTACCTTCTTGAATCCCTAAACGATCAAAATCGTATTGGTTGATTCTCAATTGAGATTGCTCAGCTAATGAACACAAAGAGGGCGACATTTGGGTAACTGTTCCTTGATCAAACATTCGTTTCCCCACAATGAGTCTCATTGCGTAGGAGTCAACCGGTCTTGTTTCGACTCTTTCCGTTACTGGAATGAATGGGATGCGTCCTGTAGCCGTGATGAGGTGACCATTATCGTCATGGGCTAATTGTTCATAATCTAGGCCTTCATGGACTGCAGAACGTGAGCTGATCTCTTCCCAAACATCTTCTGGAGAGTCAATGCCAAGGTCATGACCGAGTCGGTGAGATATCTCTGCGGCAATCATCCAGTCCGGTCTTGCTGTCCCTGGTGCCGTAACCTTTTGGCGAATTGGGGTAATCCGTCCTTCTACATTTGTATGTGACCCATTAGCTTCAAGAAAGGACGCAGCAGGTAAGGCAACATCGGACTCATAAACTGACGGAGTAACAAATAGATCTACGGCTATGACAGTGTTGACCTTCTGGAGTGCTGCTTTGGCTATAGATTTATCTGGGTAATCTGTTATTGGGTCAGCCCCTAGTAGGAAAAGCGTGTCTATCTCACCATTAGCCGCTTTTTGGAGGATCTGCTTTGTGTTAGCTCCAGGTTCTGAAGGTAAGTTCGGCCAAATATCAGAAAATGCCGAAGACCCGGAGCTTAGAGAGTTCCGCCCGGGGAGAAGCCCCGGCGCCATTCCCATATCTAGAGCGCCCATGGTATTTGCTCGTCGTACAAGAGGGATAAAGCGGCAATTATCTAGTTGTTGTAAAGAGGTGAGCGCTTCAGAAATTGGGATTACTGATTGTCCCATAGAGGAACGGCTTACGAAGACGACGACATTTGTATCTTTAATGATGTGGTGGGCTTGGGAGATTTCTTCACCTGAGATTCCTCCCACTTCTCGAGGGATATCCCCAGTTACAAGAGCTTCTACTACGTTACCTACTTCACCGGGTAAAGGATGTACAGAGACCGCCGCATCGCTTGAAAGGGCTGTTTCTACAGGTGAAAGGTCAATAATATTCACACCTAAATTCTTTGCTGCATGCCTCAGGCGAATATATAAAGTCCCATACTCTTCCTTTAGGTCGGATGTAAGAAGAACAATCGTGCTGTTGGGCTGGCAGGCATCTGCAATTGTTGCTCGCGGTAAGCCAAGGAGAATATCGGGCGGTAATTCATCCCCAAGGTCAGCGCTAACATTGTCGGTTCCGATAAAACCTTTTGCGAGTTTAGCCCATGCGTATTGAGATTCATTCGTTAATCTGGCTCCTCCTATAACGGCGACACGATCGGGATTAACTCCATCTAGGGACTCTGTTATTATGCTCATTGCTCCGGCCCATGATGCTGCCACAAGTCCAGTTCCTAATTTATTAGCTTTGTTAAGTCCGCCTCCTCGTACCAGAGGGTTATCTAATCTATATTCGCTTTGGAATGCTTCGAAAGAAAAGCGATCTTTATCACATAGCCAGCCCCAATTTACTGCTTCACTGTCTAACCCCTGAAGGCGCAAAACTTGATCTCGTGAAGATTGAACCACTATCCGGTCTCCTAGAGGGTTCGGATAGGTTGACTCAATCTCTTCTAGGTCCCATGGGCGGGCTTTAAATCGGTAAGGTTTTGCAGTCAAGGCTCCTACGGGACATAGCTGGACGATGTTTCCACTGAAATAAGACGCGAATGGATCTTCTGGAAAGGTGTTGACCTGTGTTGAGTTGCCTCGGTCAATGAACTGGATCAACGGATCGCCAACAACTTCGTCAGCGAAACGGGTACAGCGGTCACAGAGGATACAACGCTCACGATCGAGAAATACGTTGTCGTTAATCGGTATTGGTTTCTCAAAGTGCCTTTTCTCTTCTACGAAGCGAGTTTCTCCAGGTCCAAATGCCATAGTTTGATCTTGAAGAGGACATTCTCCTCCTTTATCGCATACTGGGCAATCGAGTGGATGATTTAGGAGAAGGAATTCAAGTACTCCATCTTGAACTTTCTTAATTGCTTCAGATTGAGTGTCAACTATCATCCCCTCACTTACGTTCATCATGCAACTCGGTTGAAGGGAAGGTCCGCGTCCGGTATCTACTTCTACGATACACATCCGACACATACCAACTTGACTCATCCGCTTGTGGTAACAGAACCTTGGGATATCGACCCCGACTTCTTCACATGCATCAATTAGAACCTCTCCGGATTTTACGTTGACCTCTTGACCATCGATAGTTACAGAGATGAGTTCTGAGTCTTGGTCTATATCGGTCATACCGTCCTCCCTTCTACTGTTACAGGTGTAGCTCTATTTAATGCGATGTAAGCTTCAAACTCTGACCTATAACGTTGTAAGGCTGACGATATTGGTGAAACCGCTGATGGGCCGAGCGGGCATATCGTCGTCTGTTTCGGAGGCCACGTAATACCAGGACTTATATTGTCACAAACATCTAGAAGCAGATCTATATCCTCAGGTCTTCCGTGTCCATTGAGAATACGGTCCAAGATTTTTTCCAACCAGTTTGTCCCTTCCCTGCATGGAGTGCATTTTCCGCAGGACTCTCTAGAGAAAAAACGGACAACATTATGGCAAGCCTTGACGATATCGGTTGTCTCGTCCATAACAACGATCGCCCCAGAGCCGAGCATCGATCCTTGATTGTCAACTATTGTTTTTTCCAAAGGCGTATCTAGGTGCTCTTCAAAGAACCATGGGGCAGATGCTCCTCCAGGGATAAATGCTTTTAACGCATTTCCATCTCGAATGCCGCCGGCATAATCCTCTCCCATAATGAGATCTCTGAATGTAGTTATTCCGAATTCAACTTCGAAGACACCAGGGTTTTTTACATGGCCCGAGACAGCAAATATCCTCGTCCCCGTTGACTTTTCGGCTCCTATTTCGGCGAATGCATCCCCTCCATGCTCGATGATCCAAGGAATATTGGAAAGTGTCTCAACGTTGTTAACAATTGTTGGCTTGCCGTAAAGTCCAATGGAGGCGGGGAAATAGGGAGGTTTTAACCTAGGCATACCCCTGTTACCTTCAAGACTTTCTATTAAGGCTGTTTCTTCACCAACGATGTACGCTCCTGCCCCCCAATGAAGAACTACATCTACTGAAAATTCTGTACCGAGAATACTCCTACCAGCGTAGCCATGCTCATACGCTTCGTTTAGGGCTGATGCGATTCTCTCTTGCCCGTGGGCCATTTCCCCTCTGACGTAAAGGAAACACTGGGATAATCCCAAAGCAAAACAAGCAATAACGCAACCTTCAATTAATTGGTGCGGATCTCGTTCAATGAGGATCCTGTCTTTGTAAGTACCGGGCTCTGATTCGTCACCATTTACGACGAGGTAACGTGGCCAGACATCTGGGGGGAGAAAACCCCACTTTATTCCAGCTGGGAAACCAGCACCTCCGCGTCCAAGTAGTGAAGCTTTCTTTACTTCTTCATGGACTTGGTCAGGTGCCATCTCCAGAGCACGACGGAGGCCTTGATACCCACCTGTGCGCAGGTAGCCCTCAAGGGTATGCCCATCTTCAACGTCCCAACGACTAGTAGTTATTAATGGAAAATTCATTGGGATTCCTTATTCCGTTGTAGCCACTCTGGCGGTGTAGCATCTTCAACACCACTAGGACCGGCTAGTTTCTCAGATGGAATTTTTTGGCGAGTTTTTGCTAACGTCCCATGTTTGGGAATTTCAGCTTTCTGATCATCCCGTAGATCGGTAATTAGTTCGTCGAAAGCATCTAAATTGACTTTATTGATATATCGATAATTCACTTGTAAACAGGGAGCTTCTGTGCATGCTGCGATGCATTCAACTCCTTCAAAGCTGAATTTTCCATCTTTAGTGATTTCCCCTTCTCTAACCCCTAGAGATTCTTCTGCATGGTCTAAGACTTCTTCTGCGCCAAGGAGATGGCATGAAATGCCATGACAAATATTGATCTGGTACTCACCGACAGGATGCCGTTTAAACATCTCATAGAAACTGCAAGTCCCTAGTACTTCAGCAGGAGTTACTTCAACAAGTTCCGCTATGTGTTCCATTGCCTCATTTGTAACCATGCCGTTTTGTTCTTGCGATAGATGCAGCAGAGGGATCATCGCGGATTTTTTCTTTGGGTACAAGGAGAGAATTTGACGAGCTAGTCTTAGATTCTCTTCATTTAGTCTGCTCATCGGTCAACCTCCCCCATAATCGGATCAACTGTAGATATCACTGCTATAGCATCAGCAACTAACGCATTTTGTAGCATATGAGGAAGTACTTGGAGGTTAGTAAATGAGGGTCCTCGGATATGCATTCTGTATGGTTTAGGCCCGCCATCTGAAACGATATAGCAACCAAGCTCACCTCTCGGTGATTCAACAGCAACATAAACTTCGCCAGCCGGTACTTTGAACCCTTCGGTGAATATTTTGAAGTGATGGATAAGAGCCTCCATTGACTCATCGATACGAGTTCGCGGAGGGGGTGTTATTTTTTTATCTTGGAGCCGATAATCTCCGTCTGGGATGTTCTCAAGAATTTGATGGACTATACGGATTGATTCTCTTATTTCATTAAGTCGGATAGCGAAACGGTCAAAACAATCACCGTATGTTCCTACTAATACGTCGAATTCGACTTGGTCGTAGTGCAAATATGGCATATCTTTTCTGAGGTCCCATGCATACCCCGTGGAACGAAGTAGCGGTCCGGTGACACCTAATGCGAGACACTCTTCTGAATTGATTACCCCTACCCCTTGGAGCCGTTCATGCCAGATTGGTTGACCAGTAAACAATCCATCAAAGTCGTCAAGCCTCTCTGGGAGGTTAGATAGAATCCGCAATGTATCATCTCGCCATCCATCTGGGAGGTCAGCGGCGACACCACCCGGACGAATGTAGTTATGGTTCATTCGTAACCCAGTGATTTTCTCCAAAAGCCTAAGAACTTCTTCACGCTCTCGCCAGCCGTAGATCATCGCCCCAACTGCTCCTATATCCATCCCGTTGGTCGCTTGGAAAAGCAGGTGAGAACTTATCCGATTCAGTTCGCACATCAGCATCCGAATCCATATGGCTCGCTCTGGTACCTCTATTTCGAGTAGTTTTTCTGTAGCGAGCGAAAACGCTAATTCGCTGAATAAAGGTGAGGAATAATCCATTCGGGTCACATTTGTAGCTCCTTGGAGGTAGCTCAATTGTTCACCTGTTTTCTCCATCCCAGTGTGGAGATATCCGATGATCGGCTTACTTCGTATAACTGTCTCCCCTTCCATCTCAAGAGAAAGTCGAAGCACTCCGTGTGTCGAAGGGTGTTGTGGACCCATATTGACAACCATCCTTCGGTCATCCAAGGGCTCGTAAGCATGTATTTCAGATTCCGACATTCTGAGGATAGCTGCATCCTCTCCCCGACGGAAAACTCTCTCAGCCGCTGTATTCTCGAGTGCTGCCTCATTCTGGGTCATAAAATCAACCTCACCCAGCTCCTGGAGCATTTTTGAATTGGACCGGTATGCCCCCAACGTCATAATCCTTACGAAGCGGGTGGCCATTCCAATTTTCTGGCATGAGAATCCTCGTTAAATCGGGATGCCCTTCAAACTCAATCCCGAAAAGGTCAAACACTTCCCTTTCAAGAGCTTCAGACCCCGGATATAAGTCAAAAATACTAGGAATAACGGGGTCAGTTTCAGGGATTTGAATACGCATTCTCACTCTCTCTTTTTTCTTGTGAGATAGCAAGTTAATTACGACTTCGAATCGTTCGGGCGATATCGATCTTGGAATGTCCCGCTCAGGGTTTTCGAGGTAATCGACAGCAGTAACATCAATACATACCTTGAATCCGTCTTCTGAGAGTTTTGTGATGGTTTCTAGATATTGATCTCTTGTCGGATGAAGAACTTTCTGCCCTCTTGATTCTGACATAGGTACCTCGTAGAGAAGTTCTTCATCCGAGGTTCCTGTGTTTAGTTCTATTTGGTCGCTGGGATCTTCTTCGTGATCTCTTTCTTCAGCCACTAGTTTGCTCCCGCTGACCGAGAATCATTTGTGTCGCAGTTTGGCCATCTCTTTGTTCGACGATAAGTCCAGCGCCTCCGGCTCGTTGATCTCTTCTCTGGGTAATCTCTCCAGACTCGATCTTCTCATGCAGTTGAAGTATCGCATGCATTAAAGTTTCAGGTCCCGGAGGACAGCCAGGAGCATAAACATCTACTGGAACGATTTGATCGACACCTTGAACGAGTGCGTAATTATTGAACATTCCCCCTGAGCTTGCACAAACCCCCATAGAAATAACCCATTTAGGTTCCATCATTTGGTCGTATACCTGGCGGAGAATAGGCGCCATTTTCTGCGATACCCGTCCAGCTACTATCATGAGGTCCGCTTGACGAGGAGAAGCACGGAAAACTTCCATTCCCCACCTAGCCAGATCATAATGCGCCGCGCCTGTTGCCATCATTTCCAATGCACAACAAGCTAGGCCAAAAGTGGCTGGCCACATACTGCGTGTCCGAGACCATTTAACAAGGTCTTCAATTTTTCCAGTCAAAAAATTGTGGTCTAATCCTTCAAGCCCCTCATCGGCTACTCGACTTACATCCCCTATTAGTGGAAGTTTCGGCATCAGGCAGCCTCGCCTTCAGATGTGGTTCTTCCTTCAAGTCCTACGCGACGTATTGTTGAGTGAATCGTTCTTGTTGGGCTCACAACTTCCTGTTTTTCAATTTTTTTACGTGGCCCCCACTCAAGTGCGCCATTTCCTATCACATAGAGGAATGACTCAAACACAGCAACGGAGAAAATGAGGATCGCTACAAGACCAAAGACCCCAATCTCTCGAAATACTGTTGCCCATGGGTACATGAAAATTATTTCAACATCAAAAACAATGAAGATCATTCCAATAAGGAAGAACCTGACTGGGAACCTTTCCGGCGGGCCTTGGGTAGACGCAATCCCGCACTCATATGGTTCTTCTTTAGAAGGTGTCGGTCGCTGAGGGGCTAAAAGTTTCGAGGCGATTAAACTTACGCCCGCAAAGATGACCGCCAATATGAACATTGCGAGAATTGGTAAATACTGGGCTAACAATGTTCCCTCCTATAAGCGGCCTATGTGGCCGGTGATTCATCCCACTCTTCCGTACGTCGGATTAGTTCCTTATCTCTTTGATGCAGCATGTAACACAACCCTAGGAATGCTAATGCTGAACCAATTGTTGTAAGGGCGGCAGGGAGACGTAAAGTTCCCAGGTTCCGGACCATAACAACGTTAATGATTTGTCCTTCTGAGTCAATTTCTGGGAATGGTGGTGCTTCGCCAGGAACTAGTTCTTTGTCAAGTGTCGGGGCAACGGAAACTACCACCGTGTTCGTAGGATGCCAGAAGACAATTGTGTTTCTAATTTCATTCCATACTCGATCTCCTATGCCATCGCTCCCACGCTTAGGCTTTCCTCCTTTTTGGAATGTGTCTAAGACAAAGAAATCATCACTGGATCCTCCATAGAACGGAGTTGCGGGGTCTGATACAAGAAAAGCATCTGCTGTTGCTATAGCTTCGCCAGCGGCACTACTAGATTGCAACTTCCAGCCGTTGAAGTCAAGAATGCCGTCGTCTCTAGCGTCATTAATAATATCTTCGTTTATAGCAGCAAGGTCACTCAAAGAAAGTTGATTAAGTTTACGTTTCTGGTCGTCAATTCTCTGCGTAATTTTTTCTTCAAGTTCAGCATCAGATAAGACCCTTGAATCAGAAATTCCCCGATCTCCAGCATCAGAAGATAAATTCACATTAGCTATGCGGAGATTATCGGCGATTGTTTCTTCGTCAACAGCTAGTTTTTCTGCCACTGACTCCGTGCAATATGCCTTCGGTGGTTCATAGTCGATAACTAGGTCAGAATTTTCCTCTACATAACGTTGACGTTGCACGGCAACTGTCGCATCGACCAGACCAGGGCAATATATATCGACAAGTTCGCTGGCGCGGATGGTAGCGATATTATCTTCACCGAGTTGAGCAACATGGCTCTCGGATTCGCTTAGGTCACCGAAAATGATTTCCCTTGGTTCCCATGTAGGTCTGTCGCCTTGGAGACCAATCCCATAAATCCACCAGACAATGCCCATAATAAACATCCAACCGAAGAACCCTACTAGGGAAATGAGGCTCCCTAGGCGGTTACCAAGATTCGTATTGAGTATGAGCCAAACTGAACCGAATAGCACTAGGGACCCGACAAGGACCGTTAGGGCACCTCGAATTTCTGGTTCCCAACCAATTCCTGCTATGACGGGTGAGAAGGCAAGGTTTGTAATCATCGGAGCGCCCTCTCATATTCGACGATTGCATCGATTTGTTCAGGTGAAAGCATCGAACCTTCTAGGTCAGTTGCATTATGCCCGAAGCCAGGCATCTGACCTGATGGTTCGCAAACTCCATTCATTCCGTATTGAAGGTTCGATTCACACCCAACGGAGATGAACTGGGACTGGGAGAAAGCAGAGGTAAACTGAGATTCAACTCCGATAAGTGAAGGGCCGAATCCCCCGCTTCCAGGGATTTCAGGGTCAATGAGCCCTTCCAGCGAAGGACTTGATTCCAGTATTTCGTTTGCATTCCATGAAGACCCAGCGGTATGACAACGGGCGCATGCATATGATCCAGCACCAGCTGGGTTATTGAAGAGATATTCTCCATATTTTTGTGCGTTTATAGCAGCGAGTTCAATTAAATAGTCATCGAGAAGCTCCATCACCTTTGTCTTTGCTTCTTCGATATCTTCTACTTCTGCTTCTGCGTCTTGTTGTATCGTGGTTTGTTCCGAAAGAGCGTCACCTAAACCCGGGAAGAGAAGATTGTAGGCGTCTTGAAGCTCTCTGTCTGATGCTTCAGGATTTTGATCTCTTACTTCGGTTAGAACACTCTCTCGGAGGCCAGCCTGAACTTCTTCTTCCATTTGTTCTGGAGTCAGCTGAATCACACTCAAGTACTCCACGATCGTCTCGAGCTGTTGAGATGTTAGTGGTCCACCACCTGGGGCTCCCCAAGCTGGCATCGGTGATTGCGGTCTCCCATAATTTAGGATGTGTGTGACTTCGTTGATACTAAAGCGGTAAAGAATATTGTTGAGTGCTGGCGCAGTCCAACTAACGCTTTCGATGTAACGCCCTTGGTCATCAAGTACTGTATATGCTGCCTGACCTCCAACACCTCCGGCTCCATGACATTGAGCACATAATTCTTCATAAGCTTCCCCACCGCGACTCGCAAATACTGTTTCTGTAAATTCGTCAAATCCTTTTTGCCGGCCAGGTTCACCCAACCAATACAGGGGAAGAGATAGAGCTACGATGATCAGCATGGCGACTCCTCCAGCAAGAGCCATGTCTAATCTTTTTGTTTCGAGTGTCTCGTCATCGTAATAGGGCTTTCTATTTGGCGCGAGTTCAATCTCGGCACCGATTTCTTTCCGCCCCTGCTTAAGGTTAAATAGGACGTAGATTGCAAAGCCAGCCGCGACAACAACAGCTATTACAAGCCCTGTAGTTCGTTGCGTAGATGCGGCTAAAATAATCATTTCTTAAGTTCTCTTTATCTCTTATCTGTGTTCATTAGTGTGTGGACTCACTTATACAGTTGGGGCCTTCAGCTTCTTGTCCCGTGGTATTTACTCCAATTGGAGGACCTTGGATAATCGTTCCGGTATCCACAATAAATACGCCATCTTTTACTTCCATAGCGAAACGATCCATGCCTCTTGGAGCTGGGCCTCCCCTTTTCTCTCCGACTCGGTTGTATTGGGAGCCATGACATGGGCATTCGAACCATTGGGATGTCTGGCACTCTGGAACGCGACAACCCAAGTGCGGGCACTTTTGATATAACGCCACTAGTCCAGCTCGCATTCCTGCAAGTTCTTGTGCTGAATAGGATGATTCAGCTTTTTTGACTGACCCCGCAGGGTACTTAGTCACCCACATACGCCCTTCAGGTACATAGAGAAATCCGTTTGCTGCGTCAATGCGAGCTTGAATATCAGTGATGTTTCCGACATTGATTTTGGATCCAAATCCTCCACCACCGCCACCTCCGTAAAGAAATGCGATGCATGCTGCGCCAAAGCTACTTAAGGAAATTCCCATTAAGCCAACAATGCTTCGGTTAAGGAATTGCCTTCGAGCAATACCGACTGTCTCTTCATCAGGTGCTACCCATGGCACTGGACTTGACTGTTCTTGTAGGACGATCTCCTTGCCGCCTTGACGTTCAAGAACTGCAGCTCTTTCTATCTCTTTCCCTGAAATTTGAGATATGCCAGACTCCTCTGGTTCAGTTTTTTCACTGCTGCTATCACGTTGGAGCGTTTCTTTGCTCAAATATCCTTCAGCTTTTGCTGCTTCATTTCGTCGTGATGAAGCAAAAACGAGCAGGAGGGCAAGAACGACAACCGCTGGAATAGCAATTGATAGGACTACCACTTAACCCTCCCTTCGAATGTCGGGCTAGGGGTGGCTATCACCGCGATGAAAGAAAGGTCTTTACTCATAGTTCGAAGAAGAGTCCCTCTGCCCATGGGAATATAAAGTTGAAGCCTGGCCCTCTAAAGAAGGAACCTATCATGACCAGTACTCCCCAGAACATTAGGTGAATTGTCATAAGTGAAATAGCGAATTTGCGATCTTCAGGTTTGTTTGACGGGTTTTTGTCAATGTAGGGAGCCAGAATCAAGAGGAAAAGGGCTAGACCGGGTATTGTCACTCCTGCGACCATTGGGTGGAACATTGTCAAAAGTTCTTGAAGTCCCAAAAAGTACCATGGGGCTTTAGATGGGTTCGGAGTTTGATTAAAGTTTGCTAGTTCTAATAAAGGTGCGTTCACGAAGATAGAGAAGATCGTTGCAAACGCAGTGATTGCGAGAGCCGCCACGAATTCCACGATAAGGAGATGTGGCCAGACGTGAACTTTGTCAACAGGTTTGAGTTTTACATCCTGAATTGACCCTGATTTCACTACTGTAAGCAGCCTCTGAGTGTTTCCTCCTGGTCCGCTACCAGTTGGAGGTAATGGAGCAGAACTTGCTACTTGTGCGGTAGCTGTTGCGACAGGTTCACGGTCCTTGGCCGCAACAGTTCGTTCGAGTAAATGATCTGGTATTTTGCTCTCAGACTTTTCTTCTGTTATTGCGGGGGTAGTCTCATCGCCGTCAGCTTGACGTTCTCGTGCTTCTTGGGCCCGCTTCAAAAGATGATCAGGAATTTCAGCCATAGGTTCTTTTCTTCTGGTCTACAGAGGACCAGAAATGCCTCCATCCTTACGTACTCGCCAAAAGTGGATTGCCATAAAGATGACTGCAACAAAAGGCAGCATCAGAACGTGCAAAACATACCATCTGAGAAGAGTGTCGGTTCCTATCTCTACTCCTCCAAGTAAAACAAAACGTACTTGGTCACCAAAGACAGGGGTATACCCCATCATGTTAGTTCCAACAGTTACCGCCCATAGCGCTAGCTGATCCCAAGGTAGTAGATAGCCAGTAAATGAGAGAAGAAGTGTAAGCGTTAAAAGGATGACACCAATCACCCAATTGAACTCACGCGGAGCTTTATACGCGCCGTGATAGAAAACACGTGCCATATGTAGAAACACAGTTAGCACCATTAAATGAGCAGCCCATCTATGCATATTTCTGACTAAAAGGCCGAAGGTGACTGAAGTCTGTAGCGTATATATGTCATCCCAAGCTTGCGCGGCGGTAGGTCTGTAGAAAAACATTAGGAAGATTCCAGTAACGGTGAGAAGGATAAACAGGAAAAAACTCAACCCTCCCAAGCAAAGGGTATAACTTACCTTGACTGCATGTCGCTTCACTTTCACTGGATGGAGATGATAGATAAGACTGTTCATAACGACATATGATCTATTTCTTGGGCTATCTGAATATCCTTTTCGAAAAATTGAACCAGGTCGGAAGATAGAACCCCACGCTTGCGAGGATTTCATCTGTTCCGAAATGTCGTTAAGTTTTTCGCCTATTGACTGCTTTGGCACTTTAATTCCTTATCTCGTCTTCTTGAAATGTCCAACCTACAAACATAGTTACCCCAATCGCATCCCATATCCATAGCCATGGGACGGCATCCTCTGGTGAACATCTCCACCAGCTGGGGGATCATCTAATTTACCAAGAATAATCACTCCTGTCGGACATCTATCAACGCATAATGCACATCGTGTACAGACATCATCGTCGATAGTGAAAATTACGTGGTCTGAGGGATCTGCACCTGGAAGTTCAGTCCCTACAGCTTCAGAAATTGCCTCTGGCCTGACCATGTGTATGCATTTCCAAGGACAAATATCAACGCAACCCTCGCACATAATGCATTCGGACTGGTCAATGTGGATAAATTGCTTTGGTTTCACAGCTTTTGAGAGCCATTCGGTATCAACTTCTTGAAGAACATAGTCATCCCGAAATTCTGGCAATGGAGGGTTCGCGTCGGTTACTCCCATTATGACGATCCCTCTCTCAAAATTGGCCGCCCATACGTAGATGTCTCAATTTCTGGCGGGGCTTCTTTCCCACGGTTTTGCCATACCGACCAAAGAGCAACATTCGCCACTAGTCCCAGTCCGTAAATCACAACAACTATTAAATCTCCAACAACTAGATAATTTAGTTTGAACGGCAGTGCCCATTGAAAAATTCCTTCGCCGTTTGTGAACCCTAGACCTGTCGGACCAATAAGCTCTCGGTCTGCTCTCCATGACAAGTCATTACTAGCAAATGTTAGCCATTGGTGAGGTACCACTCCATAGATCCAGAAAAGAAGCAAGAAAACATAAAAAGCCCATAAATTTGCTTCTCCCCAAGTTAGCTTCGCTTCCATTGGTCGTCGCCGTGCATATTCAAGAATTCCGGCGAAAAGTATTATCGAGATCACCCAGCTTAAAACAAATGCTGTATTGAGGTAGGGGAACTGCCTACCATTTGCATTTCGTGTTAACCCAACCCAAATAGCAACAATGGCAAATATACCTACGGAGGAGACCATCATCGCCCCGTAAAATTTAGTTACTGCTACATCAATCGGCCTTCGTTGAGCCACTTTTTACTTCCCCTCGTGAGTGAAACACAAGCGAATCTTTGCTCCTTCAAGCATTGAATCTTATCCTCATTTTTACCACGTCAAATTGGCTGTCTACACATCGTCGCACCCTTAAAGAGTAAAAGGGTGAATCACCCAATTTAAGTTGTGAAATTACACGATTTTTTATATATCCTATTTAAGTCTAAATCTAGATTTTTTAAACAATGTTTCAATTGAGAAAACTCAAAAACAGCGGTCAAATAAGTTTTCCTTAATTGATCATCATGAAAAGATCGAGTGAAAAGGCACTACCTTGACTAGGCTAACTGCTAGTTTTAAGGACTATTCTAGAAGTATTCAGCGCAGCAATTTGGAAAAGTCAGGTTCTCTCTTGATAGGTAACAAGAATATGGGAAGTTTTGTGCATAATGCACATCCAGAAGGTCACGTGAATTTTAGGTCATCGCCATTGACATTTTCACAAATTTCCTGTCTTGGTTTTAGGG